>Ga0210409_10002992_pt1 | contig 19445 bp, 23 predicted proteins | sample IncBWH17MmetaG_FD_161649 | JGI IMG/M metagenome (GOLD analysis project Ga0210409, IMG submission 161649) | Forest soil microbial communities from Barre Woods Harvard Forest LTER site, Petersham, Massachusetts, United States - Inc-BW-H-17-M | ecosystem: Environmental > Terrestrial > Soil >... | reverse complement strand
AGAAGTCTATGCCGAGGAGAGATGAGCACGCGCCGGTGGGCATTGTTTCCGGAGACCTCCTGCCATAGGATCACGCCTGGCCGAGGGGATCCTGGTAGGCGCAAACGGTTACGGCTGCGAGGGCACAGGCTGGTGAAGAGTTTAGATCAGGATTCTCGCTATGCGCATGTCCTGAAAAGCATCAAGCGGGCAGCGCAGGCGCAACAAGGCACTCAAAACTTCGTTGCCACTAAGACCTCTTCCAAATCTGCCGGCAGCGGCGCGGGAAGTTCCCAATGGCTGAAATAGCGCACCCATTTACCATCCGCACCGCAAACTTCTAACCGAAGGGACGTCCTGACGCAGTCATGACAGCCGCCACCCACATAGCTAGTTTTCCAGGTGGCTGGCTTTGCCGCCAGAATCGCGCGATTCAGCTTTTCGAGTGCGGCGGGAGGAACCGAGCCCTCCTCCTCGGGTTTATTGCTATTCATCGAATTCTTCCGCACGAAATATCCGTCAGCTTTGATCGATAACTTGTAAAACCTGGGCACAAAACCGCCGAAAGAATTCGTCTCCGCTTCCCACTCTCCCGGCTTTCCGGGAGGCCGAGTTGTTTCCGGGGGTCGAGTCTTTTCCGAGACAACGCCTGACACGAAGGCGGGATCGCGTTTCGCTGCCGGAATGCCGGACTTCAGCCAGCAGTGTGCCACCTGCGGCGAGCCCGGCCCGGTGTTGGGTTTGAGGTAGGTGAAAGATCGGCACTGGTCATCCTCGACGCATGCCTTCCGGCACAGCAGCGGATCGGGAGTGGGCAAATCGAAGTCCCGAAAGTCCTCTCCATGACGATCAGTGTTCTCCTCCAATTTCTGCCCAAAACTTGCATCAGGCAAGTGAAGAAGAAATACCAACACCGTCAGCCGCGCGATCCCGCGATAAATCAAGGAGAACCTCCGGAATCGCCTGCTCTCTATCCATTCGAGGCACGCAGCTGAGTGCTACCCCGATGCGGCCAAATCTAAGGTGAGCCTGTTCCGCATGTCAATGAAAAAAGGGTCCGAGTAGAGCAGGTTAGGGTTATGGCTGGAAGGGCTCGCATGGCTTTCGCTCAAGGGCACTCGGGTTAGAAAACTACACATTCTAACGTCCGAGATGGCTCTGGCGCGACACAGTGTTCATGCGGGTCGAAAGAGGCAGTTTTTGGGAGGGATTTCTAACGTCCATTAAAACAGCATTCCTTCCTCTTCATGGTTGTCTCGGAACGGACACTGGAGATTCAAAGCCAAGCCGCTCACACAATAGCTTCACATCTCGGAGCAACACGCGCCTGCCTAATTGAGTTTCGTTTCTGCTGGCAAGCAAAGAGCGAATCCGGCTTGCGACTAAAGTCAGCGATGTATCGGAATAGAAGCTTTCGCAGCTCAAATCAAAACGGCACGATTCGCTGTTTCCTCCCTTACCGTCCAGAGTGATAAGCAGATTGTCAATCTCTCCGACGCGCTGCTATCCGGTCAGCACTCGTCTCAATCAAGTGCAGAACGTAGACGCGGAATGCTGTACGCCTGAACAACTTGCGCGGATCGCACGAGCGTCCAAGCGCCAACTTAGACGCGGAGGCGTGAATCAACATACTTTGGAGAAGATCTGTGCGCGTGTGCCGGTACGCGCGATCAAACTCGCGAGCTGTCTAAGAGTTCTCGAATAATTGCGAGTTGGGAAGAGCAGTTCTGCGAGATGATCGTGTTGCCTTTCAAGTCGATTCGGCGGTTCGCTTTATCCGTTATGGCAGATTGATGACTCAGTTATGAAAGGGTTTACAGCCTGCATCTCATGGTCATCCCATCAACGCAACAGTTTCCTGTGAGCGGCGGTCTCAAAATAAGAGGAGTGTCCACAAAGTGATAATTATGGCACCATCCTCCGGCTTGGCCTGCTAAATGACAGGATGAGTGACTTCCCGAACTCCTGGCCCGAATGTTCGGAATTTGTAACAACAACGGCTTGTAACGCAGATCTAAGCCCATCGGCCAATATGCCTTACGTCTGTTGTTTGTGTAATTTGCCAAGCTGCTGTTCCGAACTCGTAAACGCGAAGGGCTTTCAGTGGAAAAGCTGAACAGCATTACCATATAATCCGTCCTCTTTTCTTAGGCCCGAGTTCTCAGTTTCGCGGCGAACCAGTAATCATTCCTAGGGTGTTCTCTTTCGTTTGTCGGCAACGGACGTTTGTCTTCAAAAGCAGTAGCTCCAGCAGGGGTCGGTCATGCATGTACCATCCATTACTTCCGAAGACGATTTCAGTAAGTTATCCGAAGGGGTAGTGAATTGGAACAGTTGGCGTGAGCGTAACCGCGATATCACCCCACGGCTCAGGCGCAGAAAACTCGATCTAGAGTTGCTAAAAGCGAATTTACGAGGCGCTACGCTAGTCGACATAGATTTCTCTGCCTTAAACCTGAGTCAGGCAGATTTGACGGGCGCGACACTTGTAAGGTGTAAATTCGACGGTGCAGATCTCTCTGGTGCTGATTTTTCAAGCTCCAATTGCGCACATACCTCTTTTGACAACAGCACTCTTAGCAACTGTGTCTTTAAAGGATCTTATTTTTCAGACTGCACTTTCAATGAAGCAAAAGGCGACGGAATCATATTTCTACCCCTCGCTGAGCATGAAACTCCACCTCGACCAAATATGTTTCCATCAGACCGCGACACTGAATTTCACAGATGCGACTTTAGTCGCGCCAAGTTTAACAACATTGAAGCCCAAGTAACACTCGTAAACTGCGAGTTCTTTAGAGCCGAATTCATAGCCGCTACGTTTCACAACGCGGCGGTTAAAGACTCCGATTTTTCCGCTGCTGATCTGCGGGACGTACATTTCGATGATGGAACTCTTTCTCATGTCAATTTTCGCCACGCAGTCCTTGCTAAGACTGGATTCCGCAGGACCTTGATGCGGGACGTTGACTTTCGCGGAGCAAAGTTCGATAACCAAATTGACTTCAGTCGTTCTCGGTTCATAAAAGTTCGCCTGGAACATGAGGACATAGGCAAAGCACAGTTGCAGACAAAGCTCACGCCCGCCCAGACACACGGGTTGATCGTCGGGTCAGACTTGGTCTACCTAAAACGGAACTTCACAGGTTTTAAGCGGTGGCTTCATATCGGTGCACTGCTGGTATTTGTTTCACCATATGTCATTTATTTGATTCGGGTGGAGATCAGTCATGAAGTGATCAGTCAAACCCTGACGCTCCGAAACCGTGTCCGCGATGACCTTACCTCGGCAATCGACAGATCTAAGACCCATCTGATCTCGGCGATTCCCGAGAATCCACCTGTTGTGTCGGCAACCACCATAAAGCTCAAAGACGAAATCAATAACGAAGCCACGAAATTACGAGACCAAGTATCGACTTTTCTCAATAATGATTTCTTGAACGCGGGAAAGGTCCCGTTGTATGTCCTACTGTTACGTTATATCCGCTATCACGATGCAGGTCCAAACGCCGATCTTCTCGACTCAGCCGCTCAGTACTTCTTCTATTTCCTTCTGGCTTACAATGTGCTTCGAACAACCATTCTTTTTAAAACGTCCCAATTGGAACACGAAGAGGAGATCCTTAAGTTCAACACCGAGTTTTCATTCCATGACTATCCCGGATGGGGGCGCCTGTATAACACGATGATGGCTGTTACGTTACCGTATTACGTTGTTGTGCTTCTTCACACCTGGGAGTATTTCCGGAAGGACAGGTATTACTTGTAAGAGGCTGCGATAGTGTGAGTCTTGCAATTGCCTTCGAGAGGATCTATGAATTTGAAACCTTATTTTCATGTTGCGATTCCGGTACTCCTCTGGTCTATGCAGACCACATCAACTAGTTGGTTTCTCAGATTCAACTATTCTCCCGTGGAAGTGGCATTATACAGAAGTGTAGGTGCGATACTCTTTGCCCTGGCTGTGGCTGGAGGCTCCGCATATCGCGGGTTTCAGCTAAAACAGTTTGTACCGGGCATTTGTTTAGCCCTTAATTTTCTCTTTTTTACACTAGCCCTAAACATCGCTAATATCCACAGCTATCATCTCTTTGGCCCCCTATTAATGACCGTCGAGGCCAGCAACTTCGTATTTTGCCTTCCCATATTGTGGGTCCTCAGGAAGCCCGCACAAGTTACTGTTGCCGCGCTGATGTTGTACATTCTAGGCATGGTCGTTTTGGTATATGGCGCACTGCAAAACGATTCTTATGGCCTTGAACTGCTGTTGTTTTCACTGCTTACATCATTTACTTTCGGATTGTTTAATTGCACGCTCGACCTTGCCGGAAAGGGAAACAACCGATCCGTCGCACTCATGCTTCCGATTCTTGTTCTTAACCTGGGCTTGGCTCTAGCGATCCCACGTGCTGGTGGCATTCCGCTTTTGCGGCCGAGCATAAGCTCGGTAGAAGGGTGGGTCGGCCGAATCTGGAGCTGGAATACGTTAGGGCTGCTCATGGCCGTCGGATTTGTCCAGACCGGCGCCGCATATTTCTTTTGGAGCAAGGCCCGGCAACGATTCTCGCCGTTGACGTTATCCCTTTCCTTTCTTTGGACCGTCCCAATAGCCTACATAGTTACAATTGTTGCGAAACCGCTATTCGTGAGGGCAGGCACCCCAATGCAGAACGTTCACGATTTTCGTATTCTGGACGCTCTCGCAGTGTGCCTCCTCATCGCTGCATTCATTTGCGACAACAGCAATCTGCTTTCAGGCTGGGGAAGAATTGTTTTCAATCTTCGGCGCTCGGTTAATGTGGCTCTAGCCCCATTGGACAAGGAAAGCGACGAGTTGGCATACATACCGGTTCCAGAGGCACAAAGCTTTCGTAATTCCGTGAGTGTTCAGGTCGATGGGCGTGAAATGACAAGTTATGCTACAAGCGATTATCTGGGCCTGGCCTCTGAAGCGGAGTTGCGAGGGTTAGCGGCAAAGTTAATTCAAGAGTCAGGCTGGGGTTTTTCCTTGGCTCGACCTGGAGTCGGAACTCGGAATATTCATAATCGAGCAGAAAAGGCTCTGGCGAACTTATTGAGCGCCGACGACAGCATACTGTTCCCATCCGCTTACGCCGCTAATCTAGCTGCCTTCGAATGGCTCCGAGCGGGTTCGGTTATCCTTTACGACGAATTGTGTCACGGATCGTTAAAGGACGGGATCAGATTATCTAATGCGGATGCCTTGGAGTTTCGCCACTTGGATTTAGAGCACCTCGAAGATCGTCTCAATCGCCGTGATGTACGTGATTCGGAAATCGTTGTAATCGTAACAGATGGTGTTTTCTCATCCACAGGCGAAGTCGCGGACTTAAGAAAGATCACAGATCTAGCTAAGCGATACAATTGTCTTGTTGCGGTCGATGATACTCACGGAACGGGAGTGCTAGGAACCCATGGTGGGGGGACGCCTGAATTACAGCACTGTGTAGAAGGAACACATATTATCGTCACCTCCTTAGCCAAGGCCCTGGGATGTCCGTATGGAGGCGTGTTGGCTGGTCGTCATGAGATCGTCCGGCATATTCGAGCCTTCGGCCATTCGTATCGTTTCTCTAACCCGATATCGCCGGTCGTGGCAGCTATGGCTATTAAGGCTGTGGAACTTGTACGCGGCGACGGCAATAAGAGGGCGGGTGTCTTTGCAAATTTATCTTTGCTTAAGTCACTGGTATCGGATGTGCACAGGGTGAGTCATCCAATGTTCGCGATTCGTTTCCACAGTACTCCAGACAATCGCGACGCGGCAAAGTTTGTTTATTCCGAACTGTTGAAGTGCGACATATTCCCGAGCCTTTTGGAGCCGCCCTACACTCCGACGCGAGACTTTTGCGTCAGATTTCAGCTATCCGCCTTGCATACGCAGAAACACATTGAATATCTTGCGGAACGATTTGCAGCGACCGTTGGAGATCTGAAAAATTCCAATTTGCTTCGAAGTGAGCAGGTCTCTACTGCGCCAAGCGGTTCGGGACTTTGCTTCTAGCAGTTTCTTGTGAAGCGCTGTGCGTGGTTGATCGAGTTAGCTCATTATTTCACTGCGATCTTAACCCTCCAAGAGTCACGTACCACACCAACGCTTCCTCAGGCAATGTGTGCTCATTGGTGTTGTTCGCTGATGCGTGCCAAGGTGTGGCCGACCAGGTTCTGACTGGCAGTGCAGGTTGCCAGTGATCCCGTGCAACGTGGTGCCGAGGCCGCGTCTGAGCGTCGAGTCAACAACTATAGAGAACGCGCCAAACGATCCAACGATCCCAGGGGGTGGAGCATTTTCCCCTCCGTGCGTAATACCCCGTCAAACAACTCAAAGGGGTTATACGCATAGAGGGGAAAATGCTACACCCTTACCCTCGTGGGGGATGCGGGCGACGCGGGTCTGGGGAAGTCGAGTGTAATCGCCGATTGAAATATGGTATAAGCGCGTAATAGTCGGCAGCATTGCGCACGCCTCGGAACCTCAAAACGGTGGGGGCATGGATATGCTGACGATTGTGCGAGTCGTGGCAGTCATGCGTGCAGAGTTGGAGAATCGTCATGCGTAGGTTTGCGCTTGCGTGTCTCACCCTGATAGCGAGTCTCGCCCTGATAGTATTTTGCGTTTGGCTTGCCGGTCGCCACCGAGTGCTGCCCGCCGAACTCGCCAAGACTTCGTCTTTCCAGCTAGCGCAGGATCATGGACGTTTCGTGGCCATCCAGGGGCTGAATATATTTGCGATCACGATGGGGGCTGGACGTGATGTGCTTCTTATCCACGGCGACCCAGCCTCGACTTGGAGTTGGCGCAAAGTAATGGAACCGCTCTCCGCGCAATTCCGGGTCCACGCAATCGACCTTCCGGGATATGGCTTTAGCGACAAGCCCGACGGGGCCACCTACGATGATTCCTTCATGGTGCGATACGTAATGGGGTATCTCGACGAAGAAGGTATTAAGAGTGCAGTTCTGGTGGGAAACTCGGTGGGGGGCGAGATCGCGAGCCAAGCTGCGATAGAGCACCCCGAGAGAATCTCAGCGCTCGTGCTCATCGATGCCACCGGTATTCCGCCGGAACCCGGTCATGAAATAACGGATAGTGCTCCGCCGCTCATAGCAAGAATGTCTGTATGGCCGCTGGTCGGCCCCGTTGTTCGCTCCATGCCGTTTAGGAGCGTCGTACGCGATGGACTGCGTCAGGCGGTCTACGATCCCACAGAGATAACTGAGCGCGACGTTGACGCCTGGTATGCTCCACTGCGAACACAGGGTGGCGCTAATGCGTACCTTTCACGGATGATGCTGACTATTTCTCAGAGCCGCCGGGAACAAATCAAAACCATCAAAGCCCCCACACTGGTCATAACCGGAGAAAACGACCAAGTCGTTTCTCCTTGGGTGGCCGAGCGGTATCACTACCTGATTGCGGGCAGCGGCTTAGTCGTAATCAAGGATACTGGTCACATGGCGCAGGAAGAGCGTCCCGAACGTACCATTGCCGAGATCAAGAGTTTTCTACAGGCTCATCCTTGAGATCGTACTGCGATACAGCAAAATCATAAAGTGCGACCATTCCGGTGTCGATGTAGAAACCGTCGAATGAAGTACCCGAGAACAGCATAAGAAACCATTATTACCATCCAGCAAAGAACGACGAACCACACTTTTATGTCGCTCACCCCGCCCCAAATCTCGAAAGAGTAAGCGGCAGCAATCATGAGGGTCAGAAGTAAGCCTCCGCCCGCACACCATATCCAAGTCAAGCGCGTCTCAAAGTGGGAAGTTCTGGAGTCGTGCACCTCAGAATGAAGATCCTCGGCCATCAAGATACCAGGAGCGATTACCATAAGACCGATGAGGGAAAAGACAGCGGCTCCAAGGTAGATTCGAAACGTCCAAGAAACGTACGGATGCAGAAACGGGAATCCGGTGGGAATGCGTGGATGGATAGTTGACCTGGCCAAGCTTTTTGCCACGCCTCACGCCCTCTCGGATAGTGAAAAGCGTGCCGGATACTTGTTGGCCAAACTCACCGAGACATTTCCCGACTGCAAGATCAAAGTTGAAGTGTAGCCAGCAATAGCGGCGAGGTGGGTTGGAAATAATGTCTGGAATATCTATTGTTTACGGGCTGAATGTTTCAGAATCTATTGTACGCAGTTTCGCAACACTGCGAATTCAACGGGCGTTCTTGTACAAATCTTATCCAACATACGACGGCTCAGCCCGAATCTAACCAGTTGTCGAATGCCAAGTTTCTTGATCTTTCGGATCAATTGCGCGCTTGGAAGAACGAGCCTGCTATTTCCTGGCTCTTCCCCCGGTTGTTCATATTCCAGAGGGACAGACAACAACGGTTCGAGATCATCGCCCTCCTCCCAGCGGCGATCGCTTCCAGGCGATGCTCGAAGACCCCGCGACGTGCTTGCTCTCGCTAATCCATTCTGACTGATCCCCTCTCTCCATTACACCACCAATGTGTGGCTTGGATATTGCTCGGATGATCGTCTCTCCACCCTCCGCCCATTCCTTTCGGATTCTTATGGTCGGGGACGATGTCCGAATAATCGGTGAAGTCCTCATGGCAAATCGCGCAGATGCCGCCTTGTTCTCTGACCTTGCGGTTCATTAGTTTCCGCATTTCCGCGGGAGATCGCAACTCCCGATATCCTCGTGGATGATGCGGATCTTCAATCCTTTGAACTCCCAGCCGAACTACCTTGGGCCTGGGAAGAAGTTCGCGTCCACAGCAGGAAAGCGATCTGTGAATGGGGCACAATTCATGGCTGCGAAGCCTCATGGCGTTTCTCCTGGTGATCGGCTGGAACTCCTGAAAGGGATTGAGGCGGTTGGGCTAGAGAGGGTTTGCGACACGGCCGGACCGTTACAATTCCAGCCCGAGAAAAAACATGGCTAAAGTGGTTGCGCAGTTGCGGCAACAGAGGGATCAAGCGCAGAAGCAAGTCGAGCAACTAAACGAAGCGCTGGCTGCGCTGAGCAGCCTCGATGGATCAGGTGCACGGGGCAGAATTTCCCGACGCTCCGGAATAAAACGCAGAACGATGTCAGCCGAAGCCCCGAAGAGAATTGCCGCGGCGCAGCGCGCTCGCTGGGCAAAATGGAAGGCAGCTCACAAGAAAAAATAGATGATTGGTGGCCTATGAACGGCGGGAGGGACTGGTCTTAGGCTTTCAAGCATTGCGCGCCCAGATGTCATGTGTTGACCGATTTGTACCCAGTTGGGCAGTGCCGAGTCCGCTAGAATTGTTGCGATGGCCGTCACCGTTGCGCTGCAGAACCTGGGCGATGCTGCAGTATGCTGGGATCTGTCTGCCAAGATTGAACATGGATTCAGTGACAGACGAGGACCATGGCGCGTCTCCATCACTGGATCGCGTGCGAGCCAAGACTGGGAGTTGCTGATTGAAGGCCCGAACGGTTTTGAGCGGTCCTATGTTCTGGCTGGTGCGGCTAGTGAGCACGAGCCCGACGCCGTTTACAGACTGATCGCCAAGCTAGTATCCGCTTCCCCGCGTAAACCGCTGTTGGCGAAAACTGCTAATCTTTCGTGGGAAGAACATCCGCCTTTTCAGATCGATGCTCGTCAGCTTGCCAGTCCAGCGTTTTTCGATGGATCGTCGATCCCGTACAGAGCACAAATAAAAACGGATCGAGGGCTAATACCATCCCTCCCTCATGGCCACAAGTCGCCCAGATTGAAAAGCGTTTAAGCCTGTTTCAGCGGGAGGTTTTCGCTGCCGTAATCAAGAGCTTTGATCAAATGGACAATCCGCTCCGGGCCAACAACTTTGCCATGGGCCTGCGTGAACTTTCACGGCTTGTCCTGCACGACCTCGCTCCCGATGAGGAAATCAAAGAGTCCTGTTGGTACGAAGAAGAGACGAATAAGAACGGAGACGTCGTCATCTCCCGCCAACAGCGCATCAAGTATGCCGTCCATGCGGGATTGCCAGAAAACTTTGTGAAGGACATTCTGACGGTTGACGTGAGTGAGACGATCAGCGAGTTTCAGGACTTGGTGAACACGCTGAACAAATTCACCCACGTGGGCCCAAAAACGTTTGACGTCGACAGCCAAGCTGCGGAGGAACTCGCCCAACAGGCGCTCGACACCTTCATTATGCTTTTTGACACAATCGACGAGTGCTTGAAACAGGTTCGCTCCGAGATGGAAGTACACGCACGAGACGCGGTCACCGATCAGCTTCTGGAAACAACCGTTCAGGAATTGGATGAAATCGCCACTCACTATCTGGTGGATGGCTGCAATGTCGACGAAATGAAGCTTGTACAAATGAATGCCAAGACCATCAAATTCGAACTCCGGGGCTCCGTAGACTGCCAGCTTCAGTACGGATCGGATGGCGATTTTGCGAGGGGCGATGGGCTACGAGTCGATGATAATTACCCTTTGCGTTGCGATCTCGTAGCCGATATCGCTGAACCTTTGAAACTTACAGTGCAAGGTCTGAGAGTGGACAATAGTTCCTTCTACGAGTGATCTGCCCCCAGAACTTTCCTGTGGAATAAAACCCACCCCGGTTCGGTGGGGCGATGGCGACCGACAACCCTCCCCATAAAATACGGAGTCCGGCAGTATCATTGGCGGGGAGAGGGTGTATCCGTGTCCAAACGTAATCTCACCTCCTACATGGACGAGACCGGCCACTCCGATGATCCAGCCCTCGATCACGTAGGAATGGCAGGCTTTGTCGCGCCTTTTGGGTCTTGGGAACTCTTCGACACAGGCTGGAAGGACCTCATGCACAACGCCGGCCTGCGCGAACCGTTTCACATGAAAGATTTCGCGCATTCACAAGGCCAGTTCAGACAGTGGAGAGGCAATGAATCCGTTCGCCGGGCTTTCTTCGGAAGCGCAATGAAATTGATCGTCGAAACCGGAGCTAAGCCGATTGGAGCCTTGGTCTCTCTTTCTGCATTTCGAAGTCTTACACAAGCCCAGCAGCAAAGCTTTCTTGATCCCTACTACCTGGTCTCTCAAACCGTCACTCGCGGTGCGGCAATTGAAGCTGTGTTTGAGGATGATCCAGAAGAAAAGGTCGCGATGATTTACTCGCATCATCCCGAATATGGCACTGACGCTGGACGGGCGGAACAACTCTGGCATGCGATTAAGAAGCAATACGAGCATGGCAATCGTATGGGTTCTTACACATCAGCATCCCCGGTTGACATGTCGCCACTTCAAGCAGCTGACATCTTCGCCTACGAACTCTCCCATGAGTTCGAGAGTCGCACAAAGCGACCAACCGCCGAGATGCGTTGGGGGTTGCGGCAAATTGTGGGTATGTATCGGATTCCCAGTCCACAAATTCTATTTTTCGATCGCAAGGAATTGTTGCGAAGAATTAAAGAGTCACATTGGCCGGATCAGACCGGCGTTCAGGAGCTTGCCACCGACCAAGAACAGTCCGCGCAAGAAAGTATGATGAAATGGCTCATTGAACGGGGACATTTCAAACGGGGACACTTCGAAGGTTTCTTCGAGGCTGTGAATGCTATCGTCGGAAAGAGAGGCGGTTGCTGATCGTGGGATGGCTCTTTCGGATAGTTCTCAACGCAGATCTTTGCAACTGGGAACATTGGATGGATTCTTTTGGCCCACGATATCCCCATAGCAATATCGTCCCGTTACAGTATCCAACAGAATCGAATCGGGGTAAGGATCGCCGGCGCGGATAAAGCGTCCTGTCGGAGTGGGGTGAGCCAACGTCAAAGTGAGAATCGACGATAGGACCACCAACACGCCCGTGATCAATGCAGTCCAGAGCGGTACGAAGTGCCTCCAACGCGCCGCGGCATCTTCCTGACGATCATGCAATTCAATCGCGGTATGGATAAGGGTCTGCGTAAAATCGGCCGACAGGGGCGGGCATTTCTTTGTCGGATCACTCGGTTGCACATGACGTGCGACGAGAGAAAGCGGATGTTTGGCCTCATCGGAAACGCGGAAGATTTCAGGATGTTCTCTGGCAAGTGCGACCCAACCTTCCGGCGAGGACAGTGGCAGGCCGAGTTCCTTCTCAATGATGCCCGACTCACTCCGGTGTGTGTCCGGATCGAATGCCAGCACCTGAATGAGCGCCAGCACGTCACCAAGGCGGCCGGGCTTGATGTAGGCTCCCTTGGTCATCGGACCAAATTGTACGCTCGGGCTTTTGGTGAACCAAATGATTAGGGCGCCGAGTCGAAGCAAGCCTATGCCTGAGGCCGCACGCAAAGGAATCACCGCCGCTCGGCGTGCACGCTAGGCAAAGTCGAAAGCCGACAATAAGGCACGAAGCATCCAATTAGCACGCGAGATTCGGCTAGGGGCCGAGTATGACCCGTTGATCGACTGCATCGTAACGAGCTTTGACAATCGCCAACTCGGGGACTCGTTGCCTTGACCAAGCCCGAATGATCTGCTCGTTGTGTTCCGATATGCTTTTCCCCAGGATCAATCGCTTCAGCCAGCGAGGGTCCACCTTCACCTTCGAGCCCATACCCCTCGGCACGACCAGCCGGACCTCTTCTTCATTGCTCCACTCTGAGCGCTTGCAGAAGAACCAAAAACCATTGGTGTGATCCGGATTGTTCACGTCCATCTGTAGTGAGTCTTCGTACAGCACATCCCTCGCCGTCTCGAACAGTGGCCCTTCGTTCACGAACTCAAGACAATATCCGGAATGATCCCCCGCGTATTTGGCCCAGAGATTGAGGTTGTCGAAGCGCTTCGACATGGAGTAGATGCGGTAATCCTTCAACTCCGTGTGCAGAATCTCGGTCAGATTCCTCTGCAGGCCTTTGGTGCCATGCCGGTGGACGTTGTAGTAAATGACTGCCTTTTCTTTCTCTAGCTCTGCGCGTGACAAGTGTGGGCTTCGCTGCACGAGCTTTTGGTAGAGGAAGTGGCTCATCTCCTCCTCTGACAGCGGCGCGAGGCGTGGCCTTCCGTCGGCGGGATCGTTTAGCTGTTCTAGATTTGGCAGGTACAGCTCATGCTCTTGAATAATGATCCGGAGCCGTTCCAGGTGCCCGGGGGTTGCCAGGGTCGAGTACTTGTAAAAAAGGGGGACTGTCGCTTTTGGAGGTAGCGGGATTACCCCTGTGTGGCTAATTGTCGGTTTGGTCGATGGCGGCACCGGACACACCTCGCATCTTCCAGTCTCAGCGACCCGCTCGTCCCACTACAAACTGACCTTGGTAACTATTGCGTGGGCCTCTTGGTCGCCTTCAGAATAGTATTTGGTGGTTTTATGGCCCTGACAAACGAAAAGATCGAAGTTGCAATTCGGATGCTACGTGAACAGGGTCACACCGTTGAAATTCGACCAGACCGCGGCAAGACGTGGTTCGAGATCGACCATCGGATGCGTGCCTCGGCGGAAGAAATGCACAACTTGGCGGACGGTGTTTACTCGCTCGCTGAACTGGAAGAGATCTTTCTCCAGAGACGCATTGAAAGCACAAGTCCAGACGAACTTGCCGAAGCCGTGATCAACGAGTGGGCCATGTATGCTCAGGCTGGCCACGCGGAAGATCTGACTCCGGAATTCAGAGACCTGGCTGATAGGGCTTGCGAGTTTCGCAACGCCGCGCAATGGCTAGATAGTCAGCGCAGGAGCTTTGAATTAATCGCAGAATATGCGAATCAACCTTCACCCGAGGCTGTGCTCGAACAACCGTCGGCTCGCGAAAAGGCTGCCCGTGAGGCGTTTTTGGTAGCCTACAAAAACTACTTCAGCCAGAGGATTTCAAAGGTGGACAAATTCGGAGGGTGAGTAGCAAGGTGGCGAAGTGCCCTCAATGTAGATCGTTGGAACGGTCTGCAAATTCATTTTGGAAAGAGCGCCGTAGCCGGGTTGTCGCTGGGAAGAGCGCCGTTGGCCTGAAGAATGCGGATCACTGCCTTCACATTCTCCTGCTCCGTAGGATTCAGCTTGGCCATCACGCCATTCACCTGTTCTTGCATGTTCTTCTCGTCGACCCAGCCGTAGAGCGGATGACGATATTTCTCCAAGCCAATCTTTCTGAGCGCCTGACCGGGATGACGCAGGGCAGGAGCCTCTGGATACACAGGCCCAACATAGCTACCTGACAGTTGCTTCGGGGGTTCCGAGATCCCGGCATGAAGAAGCACGAGCTGCCCGATGGGGGTACCAGGGTAGAGTGCGATGGCAGTGTTTGACACATTTGCAATTTCCAACGTAAGACAGCCCCTATATAGAGGCCGGAAACATCAAATGGCAGCTTTATATATTCGAGCGTGGCTCCGAGGACCGTCTGATGTGCGGGAAGAACGAAGTAGGAGCCGAGCGGTGTGTGGAGTCGGAGGTAGGACTGCCCGACTGCCTTCGGAGAATTTGGATCGATAAACGGTTGGGGCGGAATCTGGGGCATCAAGAAATAGGTTCCCAGGCGGAGGTCGACCGATTCCTCGTCAAAAACCTCCTCGCCCAGAATAGGGGTAATCACCAAGCTTTCCGCTTCGCCGACCGGCAGCTTTCTGCGCTCGTCGATCTCACGTTTAGACAGGACAGCCATTTACACAATTCCTTTCCCTTCCAGCAAACTGACGTCCTCAATCGCTTTTGCTGTCCAGGTCTGGACCTTACCCGCCCATACGCTCCGTGTGCCGACATCGTTGGCGTCGGCATCCTTGATATGGGAAATGAGCCGATCTAGCGACTCGACATAAAACTTGTAAGACGAATTCAGCAGCCCGACGAGGTCGGGGCGAACGAAGTTCAATTTCCCCTTCTTCTCGAGGAGACTGGAAGGAACGACTCCATGCTCCAGATATGTTTCAACGTCGGTACTCGTTTTGTTCCAAGCCTCGAACCCCGACTTCAGGGCTGCTGTAACGGCGTCCAGTTCCGAGAAAACCTGGGGCACGACGGTGAGAAAGGACTCCAGAATCTTCCCAGGGTCCGCCTGACTGCTGAATGGGAATCCAAAGTCTGTGTCTTTCATCTGCTCGGCAGCCTGCAGGAGGTTCACGTAATGTGAATCCACCTTCACCAATTCGTGCCACCATTTGTCCTTGATCAGTACGGCAGCCTGTTGCTTAACCCGAAACAAATCGGGTGGGTACTCGTCAAACTCTGCCATGCCCAATGACCGCACGGGCGAGAGTTTGCCGTTTTCGTCCAATGCCTTTGAGGTATCGAACAACTCCACGAAGGCCAGCGAGTAGCTGAAACCCACCAAGCGGACCGCAAATAAATCGCAGAAAAGTTCTTCGGACCACTTTGTGAGAGCGTCGGTAACAGCGATTCGGTCGAGGGGACTAAGCTGACTGCCCAAGTTATTCACGAGTTGTTGCTCGATCGCCGGCCGGAATTTCGCGCCGAGCCCTGCGTCAGCAAATACGTAATGGCCCATCTCATGGGGGATCAGGCAATTCATGAATAGTGACGACGATTGTGAATAGGGTATGCCAATCAGCCCCAGTTGTTCCGGGAAAGTCGGACCATGAACCAAGCCGGCAATTCGGTCGGCATTTCTCTTGAAGACGTTCAAACGGACTGTCAGGTAGTTGAATTCATCGGTGTGGAATATGGTGAAATCGGTTTTGGAGTACCTGGGAATTTCTCGAAAGCGAGTGATCAATCCCTGGATTAGGGCGCTGGGCAGATGGAGCGTGTCACTCTCCAAGGCGGGCCGTACAAGCGCGTGAAGAAACTGCCAACCAGCGCGAAGCACGGCAATCTCATCGCGTAGATCCAGGTATTCCGCGGGCTGAGTCCGCCCACCCGGGAACTTTCGAACGTAGTCTTTCGTCGCGCGACCAAGTTCTACGAGATAGTCAAAGAACCGTTCAGAGGAGCTGAGGTATGCAGCGGCTGGGTTTCGGCTCTCGCACAGATCCACAATGGAGCATACGAACTGGTAGAGAGAGGCTGCATCGTGGCGGACTTGGTCTGGTAATCCAGCCATGCGCCAGCTCAGCGGCCGAACGCTGATCCCGCAGAGCGGTTGTAGCGTTGCAGCGCGCGATTCTCCAAGGCGGAGAAAAACATTATCGCCAACTCGATATTTCGATTCTGCTCTGCGGGGTCTGGACTGACGCCGACTGCGGACAGCCTGTCGGCTAAGTGCTCATCTTTCATCGTCGACTGGACTTCCAGGAGTGTTCTGATCTGTTCGTAGGACTCGTAGGAAGAACCAGCATGCAACCGTGCAAATAGCGAGCCGCCGGATGACAAGGCCCGCAAAGATTCCACGGTATCGTCGAGCGCCTGTCTGAGCTCAATGCTCTCAGAACCGGTATGTAGCAATTGCCCGAGTGCCTTGATTATCTTGCGCGCATCGAGAGCGAGGGAAAGGTAGTTCGTCCGGTCTGTACTTGCGCTTACCATGCAACCCTCCTTAGTTGGACGGACAAGTGTAATTGGAGGTTGGCCCGGTGCGTCGTAAATATATTTACTATCTATGTAAACATATTTACAATCCTTCTTCTCTGATGTCAACATATTTTGGACCTTCATTGAAACCATGATGAACTGGCAACGCGAGCTTGGTGGACAGATCCGAGAAGCCCGGAAGGCGGCGAGAATTTCACAAGAGCGACTGGCCGAGACTCTGAGTGTTACCCGTGAGCAACTCAGCAATTACGAAAACGGCAAATCCGCGCCTCCCGTCAATGTCGTGACCGAGATCATCAATGCGCTGCGAGTCGAGTTTGTGGTCGGCGGATGTCGGATATCCCTCGATGGCCTTAAGCAGAGGTCCCCCCAACCCATTCCACAGCAACTCTGCTTTGCTTATGACACGGAACACCGTTTCAGTCCGGCGACTGTAACCATTAAGCCGACGGAACACTCCATCCACATTAGTGCTGTAATTCCTCGCTCACGGCTGGCCTAGACTCGATCAAACCTAAGTCCGTGAATCCATTCGCTTATTGTGTGTCCGGCTGTACAATCAATCGTTTCCTGTAACGCGTCACCGTGATAGGAGATAGGTGGATCTACGGCCTTTGAGGACCTCAACACGGCAGATTTTCTCGGCCAACTCCAGACTGGCTCGGAGACGGCTTTTGCCCTTTTGTTCGAGAGACTCGTTTCTCCCCTATTTCGATTTCTGACCGGCGGAATGGACATTCCCGAAGCGGATGCCGAGGAACTCGCGGCCGATGTCCTCATGACGGTTCGCAACTCAGTGCGCGATTTCCAGTTTGGCGAGCGAGCGAGGCTCACCACCTGGATCTTCAAAATCGCCAAGAATCGAGCCATCGATTATCACCGCCGATCGAAACCTGAGTCCTGCGAGCTCGACGATTCGGTCGTCGGGCCAGCTGGGGAAAAGGCTGGAAGTTACACGAGCCGAAACCCACACCTTCGTGGCTGGCTTGCAAACGAGCTTGCAGGTCTGTCCGAACAAGATCGACAAATATTGAACTGGCGTGCCCTGGACTACGATTTCGCGCAAATCGGAGAGTGGATGGGGATGGCCGAAGGCGCGGCACGGGTGCGCCACAAAAGGGCTTTGGACAAGCTCAAGGCGGCAGCGGAACGCCAGGTTCCGCAGGGAGCCTCTCAGTCATGAACGAGAAGGAATTGAACGACCTTATATTGAAAGGTATTCGTAATGGGGAGATACCGCTGGAGGTAAGCGATTCGGTGGCGGATCATTGGCTCTCGACTGGTACCGAGATCTCGGACGCAGTCAAGTTACGCATCAAGTCGGACCTTAAGCAACGTATGCAGAATGCCGCCATTCAACAGGCTTTGAGTTCTGCTGGAAAAGAAGTGCTTCCTTTTGGGCGATTCATCGAATCAATTCGTGAGCGAGCTGGACTCAGCAGATCCGATGTCGCAGAACGGTTAAAAAAGAATGATGAGTATGTCCAGCGGGTCGAACGGGGCGATGTGGTTCCCACACAACTGAGGACGCCAGAATTTGCTGACCTGGTAGAACTGTTTCAAATTACCATCCGCGCGGCGGTCGAAATGCTGAAGGTTGGATTTGACACGCTGGACTACAGGAATACATTTCGTGCCTCGGCGCGGGCATGTGCTGGGCTCCGAAACGACCAGCGCGGCGAGGATGTCGAGAGGGCATTGGACGCCTTCGCACGCAAGAAGAAACGCGACCTCCCAAAAAAATCGACTTTGCCTAGGGATATAGAAGTATGCGCTTCGAAGCTTCAAGACGAACTCAAACTGCGCGGGCGTGTCGACCTACTTAAATAGCGCGCGCATATGCTTGCTGATAGCTATGCTGACAACTTGCTCGCTGACCAGAAATATCTTCGAAAGCTCAGGGATTCCCTTTTTTACGTGTAGCTTCAACATTTCAAGTGGAACCAGGAGTTCGCCGGCGAAAAGATCGGCTTCGATCTCTGCTGGATCCTTTGAGCCGAAATCGTCTTCTTCTGATGGTGGGCTGTCGATCGTGATCGGTTCCTCAAACTTACCGTCTTTGTGTAAGCAGTAGTGCCCTAACTCGTGAGCCAGCGAGAATCGACGCCGGTGCAGATGATGCCGTGAATTGACGGCGGCATACACCTTTGCATCGTCCTCAATAATCAAGGCGTCGACTGAATCTGGGAAGTCCTCTACCTCTTCGTATTCAATTCCGTGTTTGCGAAGAATCGCCACGAGATCCACAGGAGGGGTATCGATACGGCTCTCCTTGAGGACCTTGCTCGCCATTTTTCGCACAAACGCCGCCCTCACCGCCGTCATCGCCCCACTCCCTTGGTTCGTGTAACGCGTTTTCGTGTCACAAGTGGATGGCCGTTGTCTTGCTCCCGCTTTTGACCGGCACGTCCAATACAGGTTGTAACGCGACTTCGTGAAATGAAATGAGAGTGTACCAGCGCGAGCAGTCCATTTTGAAGGAGGTATTGTGTCCGAAATTAACGCAGAAATGCATGACTCCCCTCATCACCATGAACACCAGGTCCGAGAGCTTTTTCTCGACGGAGCAAAGGTCACAACCCGTGCGCATCGGCTGAACGGTTTACAGATCCGGGAACTGGGACCTAGAGACCGGGTACAAGGCTTCAAGACGGAAATTGTTTCCGGACACGTACGCGTCATCGGCGATGGGGAGGAAGTCGAAGTCCACAATGAGGAGCATTTTCGAACGGTCATTGAAATTTACCTGGACGGCGAACTCGTTATTAGCCACTCCAAGGTGTTGACCGGTCGTCAGATCCGCGAGCTTGGCCCGGCCGACCGCGTGGAAGGCTTCGAAACCCAGGAAGTCGACCGCCACGGCAAGAAAATCCGCACGATCGGCGACAACGAGAAGGTGGACATTCACGAGCATGAACGTTTCCGGACCGTCCCCAACCACGGAGGTCCAGGTGCCGCCCTCTGAAGACCTCTTGAAAGCGGTCGCGGATCTCGGGGAGAGATCTGGCTACGTTTTCCAGATCTCTCCTGAAGTCGTTCCCGGCACGAATATGTTCGTGG
>Ga0210409_10002991_pt1 | contig 19448 bp, 15 predicted proteins | sample IncBWH17MmetaG_FD_161649 | JGI IMG/M metagenome (GOLD analysis project Ga0210409, IMG submission 161649) | Forest soil microbial communities from Barre Woods Harvard Forest LTER site, Petersham, Massachusetts, United States - Inc-BW-H-17-M | ecosystem: Environmental > Terrestrial > Soil >... | reverse complement strand
CAGTTCGCCGGACACCCCTGGCAGGTCGACACGCACATGTACTTTTTTGCAGCGCTGGCTAGCCTGGTCGCCTATTGCGACTACCGGCCGATCATCGCCGGCACGGTTGCGGTCGCATTGCATCATCTTGTGCTGAATTTCATCCTTCCGGCGGCGGTCTATCCGGGAGGCGCCGACCTCGGGCGCGTGGTCCTGCACGCCGTCATCCTGTTGATCGAGGCGTGCGTGCTGATCTGGCTCGCCCATAAACTTTCGCAACTGTTCGGGACGGCTGCACGGAAAACCGCCGAAGCGGAAGCAGCCGGCGCCGCCGAGGCACGCGCCAACAGCGAGCGCACCGAGATCGAACAGCACTCCAAGCAGGACCGCGATGCGGCAAGGCGCGAGCTCGCCGGCGGCTTCGAGCGCAAGGTCGGCAGTATCGTCGAGGCGGTCGCCGTGGCCGCCCGCGAGATGCAGGGGTTGTCGACGTCGATGAGCAGCAGCAACGCGGAAACCGCGCGCCAGGCCGCGGCTGCCGCGACCGCGTCGACGCAAGCCTCCGCGAACGTCGAAACGGTGGCCTCCGCAACCGAGGAACTGACGGCTTCGATCAACAATATCGCACAGCAGGTGACGCGCTCGGCCGAAATTGCAGCCAAGGCCGCCGAAGAAGCGCGACGCACCAACACCGTTGTCGAAGGCCTTGCCGCGGGCACGCAGAAGATCGGCGAAGTCGTGACGTTGATTCAGAACATCGCCAGCCAGACCAACCTGCTCGCCTTGAACGCCACCATCGAGGCGGCGCGCGCGGGCGAACACGGCAGGGGATTTGCGGTGGTGGCGAGCGAGGTCAAGGCCCTCGCCAATCAGACCGCAAAGGCAACCGAGGAGATCTCGGCACAGATCCAGGGGATCCAGGAAGCTACCGGCGAGGCCGTGACGGCCATCCAGGCGATCGGGGGGACCATCGCCGAGATCGACGAAATTTCCAGCGAGATCGCGGCTGCGGTCGATCAGCAGGGCACGGCGACGCGTGAAATTGCCGGCAACGTGCAACAGGCCGCCAATGGGACCAAGGACGTCAACGACAATATCCTCAGCGTCACCCGGGCTTCCGATGAAGCCGGCCGCGCCGCCTCAAAAATGCTCGACGCGGCGAACGGGCTGTCGTCGCAGTCGGAACGGCTGAAATCCGAGGTCCAAAGCTTCCTCGGATCATTGCACGCGGCGTAACCGTCTTTCCCATGGACATCGTCATACCCCGCGAAAGCGGGATATCCAGTACGCTGCGGCCTCTCGATTTCGTCTTGGCCTCTCCGGAATACTGGATCACCCGCTTTCGCGGGTGATGACGGCGATGGGCGGGAGAGGTGATAAAGGATCAAATCTTCTGATTATACTCGCCGACCTCGGGATGGGTGCGCAGCACCTTGTCGACCAGTTCGAACATGTCGCGCATGCGCTGTTCGGAGACCGGGCTTTCGACCACCACCACCAGCTCCGGCTTGTTGGATGAGGCCCGCACCAGACCCCAGCTACCGTCTTCCACCGTTACGCGCACGCCGTTGACGGTGACGAGATCGCGGATGTTTTGCCTCGCGACCTTCTCGCCCTTTTTTTGCAACGCCTCGAAATGTTTCACGACGGCATCGACGATGCCGTACTTGACCTCGTCGGCGCAGTGCGGCGACATGGTCGGCGACGACCAGGTTTTGGGCAGCGCGTTTTTCAGATCGGCCATCGACTTGCCGGGCGCGCGGTCGAGCATCTCGCAAATCGCGATCGCCGAGACCAGGCCGTCGTCATAGCCGCGGCCGAACGGCTTGTTGAAGAAGAAATGCCCGGATTTTTCGAAGCCCGCCAGCGCGCCCAATTCATTGGTACGGCGCTTCATGTAGGAATGCCCGGTCTTCCAATAGACCGTCTTTGCGCCCTGCTTTTGCAGCACCGGATCGGTGATGAACAGGCCGGTCGATTTGACGTCGACCACGAACTGCGCGTCCTTGTGGATCGCCGACATGTCGCGCGCCAGCATCACGCCGACCTTGTCGGCAAAGATCTCCTCGCCGGTATTGTCGACCACCCCGCAGCGGTCGCCGTCGCCATCGAAGCCGAGGCCGACATCGGCCTTGTGCGCCAGCACGGCGTCGCGGATGGCGTGCAGCATCTCCATGTCTTCGGGGTTCGGGTTGTATTTCGGAAAGGTATAATCAAGCTCGGTATCGAGCGGCACCACCTCGCAGCCGATCTTTTCCATCACCTGCGGCGCGAATGCGCCCGCGGTGCCGTTGCCGCAGGCAACCACGACTTTCAGCTTGCGCTTCAGCTTCGGGCGACCAGTGAGGTCGGCGATGTAGCGCGCCGGATAATTCTCGTGAAACTGGTAGGAGCCGCCGGTCTTGTTCTTGAAATCGGCGTTGAGCACGATTTCCTTCAGCCGCGTCATCTCATCCGGACCGAAGGTCAGCGGCCGGTTGGCGCCCATCTTGACCCCGGTCCAGCCATTGTCGTTATGTGAGGCCGTCACCATGGCGACGCAGGGCACGTCGAGATCGAACTGCGCGAAATAGGCCATCGGCGTAACCGCAAGCCCGATGTCATGCACCTTGCAGCCCGACGCCATCAGACCCGAGATCAGCGCGTATTTGATCGAGGCCGAATAGCCGCGGAAATCATGTCCGGTGACGATCTCCTGTTTGACGCCAAGTTCCGCGATCAGCGCGCCCAGCCCCATGCCGAGCGCCTGCACGCCCATCAGGTTGATTTCCTTGTTGAACAGCCAGCGCGCGTCGTATTCGCGAAAGCCGGTCGCCTTTACCATCGGCTCGGATTCAAAGGCATAGGTATTGGGAAGCAGCACGGATTTCGGCTTGGGAAACATCAGGGGACAGCCTCGTCGTGAAACGCTGGAGCTGCAGCCTTAGCGAATGCGTAGGCGGAGCGAAAGGCGGGATCAGCGCTTTGTGACGATTATAGTTAGGGCAGTTGGTGGCCCAGCAGCCTTACTGTTCCAACACCATCATCCCGTTGGCATATTCGAAACGCTTCAGTTTTGACAGGAAGGAGAGCCCGAGCAGGTTTTCCGACAATGCCTCATCGGGCAGCACCATGGCGTCGACGTCGCGCACGATGATGCCGCCGAGATCGACCATGGGAAGGCGCGCGGGCGCCGCCTTGATCGTGCCGTTGGCGGTGGTCACGTTCGCCTTGTAATCGCGGGGCGTCGGACGAAGGCCGAACCGCGCCGCCGTCGATTCGTTCAGCGCCACCACGGAGGCGCCGGTATCGACCATGAAGCCGATGCGTTGGCCGTCGATCCGTCCGTCGACCTTGAAATGACCGCGACCATCGCGCGGAATGTTGAGGCTACGGCCGCTTGCCTGCGCCGGCGTCTCGACGGGGACGGCTTTCTTCGCGGTGATGGTGGCGGAAGCGGGCGCCGGCGTCATGTTGTCGGCCATCTGCGCCATGAAGGTGCCGAGCCCGGCCATGATGGCCGCGGTGATCAAGATGTTACGCATGACGCCACACACACCCGGTTCGTGGGAACCGGCAATTTGACCATGTCCGCCGCCATACCGCGACGGAGCGGCGCCGGCCGAGGCTGCCATTTTGGCGAAAAGGATAAGCGAAGGGTTAACGCCTCACGTCCCGCGCGGCTTGACGCGGCGGGTCGGCGGCGCGTTGGCGGGATCCTCCGGCCAGGGATGGCGCGGATAGCGTCCGCGCAGGTCGGATCGGACGGCCGCATAGCTGCCGCGCCAAAAACCCGGCAGGTCGCGGGTCACCTGCACCGGCCGATGCGCCGGCGACAGCAATTCCAGCACCAGAGGCACGGCGCCCTTGGCGATCGAGGGATGGGTGTTGAGCCCAAACAGTTCTTGCAGCCGCACCGCGATGGTCGGCCCCTGCTCGGCCTCATAGTCGATTGGAAGCTGCGTGCCGGTCGGCGCCTCGAAATGCGTCGGCGCCTCGCGTTCCAGTCGCGCGCGGAGCTCCCACGGCAACAACGTCGCTAGCGCTTCCGACAGGTCGCCGGCGGAGACATCCTTCAGCGAGAGCTTGTCGTATAGCGCCGGCACCAGCCAGTCCTCGCGCCGCCCGACAAGCGCGTCGTCGGACAGATCAGGCCAGCTTTCGCCTTCGGCCTTGCGCAGGAACATGACGCGGTCGCGCCATTGTTTCGCAGGCTTCGTCCACGGCAATTTGTCGAAACCTGCGGCGATCAGCCCATCGGCGAAAATCCGCGCGGTCTCGGCGGAAGCAGACAGCGCCAATGGGGATTCCGACAGCGTAATCGCGTGCAGCGTCTTCCTGCGCCGCGCCCGCAAGGCGAGCGCGCCGCGATCGAAGGAAATCTCATCAGTGCTCTCGAGCTGATCGGCAAAGTAGCGCTCGATTTCGGCGGGCGTGATCGGCGCCGCCAGCAGGATCCGCCCCTGCGCAGCCGTGCCGGTCAATTCCGCCACCGCGATATAGGGCGCGCGCGCCAGCGCCGAGGTCTGTTCCACCGCGGCCCCGCGGCCGTTGGCGAGCACGAAGCTGCCATTGCCGCGGTTGCGCGCCACGCGATCCGGAAAGGCGAAGGCAAGGATGACGCCGGTGGACGGCCAAACGTCCGCCTTCGTGTCCGCTTTCGGCTTCCCCTCGGTAGCAGCCACCTGCGAGGCCCAGCGCTGCGCGAGGGCCCGCGCGCTGGACGCGCGCTGCGAACGGTCGCGGCGGAATTGATCGATCCTATGATCGAGATCGACGCTGTCGCCGCCGAGCCCGCGCTCGGTGAGCACGGCGGCGATGTCCGCGGCTTCTTCACCCGTGCCGAGGCGATGCGAATCCACGATCATCCGCGCCAGCCGCGGCGGCAGCGCGAGCGCGCGCAGGCTTTTGCCTTCCGCGGTGATCCGGCCATCGCCATCGAGCGCGCCGAGTTCGGTGAGCAGGCTTTTGGCTTCCTTCAGCGCCGGCGCCGGGGGGGAATCGAGAAACGCCAGGGTGGCGGGATCGCTAACCCCCCATTGCGCAAGGTCGAGCACCAGCGACGACAGATCGGCGCTGAGGATTTCCGGCTGGGTGTAGGCCGTAAGCGAAGCGGTCTGCGGCTCGTCCCACAGGCGGTAGCAAATGCCCGGCTCGGTGCGGCCGGCACGGCCGCGGCGCTGGTCGACGGCGGCGCGCGAGGCGCGCACCGTCTCGAGCCGCGTCAGCCCGATATCAGGCTCGTAGCGTGGCACGCGGGACAGACCGGAATCGACCACGATGCGCACGCCTTCGATGGTGAGCGACGTCTCGGCAATCGAGGTCGCCAGCACGACCTTGCGCCGACCTTTGGGCGCGGGTGCAATCGCGCGGTCTTGCACGCTCGCATCGAGCGCGCCGAACAGCGGCACGATCTCGACACTGGCGTCCTGCACGCGCTCGGCAAGGTGATTCTGGGTGCGGCGGATTTCGGCGGCGCCCGGGAGGAACGCCAGCACCGAGCCGGGATCGGCGCGCAGGCTTGACGCGATCGCATCCGCCATCTGCCGTTCCAGCGGCATATCCGGCTTGCGGCCGAGATAGCGCGTCTCGACCGGAAAGGCGCGGCCTTCGCTTGCGATCACCGGCGCCTCGCCGAGCAGTTTCGCCACCCGCGCGCCGTCGAGCGTCGCCGACATTACGAGGAGGCGCAGCTCCTCGCGCAAGCCGGTCTGCGCGTCGCGCGCCAGCGCCAGCCCCAGATCAGCATCGAGCGAGCGCTCGTGGAATTCGTCGAACAGGACTGCGGCAACGCCGGACAATTCCGGATCGTCGAGGATCTGGCGCGCGAAAATACCCTCGGTGACAACCTCGATCCGGGTCGCGCGCGAGACTTTTGAGCCGAACCGGACGCGGTAGCCGACGGTTTCGCCGACGCGTTCTCCCAAAGTTTTCGCCATTCGCTCGGCGCTGGCGCGCGCCGCGATCCGTCGCGGCTCCAGCACGATGATCTTTTTGTCTTTTGCCCAGGGCTCGTCGAGCAGCGCCAGCGGCACCCGCGTGGTCTTGCCGGCGCCCGGAGGGGCCACCAGCACCGCGGCGTTGCTTTTCGTGAGCGTCCGCGACAGCTCGTCGAGTACGGCGTCGATTGGAAGCGGCGTGTCGAAGCTGCGGGGCAATGTCTCTGATCCGTCATCACCCGCGAAAGCAGGTGATCCAGTAAGCACTGGCGTTACCGATTACAAAGACCGGGTGTACTGGATACCCCCGGCCGGAGCCTTGTCATCGGGCTCGCCAAAAGGCGAGACCCGTTGGCGGGGTATGGCAACGACACCTGCCTCAATCCCGCAGCGGGGGCCGGCCGACGCTCTCGTAGACAAAGCCCAGCGCCGCCATGTCCTCGGAGCGGTAGATGTTGCGCAGGTCGACCACGACCGGCTGCGCCATCTCGCGCTTCAGCCGTTCGAGGTCGAGCGTGCGGTATTGCACCCACTCGGTCACCACCACCATGGCGTCGGCGCCCTTCACGCAGGCGTAAGGATCATCGCAATATTCGATGTCCGGCAATTCCTTGCGCGCCTGCTCGATGCCGACCGGATCATGCGCGCGCACCTTGGCGCCCATGTCGATGAGGCCCGTGACCAGCGGGATCGACGGCGCCTCGCGCATGTCGTCGGTGTCGGGCTTGAAGGTGAGGCCGAGCACGGCGACCGTCTTGCCGCGCAGGCTGCCACCGGCGGCACCCGCAACCTTGCGCGCCATCGCGCGCTTGCGGTGGTCGTTGACCCCGAGCACCGCCTCGACGATGCGCAGCTGCACGTCATGGTCCTGCGCGATCTTGACCAGCGCGCGGGTGTCCTTTGGAAAGCACGAGCCGCCGAATCCCGGACCGGCGTGCAGAAATTTCGAGCCGATGCGGTTGTCGAGCCCAATGCCGCGCGCGACTTCCTGCACGTCGGCGCCGACTTTCTCCGACAGATCGGCCATCTCGTTGATGAAGGTGATCTTGGTGGCGAGAAACGCGTTGGCCGCGTATTTGATCAATTCCGCGGTGCGCCGCGCCGTGAACATCAGCGGCGCCTGGCTGAGCGACAGCGGCCGGTAGACGTCGCCGAGCACTTTGCGCCCGCGCTCGTCCGCAGTTCCGACCACGATGCGATCCGGAAACTTGAAGTCGCGGATCGCCGCGCCCTCGCGCAGGAATTCCGGATTGGAGGCGACCACCACATCAGCCGACGGGTTGGCTTCGCGGATCAGCCGCTCGACTTCATCGCCGGTGCCGACCGGCACGGTCGATTTGGTGACGACGACCGTAAAGCCCGAAAGTGCTGCCGCGATCTCGCGGGCGGCAGCGTAGACATAGGTGAGGTCGGCGTGGCCGTCGCCGCGCCGCGACGGCGTGCCGACCGCGATGAACACCGCATCGGCTTCCTTGACCGGGGTGGTCAGACCGGTCGTGAAGTCGAGGCGGCCGGCCTTCACATTGGAAGCGACCAGGGCATCAAGACCGGGCTCGAAGATCGGGATCTCGCCGCGGTTAAGGCTCGCGATCTTGTCGCCGTCCTTGTCGACGCAGGTGACCTGGTGGCCGAAATCCGCAAAGCAGGCGCCGGAAACCAGCCCCACATACCCCGTGCCAATCATGGCAATTCGCATGAAACAACCTGCTTGTGATGGTTAACGATGGTTAGGATTTTCGACCGCCTCTTAAAGCATTTGGCGGCAAAGAGGAAACCGGAAAGTGCGTGAAAATGGCATATCCCTTGCGAGGATAAAGGGGAAAGAAACCGTTTCCCTCCGAAGATGGCGCGTATCACGCCGAAACAGGACACCGATGACACCAAACGGCACATCCGCTATGGCCAAACATCCCGCGGGCCAGCTTGCGGGCGGACGCGTCGATTGGGTTGATTACGCCAAGGGCATCTGCATCGTCATGGTGGTGATGATGCATTCGGTGCTGGGGGTGGAACTGGCCGCCGGCGAGCGCGGCTTCATGCATGTCCTGGTCGCCTTCGCAAAGCCGTTCCGGATGCCGGATTTCTTCCTGATTTCCGGGCTTTTCCTGTCGCTTGTGATCGGCCGCGACTGGCGCCTCTATCTCGACCGCAAGGTCGTCCATTTCGTCTATTTTTACGTGCTGTGGGTCACGATCCAGTTCGGCTTCAAGGCGCCCGGCTTTGCCGCCGAGTCAGGCTGGCGCCATGTCGGATATCTCTATCTCGAATCGTACATCGAACCGTTCGGCACGCTGTGGTTCATCTATCTGCTGCCGGTGTTCTTTGTTGTCGCAAAACTGACACGCAACATATCCCCACTCGCGATCTGGGCGGCCGCCGCGGCGCTTGAGATGGCGCATGTCGCAACCACCTGGACCGTGATCGACGAATTCTGCGCGCGATTCGTCTATTTCTATTCCGGCTATCTGTTTGCCGATTATGTCTTTGCGCTGTCGGACCGCGCACGGGCACGACCTTCGCTGGCGCTCGCCGCGCTCGCATTGTGGGCGATCGTCAACGGCAGCCTGGTTGCGCTCGGCTACAGCGAATGGCCGCTGGTCTCGTTGATGCTGGGACTGGCCGGCGCCTGCGCCATCGTCACGATGGGAACGCTGCTGGCGCGAATGCGGTGGCTCCAATCCTTGCGCTTCTGCGGCGAGCATTCGATCGTGATCTATCTCGCCTTCTTCCTGCCGATGGCCGCGACGCGCACGCTGTTGCTGCGCACCGGGGCGACCCATGACATCGGCACGGTCTCGCTGATCGTCACCCTCGTCGGCGTCGTCGGCGCGCTTTTGATTTGGCGCGCCGCGCTCGCGGCAAAAGCCAATTTCCTGTTCGAGCGCCCGGCCGCGTTCTGGATCGCGTCGAAAAAGGCCGGCGCGGTATTGCAGGCGGCGGAGTAGCCGCACTCACTGGCTTGGCGGCACCAGATAGAGGGAACCGCTGCTCCGCCCGCCCTCCAGATCGGCGTGAGCCTGAGCCGCCTGATCAAGACGATAAGCCTTTCCGACGGACGGCAAGATACCCTGTTGCATGGCCGACAGCACTGCATCGGCCGCGATCCGATAATCCGCCGCTCCGTTCATGTAGGCCATCACGCTGGGGCGAGCCAGCATCAGGCTGCGCCGGGGACCAAGCTCTTCGACATCGATCGGTGAAATTGCTCCCGCCGACTGACCGATGCTCGCGACCACGCCGAACGGCCGCACGCATTGCAAGGTCTTCGCCAGCGTCGTGCCGCCGACCCCATCATAGGCAACATCCACGCCACGATCTCCGGTCAGCTTCGCGACCGCACTGGCGAAATCGGCATCACGGCCGACGATGACATGATGCGCGCCGGCGTTGCGCGCGGTCATGGCTTTGGCATCGGAACCGACAGTGCCGATCACGGTTGCGCCGAGATGGCGTGCCCATCGCGTCATCACCTGTCCGAGGCCACCGGCCGCGCTGTGGATCAGGACCTTTGCACTCGCGCCGACCGCATAGACCCGCGTCAGCAGCATGTGGGCCGTGATGCCTTTGACAAACCCCGACGCCGCCGCGCCGTCGGCAATGGACTCTGGCAGTGCTACCGCGCGCCAGGCCGGCAGATTTCGTTCCGATGCGTAGGCACCCACCGGAGCGCCGGCATAGACGATCCTGTCGCCGACCCGCGGCGAGGTGACATTCGCGCCGACCGCCGTCACCACGCCGACTGCTTCAACACCGGGGATCGCCGGCGGCGACATTGGGTAAAGCCCCATGCGCTGGTAGATATCGATGAAGTTGACGCCAATCGCAGTTTGACGAATCCGGATTTCGTCCGGCTGTGGTGCCGGAAGATCGATCGTGACGCATTCAAGCTGTTCGGCGCCGCCGGGCGCCTTCAATCTAACAACATCGGCCATGGCCACGCTCCTCGCTTTGCCAAGGCACTTTGCGGCCGGCCGCAAATATGCGAAATCCCACAAATCTGAGTTTGTGATGTGAGTTTCTGCACAATGGCCGATTGGGAAGACCTGCGCCATTTTGTTGTGTTGGCGCGAGAAGGCACCTTATCCGCCGCGGCGAGGCTGCTCGGGGTCGATCACGCCACCGTCGCCCGCCGCGTCGCGGCGCTTGAAGCCGACACCGGACTGAAACTGGTCGACCGTCGGGCACGCAGCTATCAGCTGACCGACGACGGCAGGCGCATCGCCGCGACCGCCACGCCGATGGAAGAGGCGGCGTTCGCGGTCGGGCGGGCGGTGCAGGCGGCCAAGCCCGGCTTGCGCGGCGAGGTTTCCATCAGTTCGCCGCCCTCGCTCGCCAACGCGCTGATCGCGCCGCAATTGTTTCGGCTACGTCAAAGGCACCCCGGCATCCGGATCAAATTGATCGGGGAAAAGCGAGCCGCTTCGCTGAACCGTCGCGAAGCCGACGTGGCGCTGCGCTTGTCCCGGCCGCAGGAAGCAGGATTGATCGTGCGCAAGATCGGCAGTTTTGGCTTTGGCCTCTATGGCGCACCCGCTTACCTGAAGCAAACGCCCCGCCACGCGTTCGCGTTCATCGCCTATGACGACAGCATGGACGACGCGCCCCAGCAGAAATGGCTACGGGCCATCGCTACCGGCCACGAGATTGTCCTGCGCACCTACGATCTGGAGAATCAGGCAGCCGCCGCGCGAACCGGTGTCGGGCTCGCGGTATTGCCGCAGTTTCTTGCCGATCCCGACCCCGGGCTCGAACGTTACGACATCACGCCTGCGCCGCCGAGCCGCAACGTGTGGCTGCTGGTTCATCGCGAGCTTCGCCGGACACCGCTGGTGCGCGCGGTGATGGAGTTCCTGATCGATTGCATCGCCGCCAATGAACAGAGGTCAGCCCCGTTGACGCAGCGGGACGGCATTTGACTGTTGAGTGGTGCGAAATTCGCCCTGCCAAGGCTGTCATTCCGCGCAAAAATCCCTAAATTTCGGCCATGCCGAAATCCCCCCAAAAAGCAGCCCACCAGCCCGTTCCCGTCAAGGCCCCCGCCAAGGGCGACCACATCTTCCTGGTCGACGGCTCCTCCTACATTTTCCGCGCCTATCACGCGTTGCCGCCGCTAAACCGCAAATCCGACGGCTTGCAGGTCAATGCCGTGCTCGGCTTCTGCAACATGCTGTGGAAGCTCTTGCGCGACATGCCGGAGGATAACCGGCCGACGCATCTCGCCATCGTGTTCGACAAGTCCGAGATCACCTTCCGCAACAAGCTTTACCCCGACTACAAGGCGCACCGGCCGCCGGCGCCGGACGATCTGATCCCGCAATTTCCGCTGATCCGCGAGGCGGTGCGCGCCTTCGATCTGCCCTGCCTGGAACAGACCGGCTTCGAGGCCGACGATCTGATCGCGACTTACGCTCGGCTCGCCACCCAACGCGGCGCCACCACGACCATCGTTTCCTCCGACAAGGATCTGATGCAGCTGGTGACCGACAAGGTCGTGATGTTCGACACCATGAAGGACCGCCGCATCGGCATCGCTGAAGTGATCGAGAAATTCGGCGTGCCGCCCGAAAAAGTGGTCGAGGTACAGGCGCTGGCCGGCGATTCCACCGACAATGTGCCGGGCGTGCCCGGCATCGGCATCAAGACCGCGGCGCAATTGATCGTCGAGTACGGCGATTTGGAAACGTTGTTGTTTCGCGCAACTGAGATCAAGCAGCCGAAACGGCGCGAGGCGCTGCTCGAGAATGCCGAGAAGGCGCGGATTTCGCGGCAATTGGTGCTGCTCGACGACAAGGTCGAGCTCGAAGTGCCGCTCGAGGAGCTTGCGGTGCATGAACCCGATGCGCGCAAGCTGCTCGCGTTTTTAAAAGCGATGGAGTTTTCCTCCCTCACCAAACGCGTCGCCGAATATTCGCAGATCGATCCGGCCAACATTGAGCCGGATGCGGGAAATAAAAGCGGTGCCAGTGTGTTCGGAGAGCTGCCACTGGCCGAGAAGGTCGACCCGCTCGATGGCGCACCGCCGAAAGCCAAACCGGCAGGCGGCACCAGTGATCTCTTTGCGCCCGCAAGTCCGGCTCCCGCGGCAAAGACCGGCGGCGCCAGGGAAGACAAAGCCGCGAGCCTCAAGGGCACGCCGATCTCGCTCGCCAAGGCGCGCGCGGAAGCGGCGCGGAAAACTCCGGTTGACCGCAACAAGTACCAGACCATCAACACGCTCGACCAGCTCGAAGCCTTTATCGCGCGGGTGCACGATGTCGGCTATTTCGCGATCGAGGCCAAAGCTGACACGATCGATCCGATGCAGGCCGAGATCTGCGGCATTGCGCTTGCGCTCGCGCCTAACGATGCCTGCTACGTGCCGCTCGCCCACAAGCAATCCGGCGGCGGCGCCGGCCTGTTCGATGCCGGCCTCGCGCCGGACCAGATCAAGGAGCGCGACGCGCTCGAGGCGCTGCGGCCGCTGCTGGAATCGGCGGGCATCCTCAAGATCGGGTTCAACGTCAAATTCAACGCGGTGATGTTCGCGCAAGCCGGCATCATCTTGCGCAACCATGACGATGTGCAATTGATGTCGTACGCGCTCGATGCCGGCCGCAACGCGCATGGCCTCGATACGCTTTCCGAGCTCTGGCTCGGCCACGCCACGATCTCCCATGGCGAATTGACCGGCAGCGGCAAGGCCAGGTTGAGCTTCGGCCAGGTCGCAATCGACAAGGCGACCGCCTATTCGGCTGAGGATGCCGACGTGATCTTGCGGATGTGGCGTTTGCTGAAGCCGCGCCTCGCCGCCGAACATATGACGACGGTCTATGAGACGCTGGAGCGGCCGCTGGTCTCGGTGCTGGCGCGGATGGAGCGGCGCGGCATCTCGATCGATAGACAAGTATTGTCGCGGCTCTCAGGCGATTTCGCGCAGACTGCCGCGCGGGTCGAGGCCGAGCTTCAGGAACTCGCCGGTGAGCCGATCAATGTCGGCAGCCCCAAGCAGATCGGCGACATTCTGTTTGGCAAGATGGGCATCCCCGGCGGCACCAAGACCAAGACCGGCGCCTGGTCGACCTCAGCGCAGATCCTCGACGAGCTCGCCGAACAGGGCCATGAGTTTGCGAGAAAGATTCTGGAGTGGCGGCAGGTCTCCAAACTGAAATCGACCTATACCGACGCGCTGCCGACTTACGTCAACCCACAGACCCATCGCGTGCACACGACCTATGCGCTGGCGGCGACCACCACCGGACGGCTGTCGTCGAACGAGCCGAATTTACAGAACATTCCGGTGCGCACCGAGGACGGCCGCAAAATCCGCCGCGCCTTTATCGCGACGCCCGGCCACAAACTGGTGTCGGCGGATTATTCGCAGATCGAGCTGCGGCTGCTTGCCGAGATCGCCGACATCCCCGTGTTGAAACAGGCGTTCCGCGATGGGCTCGATATTCACGCCATGACGGCGTCGGAAATGTTCGGCGTACCGATCAAGGACATGCCGAGCGAGGTGCGGCGCCGAGCGAAAGCGATCAATTTCGGCATTATCTATGGCATCTCCGCGTTTGGCCTCGCCAACCAGCTTGGCATCGCCCGCGAAGAAGCCTCCGCCTACATCAAGAAATATTTCGAGCGGTTTCCGGGTATCCGCGCCTACATGGACGAGACGCGCGATTTCTGCCGCGCCAATGGTTATGTCACGACGCTGTTCGGGCGAAAGTGCCATTACCCCGACATCAAGGCGAGTAACGCCTCGATCCGCTCGTTCAACGAGCGCGCCGCGATCAACGCGCGCCTGCAAGGCTCTGCCGCCGATATCATCCGCCGCGCCATGATCCGGATGGAAGACGCGCTCTCTGCGAAAAAACTCTCGGCGCAGATGCTCTTGCAGGTGCATGACGAGTTGATCTTCGAGGTGCCCGACGAGGAAGTCGCGGCGACGTTGCCGGTGGTGCAGCACGTCATGCAGGACGCGCCATTCCCCGCGGTCGCGCTGTCGCTGCCGCTACAGGTCGACGCCCGCGCCGCGAATAATTGGGACGAGGCGCATTGATAAATAGCTGTCGTAGGGTGGGTTGAGCGGAGCGAAACCCACCCTCTGCGGAGACGATGGGTATCGCTGCGCTCAACCCATCCCACGCGCTGGCCTTCACGCTGAAATTTTCGACCATCATCCATGCCATCTTCGAAATGGCATCGCGTCCCGAGGCGCGCTAGAAAGCGCGGCGACCTCCCGCGAGTGAAAAAATGCCCCATCTTCCCGCTCTGCTCGGTTTTGCCCTGCTCTCACTTGGCATCGTGCTGACGCCGGGACCGAACATGATCTATTTGATCTCGCGCTCGATCACGCAAGGGCCGGCCGCCGGCATCGTCTCGCTCGGCGGTGTCGCGCTCGGCTTCGTGTTCTACATGCTGTGCGCAGCGTTCGGCATCACCGCGCTGTTGTTGGCGGTTCCTTTTGCATATGACGCGCTGCGGCTTGCGGGCGCGGCCTATCTGCTGTGGCTGGCGTGGCAGGCGGTCAAGCCGGGCGGCCGTTCGCCGTTTCAGGTCAAGAAGCTCGCGGTCGATGGACCCAAAAAGCTGTTCGCGATGGGTTTGGTCACCAATCTGCTCAACCCGAAGATCGCGATGCTTTATCTGGCGCTGCTGCCGCAGTTCATCGATCCCACCGCCGGCAGCGTGCTGACGCAATCGCTGGCGTTCGGATCGATCCAGATCGCAATCAGCGTCAGCGTCAACGCCGTGATTGCGCTCGCCGCCGGATCGATCGCGCTATTTTTGGGCCAGCGGCCGACCTGGCTGTTGGTGCAGCGTTACCTGATGGGCACCGTGCTCGCTGGGCTTGCGCTCAGGATGGCGTTCGAGGCGAAGCGGGCGTAGCGCGCGATATCGTCGCAAAGCAACTTGCTTGTCATCGCCCGGCATAGCCGTTCGAAGGACGGCAGGCGTCAATCCAGCTTCGCTTCCATCCCCCGCTTGGTCGGCGGGCGCGCCATCAGCGTCTCGTACCAGCGTTTGACATGGGGGAAATCCGACAGCTCGACCTTGTGGCGCGGATGGCGCCAGGCCCAGCCGAGGATGGCGAAATCGGCGACTGATAAGGGGCCGGCGACGAATTCGAAGGTAGCCAAGCGGCGGTCGAGCACGCCATAGAGCCTGCGGGTCTCGGCCATGAAACGCTTCAGGCCATAGGCCCGATCGGTCTCGCTCTCCAGCGCGATGAAATGATGCACCTGGCCCGGCATCGGCCCGAACCCGCCCATCTGCCACATCAGCCATTCATAGACCGGAATGCGCTCGGAGAGCGGTTTCGGCAGGAATTTGCCGGTCTTCTCGCCGAGATAGAGCAGGATCGCCCCGGACTCGAACACGCTGACGCGTCTTCCGTCCGGCCCCTCGGGATCGACGATCGCCGGGATCTTGTTGTTGGGGCTGATGGCCAGGAACGAAGGCGCCATCTGCTCGCCCTTGGTGATGTTCACCGGGACCACCTTGTAGGCCAGCCCCATTTCCTCCAGCGCGACCGAGATCTTGCGGCCGTTCGGCGTGTTCCAGGTGTGCAGTTCGATGGTCATATTGGTCATACCCCGCGAAGGCGGGGTATCCAGTACCCCGGAACCTCACGGCCTTACAACTACCGTGACGGAATACTGGATCATCCACTTTCGCGGATGATGACAGCCTGCGCTGTTGAGGGCGCGACATCGCGCTGGAATGCGCACGCGTCCGCCGATAAAGTGAGCGTCCGCTCAAAACTTCCGAGAAAGCGCCTTGTCCAAATCAGCCTCCCGCGCCCGCCTTCACGAGATCATCCGCAAACGCTCGTTCGGCCGCGGGGAAATCACGCTGGCTTCGGGCCGCAAGAGCAACTTCTATTTCAATCTCAAGCCGACCATGCTCGATCCGGAGGGCGCAACGCTGCTCGCCGAGCTCACCTATGAGGCGCTGAAGGACGACAATCTCGACTATGTCGGCGGGCTCGAGATGGGCGCGGTGCCGCTCGCCGGTGCGATCGCGCAGCTCTCCTGGATCAAGGGCCATCCGATCGCGGCATTCTTCGTGCGCAAGAAGCCGAAAGAGCACGGCGCGCGGCTCGCCGTGGAGGGGCTCGCCGACGGCGAAACCCTGCAAGGCAAGCGCATCGTGATCGTCGAGGACGTCACCACCACCGGCGGCTCGGCGATGAAGGCGGTTGAAGCGGTGCGCGAAGCCGGCGGCGACGTCGCGCTGGTGTTCACCATGGTCGATCGTGAGGAAGGCGCCGGGGATGCCTTTGCGAAAGCGGGCCTGCCGTTCCGCTCGCTCTACCGGGCCAGCGAGTTTTTGTGAGGGTGATCTCTCTCCCCGCTGCTCTCTTCTCCCTCGCCCCGCTCTTCGCGGGGAGAGGGTTGGGGTGAGTGGCTGCTTCCACCAACACCGAAGTCGCGGTGAGTCACCCGGATTCGCGCTAACGCGAATCCGACCTCTCCTCGCATCCGCCTTCGCCCGAAGGCGGGCTTCGGCGGATAAGAGCGGGGCGAGGTGACGAGCGCCGCATTTCTTTTCCGCGATCCGGCACCTACTCACCGCTCGTTTACCATCGCCGCTTAAGGTGAATCCGACGCTAAGGCACCCCTAGCCTCGGTGGGTTCCTTGGCCGGTTTCTTGGCGGGTTGGTTGCGTCGGGTGGAGTAAGCGTTGCGTACAGAGTTTTATTTTTCGCGCACGCGGCGCCACGTGTTGCTTGTCGTCGCGGCCCTCGTCGTCCCGGTTGCGCTGGCGCCGCATGCCGCCTCCGCCGAAAACCTGTTCGATTTCTTCTTCGGCGGCGCGAAGAAGCAGGGCCAGGCCGGGCCGCTGGCGAGCTTCTTCGCCGATCCGACAGCGACTGACCAGCAGCCGGCAGCCGTCGCATCGCGGCCTGCGGTGGCGAACTCAGGCCCCTCGTTCTGCGTGCGGAGCTGCGACGGCCGCTATTTCCCGCTGATGCGCAGCAGCGCCTCGCCGGTCCAGATGTGCCAGGCATTTTGCCCAGCGAGCGCGACCAAGGTGTTTTATGGCTCCAGCATCGACGGCGCCTACTCGTCCGCCGGCCAACGTTACGCCGACAGCGAAAATGCCTTCGTGTATCGCAAGGAACTGCGCGCCGACTGCACCTGCAACGGTCGCAATCCCACCGGCCTTGCCCCGGTCGATTTGACCCTCGACACGTCGCTGCGTCCCGGTGACGTGATCGCCACCACGGACGGGCTCGTGGCCTATTCCGGCGTCCGCGTCGGCACCAGCCAGACCGCGGAATTCACGCCGGTCGCCTCCTACCCGGGACTGACGGCGGAGGTTCGCGCGCGGTTGGGTGAGATCAAGGTGGCGCCGGTCAAAGCCGACATGGTCGCCGCCGATGCGCCGCTATCCGCTGCGGCGCCATTGGTGACGTCGTCGGTGCCGAAGACGGCTGCGCCGCCGAAAGCGAAGCGCGCGGAAGTGAATTAGTGACCGCTCCACATCGTCATTGCGAGGAGCGACAGCGACGAAGCAATCCAGTCTTTCCTTACGGCCTCTGGATTGCTTCGCTGACGCTCGCAATGACGGAAGATGCCCTCACCGCCCGACGATCACCCCGATCACGTTCGGAGCGGCCAGATATTTTTCCTCGATCGCCGCGCGCGCCGCCGCGCGATTTTCCGGCGTGAGTAGCCCGCGTTTTTCCGCCAGGATCATCCAGCAATAGCCCCACCAATCCGTCAGCATGCCCTGATCGTCGACGAGGTCGTAGCCCTGCTCGGCGGCAAAGATGCGCGCATGCGCTTCGTCGAGCGTATCGAGGAAGGCGTGGTCCTCGGACGAAAAAAGATCGTCGCTGAAATCGTCCGTGGTATAGCCCCAGACCGATAGGCAGACCGTGTTGAATTCGCGGTCGATCTCGTCGTCGTCGACCACCCTGCGGCGGGACGCCTGGTGCAGCCGCGACAAGGTGCGCGCGAAATCGGCGATGCGGGTGAGCGCGAAGGAATCAAAGGCGATGGTGGACATGTAGTCCTCGCGAAGCGTGATAGACCATAGATGTTGTGTCGGCAATGCGCCGAATCACTATGATATATCAAAGACTTGCTAAAGTGTTCTTAATTCGTTCCGAGCCTTCACGATCGCGTAGTCCGGACGGAGCGCCAGCGTAATCCGGGGCTCTCTTCAATGCGGGTCGACCGCTCCCGGATTGCGCTGCGTTCCATCCGGGCTACGGTGACTTTATTTTGGGGATCGGTGTCCTCAAGCGAGGCTTAAATGATCAAACGCAGCTTGATTTTCGTGGCCGCGCTTTTTCCAGAGCTCGCCATCGCAGGCGATGGTCCCAAAGCACCAAAGATTGAAAGAATAGAAGGTACTTTTATGTGCGAGATGAAACCAAGATCGGTCTGCGCGAATCCTTGTAAGACATGGGCCGAGGCCCAGCCTGATTTTAAATATTCATTCGATACTTGCTTTGCCGATTGTCGAAAGCGAGTGCGATGCCTTCATGAGGATTGAGCAGGTCGTAGGGTGGACAAAGCGCAGCGTGCCCACCAACTCGCTTTGACGTTGAGATTCCTGGACGTTGGTGGGCACGGCGCGAAGCGCCTTTGCCCACCCTATGATCCGCGCCGATGGTTATGGGCCCCGGCCTTCGCCGGGGCGATAGTCAAAGCTCACATCGCCGACAGCAGCTTGTCGCCGCAGTAATTGGCGTAGAACTTTCCGCCGCACTGCCGCTTGATCGCGGCGCAGCGCGCGGCGGGCGAGGCGTTGGCCGGGACGCTGAACGCGCAGCTCAGGCCATCCGCGGTACGTCCGGTCTTGCCGGCGGCAAATGCAGCGCTGGTCGCCGTGATGCAGAACACCAGAAGGGCTGCGGCGATAATCTCGATCGTCAGTCTCATGGCACGGTTCTCCCCAAACTAACGCGGGCTACCCACGCGTACTATACCACCGAAACATCAATTCCGGATGGCGGCAAATCGGCCCGGTCCTTGCATAAAAACATAGCAACTTGGTACACAAGCCGGCTCTTGGCAGTTCCAAGACCCGATGCAATGCGTATAGTTTTGTTTGAGTCTCACGATCAGGATGTGCGGTTTGGCAGATCAAGCGTTCCCAGCAAGTCACCCGGCCCTCGGCCAACCCGTCGATGAACTGGCGCTGTCGGAAATCAAGGGCGCCATCCTCGCCAAACTCAGGCTTGCGATCGGCAAGGACGCCGGAATGGCGACCAAGCACGACTGGTACATGGCGGCCGCGCTGGCGTTGCGCGACCGCATCGTGCACCGCTGGCTGAGTGCGGAGAAGCGCAGCTATGACGCCGGCAGCAAGCGGGTCTATTACCTCTCGCTCGAATTTCTGATCGGCCGCCTGTTCAGCGACGCCTTGAACAATATGGGGCTGTTGGCGGTGTTCGAGGCGGCGCTCGGCGATCTCGGCGTCGGCCTTTCAGAGCTGCGCAAATGCGAGCCTGACGCAGCGCTCGGCAATGGCGGCCTGGGGCGGCTTGCGGCCTGCTTCATGGAAAGCATGGCAACGCTTGCCATCCCCGCAATCGGCTACGGCATCCGCTACGAT
>Ga0210409_10002990_pt1 | contig 19462 bp, 6 predicted proteins | sample IncBWH17MmetaG_FD_161649 | JGI IMG/M metagenome (GOLD analysis project Ga0210409, IMG submission 161649) | Forest soil microbial communities from Barre Woods Harvard Forest LTER site, Petersham, Massachusetts, United States - Inc-BW-H-17-M | ecosystem: Environmental > Terrestrial > Soil >... | reverse complement strand
CTTGCGTAGTCCGAAGACGTCCGTGCGTCTCGGCAATGGTACCGTCACGCTATCGGACCTGGTCGTCGAGCCTCTTGCGAGGGGTGTGAAGCTCGACCAGACGCGCCTGGACGTTTCGGGGGTGAATTTCACATCCATGCTGCGAGAGCTCGGAATTCATGAGAGTGCGCATGTCGCGTGGGATATCCGCGAGCTGCACGCCCCCGTCATCGCGGGCACGCTTGCGCCCTTGAAGCTCGACGGCGATTTTGCGGCGAAGACCTACGCGTTTGGAGTCTACGACCGCCCTGCGGAGGATCCGAAGCGGGAGCGCATCGTCGGGTTCTCCGAAGCCGAGATCGCCGCGCATCTGGCAGTGCGTCCCGATGCGGTCAAGTTCATGGATGTGCGGGCGACGCTGCCCCATTCCGGGGTGGAAGGGGCGTTTGTCTCGCTTGGCTTCCACAACGAACTACGCGTGGACGCGCCGCGCGTGATAGCGGACTTCGACGACCTGTCTCCCATCGGCCCCGTGCAGATGCGCGGCAAGCTCGAAGCAAGCGCACGCCTGGGCGGCATGTTCAACCGTCCCGAACCGGAGGGCGACATCCATGCGATCGGTGGGTTGTCCGTCGGGAGCGTCGCCTTCGGTGACGTGAGCGATGGTCACGTGAAGGTCGACGTGCAAAAGCCCGAGATCGAGATCTCGGGCGTTCATGCGAAAAGGCGAGACAGCGCGTACGACGTTCCGACCGCAAGATTGCGCTTCGGCGGGACGCGTGGGTTTGTCGTCGATGCCGTCGGCTCGAGCGCGGGCCTCGGTTTTCGAGACCTCCTGTCGATGTTCGCGCTGGATGACGACCCCCGCTTCGACGGCCTCGACGGCAGCATTGCGGCGCGCGCGGACGTGCACGTGGCGCTCGGAGGCCCCGAGGATGCGTGTGGCGCCGGTTATGTGGGCGTGGATGCAAGAGGGCACCTGACCAACGTTTTCATCTACGGTGAGCACTTCGCGCAGGGCGATGCCGACGTGTCGGTACGGTGGCACGACCGAGAGCAGGGGATTGCCGGTGCGGATATCGACTTGCGCTCATTCGTGCTCAGCAAGGTCCAGCCGCCGGTGGGAACACGCGCGGGGATCACCGGAACCCTTCTGGGTTCCGCTTCCGTGCGACGCGGTGGAGCGCTGACGGCGAACATCATGGTCGAAGGACTGCCCCTGTCACGCGTCGACGCACTCGGGCGATATGGAGGCGAAACGGAAGGCAGCGTCTCCGGGGTCGCCCACGTGACCGGGGAGCTCGACGACGCTCGGCCGGACGCGGGCTTCATCGCGCGCGCGGAGCTCGATATCACCAGCACGCGCGTGCGCGACGTCGCGCTTCCCGGTTCTCACCTGGACGTGCGCATGACGCACCGATTGCCCCAGCAGAAGCAATTCGTCGGGCGGACCCGCTGTGGCGCGCCCATTGGGCCGCCCTTCGACAAGGCGGCATATGCCCTCGACGCCTCGCCACATGGCGAATGGACCGTGAATGGCAACGTGCTCGGTGCAACGGCGCGGCTGCACAACATCGTGATCACGCGCGCAAAATCACCGCACGCCTCGGGGCGGATTTCGTTTCGTGGCGTCGACCTTGGTGCCCTCGCGCGAATCTTTGCCGGTACATCCCAGGAAGAGGGCGACGAGCCCGCAGCCGCCTCATCGTCGCAGCTCGGCGGGCAGCTTTGGGGTGAGCTGATTGCCGACGACATCCCGCTCGATCGACCGGCGACGGCGAGGGTTCGTTATTTCCTCGGTCCGACTGTCGTCTCCCGCGGCGGTCAAAAGCTCACCCTGCAGCCGCCTCGCGATCCGGTTTTGCTTGCGGACGACACCTTGTCGATCCCTTCCCTTCAGGTCACTCTGGACACGCCGGAGGGCTTCAAGGGCGGTCTCGTGCTGAGCGGGAGCGTGACCAAAGTGACCGCGGAGCCGACGCTTGGCCTCGACGCTCAACTCGATCCCTTGGACCTTGCGATCCTGCAGCGAATCGAGCCGAGAGTCGATCGAGCCGCCGGGAGGCTGGAGGGAAAGTTGCGTTTCAGCGGCAAGGCCGCCGCACCGATCGTCACGGGATCGCTTCACGCCAATGCCGAAGCGATCGAGGTGCGTGGCTTACCGAGCGCCATCACCGACTTGCGATGCGACCTGAATGCGACCGCCACCGAGCTGTTTCTTTCGGGAACGGGGAAGTTTGCCGGCGGCAGCGTCGCCCTCAATGGGTCGATGCCCGCCCGCGGGTTCGAACTGGGGCCGCTCGATTCGCGTGTCGTTGTGCGAGGGGTCCGCCTCACACCCGCCCCCGGTATTGCGGCGACATTCGATGCAGACCTGGAGGTGAGCCTCGCTCCGCCGGCTCATGCGTCATTGCCGGCGATGCCGCGGGTGACGGGCGATGTCGCGATCACTTCGTTCGGTTACACGCGGCCCATTGCGCTCACGACCGACCTGACAGCTCTCGGGACGCGAGCCAAACGCACCGAGGTCGATGTGTACGACCCTTCCCGCGATTTCGTGGCCGTCGACCTGCGCGTGCGTTCTCGCGCGCCGCTCGTCATCAAGAACAATCTGGTCGATGCGCAACTCGCGATCGAGTCGGACACGCTCGACGTGACGGGCACCAATCAACGGCTTGGTCTTCGCGGGACGCTTCGCACGCTGCCCGGGGGACATCTTCATTTTCAGCAGAGCGACTTCGAGGTGCGTCAGGGCCTCATTCGTTTCGATGATCCGACCCGCATCGACCCGAATGTCGACGTCACCGCAGTGACGGAATATCGCCGCTATACCTATGAGAGCGCGGGGGCGGCGGGAGGGGCCACCGGCGGCGGACCAACGGCCGCCTCGGCGGGCTCCACGCGGGGGGGGTCGCTCTGGCGCATCACGCTGCATGCTTACGGCGATGCCGACAACCTACGCCTCGACATGACGAGCGAACCGACGCTATCGCAAGAAGACATCGCACTGCTGCTCGCCGTCGGGATGACGCGCGCGGAACTCGATCAGCTCCAAGTGAGTAGTGTCGGCGCCAGCCTCGCTCTCAACTACTTGGGCGCCACCAGCGGCGCCGACCGCGCCGTGAAACAAGCCTTGCCAATCATCGACGACTTTCGTTTCGGAAGCTCTTATTCCTCGGTCACGGGCAAGACCGAGCCCGAGCTGACGATCGGAAAGCGCTTGACCAACGAATTGCGCGCAAACGTGACCGCCGGTTTGTCTCAGGACCGCGAGCTTCGCTCGAACATCGAATGGCGACTCAGCAACCGCTTGAGTGTGCAAGGTTCGTACGACAATATCAACGAAACGTCGTCGTCGACTCTCGGCAATCTCGGTCTAGATCTTCGCTGGCGGCTCGAGTTCGAGTAGCAAGCAAGAACAAATGCAACGGCAGAAGGGCCATGCAAGAACGGCAGGAGCTCTTCTGCTGTCAAGCGTGTGCCTCGTCGTGGCGCTCCTTGTGGGTGTGTCGGCGGCCAGGGCACAAGTCATCCCCATCGCGCGGCCAGCGCCCGTCGCGCCTTCGTCGCAGACTCCGTCGATCGAGCCTCGGGCGGATCTGTCAGGTCTCGAAGGCAAACCGATCGTCAGGGTCGGCGTCGTGCTCGAGGGAAATGTCTGGAAGGACGTGGACGTCCCCACGGTCCGTGATGTCAAAATAGGGGACGCACTCACCGCGGTGGCCGCGCGACGGGCGCTTGCCGAGGTGCTCGGAAGCGGGCGTTTTGCGCGCGCGCGCGCGACTGCAGTCCCCGAGGGCATCGGCGTGGCGCTCATACTGCGCTTGGCGCCCCGAAAACTCATCGGACGGCTCGAGCTGGACCTGCATGGTGCCAGCGTCGACCGCGATGAGCTGCTCCACGAGGCCAACCTAATGGAAGGAGGCGAGATCGTCGGCGAAGAGATCATCGACACGAGTGCGCGCCTGAATCGCTACTTGGAGCTTCACGGCTATCCGTCTTCGAGCGTCGATATCAAGACTCGTTCGACCGACGATCCGTCGCGCGCGCTGGTCATCATCGACGTGATCCCCGGAGCGCCGCGCACGATCGCTGATCGGCGCGTCTTCGTCTTCGGAGCGCCACACGACAAGGTGGCGCCCATCGCCGAGACTTACGCCGTTCGCCCCAAAGACCGGGCCGACTCCGCGGCGCTCGATGCGGCGGACGCGTCCCTCGAGCAAGCTCTCCATGCCGCGGGGTGGTACCGCGCCGGCGTCTCGCACGACCTCGTTTGGGTGGGCCGACCCGAAAATGGCGGGCGCATAGTGCTACGCGTGCGTGTCGATACGGGGCCGCTGCGCGTAGTCCGTTTCGAGGGAAACGAGCATTACGATGCGGAAACACTCACCGCAGCCCTCGCGCTCGAGACGGAGACCGATCGGTCGCCGGTGCATTTGGCCGACAAGCTGCGGACGTTCTACCAGCGCCGCGGGTTTCTCGACGTGGAGACGTTGCCCGAGGTGCGCGGAGGCGACGACTCCCCTGTGCAACTGCTCGTCTTCCATATCAACGAGCACCCGCGTGTGAGCGTCGTGAGGCGTAGCTACCCATGCCTCAAGCTGGATGCCGTCAAGCATCTTTCGGGCGGCGGACCCAGCAGCTCCGGGGACCTAGGTAACGAGATCAACAGCTTTCTAGAAGAGGACTTCCCCGGCGCCGACCTTCTCGTCGACCCCGACCCACAGGAATTGAACAAGACCGTGGGCACCGGGGCGTCGCAGACGCCCGCCGGCGCGCGCCCGCGACCGATAACCCTGAAACCGGACGCAACATATGTCGCCGACACCTACGACCGCGCGGTTGCACACGTGCAGGAGCTGTATCGAAACGAGGGCTTTCTTCACGCCGAGGTTGGTCCGGTGCAAATCCTGCGCGCTCGGTGCGATCCACACTCCCCAGCGAAGACGTGCAATCCACTCCCGCTCCCGCCCCTTCCGCAGGACCTGTGCACATATGGGCCGACTGGGCTCCCCCTACCCACTGAGCCGCTCTCCCAGGGCTTCACGTGTCGTCCTGATCCGGCGCGCGGCATCGAGTGCGCGCCGGAGATGGAGCTGATCATCCCGATCAAGCTCGGTCCGCGCACTCGTCTGTGGGACGTGGCGTTCACGGGAGTAAGAAGCGTGAGCCCGCAAGATGTCGACGATGCGGCGCAGGTCCCCTTGGGTGAACCGGCAAGCACGACCAAACTGGACGAAGCACGACGTCGCATCGCCGATTGGTACAAAGAGCTCGGCTACCACTACGTGGACGTCAAATATGCGCTCGAGCCGTCGCCCGACAACACGCGCGCGCGCGTGCGCTTCGACGTGATCGAGGGAGAACAAGTCTTCGTCCGCGCGATCGCAATTCATGGCCTCGAGGTGACTCGCGAAAGCGTGGTGCGGAGGAGAATCGCCTTGCAGGTGGGGCAACCCTACCGTGCCAGCGACGTTCGCAAGACCCAGGAGCGAATCGGCACGCTCGGCGTTTTTTCGAGCGTCACAGTATCTCTCGCGGAACCGTATTTGCCGCAGTCGAGCAAGACGGTCATCATCGAGCTCGTTGAGCGAGCATCGCAATACGTCGAAGTTCGGCCCGGCTTCTCAACCGGCGAAGGCTTTCGCGGGACACTCGAGTACGGACACCGCAACCTGGTGGGCTACGCCTGGGGCCTCACGGTCCACGTGCAAGGCTCGTACTTGCCGGACTTTTTGATCCTCGATGCGGGGGTCGCGAAAAACTATGCGACGCTCAGCACCGCCCAACGAATCGCAACGCGTGACACGGTGACCATGGCGTGGCCCGAGATGGGTCTCGGCCCGAATGTTCGCGCTCAGCTCGACGGCGTCTACGTGCGCGACTTGGAACGAGATTTCAGGCTGCTCAAGGCGTCGGCCTTGGGGACGTTGTTCTGGCGCCCGGTGCGCGAGGTGCAACTGACCGTGGGACCGGAGTACGAGAACGACTCCGTCGATATCTTCCAGCAGCCATCCATTCAGGAGTACCTCAAAGCGAATTCCGGCAACACCGACCTTGCGCGCTTATTGCGGGTGCCCGACGGGCAGAGCAACCTCGTCGGCGCGCGGATCGTGCTGACTTGGGACCGGCGTGACAACCCATTCAACCCGCACAGCGGTACCTTCATCGCCGTCGGCGTCGAACAGGTCAATGCGTACCCGGTAGAAGACCCGGCGCTGGTTCAGAACCAGTTCGAAGCGCACTTCCTCCGGCTCACGCAAACGATCGCCGGGTACATCCCCATCACGGCCAAGATCTCGTTCGCCACCGAGGTTCGGCTCGGTGAAATCGTCAATGTGACGCCATGCAGAGCGCCGTTCGCGTCGGATACTCTTGTGCCGCCGTATTGCACGTACCCCGATCGGTTCTTCTTCCTGGGCGGCTTCGATTCCATGCGCGGGTGGCTCCTAGACGCGTTCATTCCTCAGGAGATCGCTGACCAGATCGCATCCGGAACCGTCACTTGCTCGGATCAGAGCAATTGCCTCACCCCGATTCGCGGCGGCAATCTCATGGTCAATCCGCGCTTCGAGCTCCGCTTCCCGGTACGGCCGCCGTTCGACGGCGCCGTGTTCGCCGACTTCGGCAATCTCTGGACGGACCCGAGCTATCTATGGAACCACTCCATCTCGCTTCGAGCCGATGTGGGCGCGGGAGTGCGTGTCGAGACCTTTCTAGGTCCGCTCGTATTCGACTACGGGGTGAACGTGACGCGCAGGTACTACGAGGACTTCGGCGCATTCCATTTCGCGATTGGGCTTTTCTAGAGAGAGTTCTTCCACGTGCGAGCCACCGCATCGACCACGTAGTCCTGCTCGTCTTCGGTCAGCGTCGGATACATGGGAAGGCTGATCGTGCGATCTCCGATTTCCTCCGCGACGGGAAGCTCACCTCTCGCGATCCCGAGCCGCTCGACGAGGTGGGCCAGGCGATGGATGGCGCGGTAGTTCACTGCAGTGCCGATTCCGGCTTCGCCGAGCTTGGACAGCATGAGGTCGCGCTGCTCGGGCCAACTGTGAATCGTGAATAGGTGGTGGCTGCTGCGCCCGCGCCGTTCAATCAGCCAGGGCACGCCGCGCATGCTGGACGGATCGTCTGTCAGGCGCTGTCGCAAGAGCAGCTCATAACGGCTGGCAATCTTCTCGCGCCGCGTGCGCTTGTCCTCCACCAGGGCGAGTTGCGGCATGAGCAGCGCCGCGTCCAGATCCGTCAAGTTCGCCTTGTATCCGAGTTCCAGCATGTCCCAGTGCTGATATCGGCTGCCGTGCCGTTCGGAAGCCGCCTTGGACACCCCATGGTTTCTCAGTTGTCGTAGCCGTTCGGCCGTCCTGGCACTGCGTGTAGCAACGGCACCTCCGTCGCCGCTCGTGATGTTCTTCGTCGCATAGAACGAGAAGACCGCGGCGTCGCCCAGTTCGCCCGGTCGAACCCCATCGCGTTCCATTTCGATGCCGTGGGCAGAGTCCTCCAGGATGAAGAGACCGCGCGCATCGGCGATCGAACGCAGCGACCGCATGTCCGCGAGTTGACCGTACAGGTGAACAGGCAGCACGCCGACCGTCCGCGCCGTGATCGCGGCTCGCACAGCGTCCGGATCGATGAGCCCGGTCGTCGGCTCGACGTCGACGAGCTTTGGAGTTGCGCCTGCGTGCAGCACCGCGTTCGTCGTCGAAACGAACGTCATCGGCGTCGTGATCACCTCGTCGCCGGGCTTCACGTCCAGTGCGCGGAGCGCGATCAGCAGGCCCATCGAGCAAGAGTTCGTGCCGACGACAAACGGCGGTGATGCCCCTTCGCGACCGCGCACCAGGAATCTACCGAGCTCCTCCTCGAAGTCGGCGACCCGGGGACCGAGCGTCAGAAACAGCGTCTCGAGGACGCGTCTCCATGACGCCGCTTCGGTCTCCCCCAATTGGTGGCGATAGAACTCGACGTTGCGTTTCATGTTACGGAAGCAAGAAGCTTCCCGTCGATCGCGAGCTCGCGATGCGCGCGCTCCGCCTCGCGCAAGAAGGCGTATTGCTTCAGCGTGTACCACCTGCGTTCGTCGGGATCGACCGCTCCTTCGCGCAGCGCGTCCAAAACCTCGCGGATGCCGTCGTCGATGTGCTTGTCGGCGCAAAAGGAGAGGACGCTGCGAATCTTGTCGAACGATACATTGTAGTCTCGAAGGTCCGGATCCGTCGGAGCGTGGACCACTTCTGTGCCGGGCACGGCATCGCGCACGCGAAAGGCGAGGTTGAGGATCTGGACGTTGTTCTGATCGGCGCCGACATTGAAGGTTTCCCCACGAATTTTCGACGCGTCGCTCGTGAGCGCAAGTTCGAACGCGCGCGCTGCGTCATGGACATGGACGAACGGACGCCACTGGCGCCCTCCGCCGTCGATGGTAATGCGACGCGCGGTATATGCATTCTTGGTCATGACGTTGATTGCGAGATCGAAGCGCATCCGCGGGCTGACACCAAACACCGTCGCGAGGCGAAGGACGCAAATGTCGATTTCGCCGCGCGATGCTCTGCCCATCTCGACCAAGAAGTCCTCGACGTCGGCCTTTGCGCGCGCATAGAGAGACACCGGGCAGCGCGGGCTCTTTTCCGTGAGACCGACGCTGTCGCCATGCCCGTAGATGGAGCACGAGGACGAGAATACATAGCGGCGCACGCCCTGTTCGCGCGCTGCGGTGGCGAGGCGTTTCGCGCCCTCCACGTTCACGCTTCGGGTCAGCTCCGGCTCGAGCTCGCAGGAGGGATCGTTGGAGATGCCTGACAGGTCGATGACCGCGTCAACCGACGTGAGCGCCGAGCGATCGAAGCTTCGCACGTCGCCGCGAACGACCCGCAGCCTCTCCCCAAATCGGGGCGCGACGCGCGCGAGCGAGTCGCCGAAATAGAACCGATCCAGCACGGTGACGCGATGCCCGTGCTCGAGCAACAACGGAACAAGCACCGACCCGATGTAACCGGCGCCGCCGGCGACGAACACGTGCATAGCCGAGCAGAGCGATTATCACGAAAGCAGGCCGCCTGGGAAATCCTCCCACGAGCAGGACACAGGGCCGTACTTTACGTCCCCTATCGTATGCGGTAGCCAGCCTCATGGCGCTGAAGTGGCCGACTTTCCATCCAAGTGAGTCATTGGCCGCCGCCTTGGCCGAGGTGTTGCGGGCGATGGGGAAGGTCGCGCGCCTGGCGCCCTCCGTGGCTGCCGTAGCCCTCCCGTGCTGGGCCTTCTGGCGGATAGCCAAGGGACTGCTCATCAAGCGCCCGGGCATCGGATACGACGAGCAGTTCTTCATGTGGGGCGGCTGGTCCATTTTGAAAGGGCTGGCGCCGTATCGGGATTTTCTTGAATTCAAACCCCCGATGACGTTCTTGACGCACGCGCTTGCTCTCAAGCTCTACGGTTACGAGGAGGAGCGTTTTCGGTATTTCTTCCTCTGGCTGTCGCTTTCCTCGATCGCAGCCTTCATCGGCGCTCTCGTGAAGCGTGGCTGTGACGTCGCATTGTGTGCGTCCCTCGGCCTCGCCATGGCCTACCTGTTTACCGAATATCACGAGAAGTTTCTCGCCGATACCGAATCCATCGGTCTCTCCTTCTACCTATTGGGCGTGGCGGCACTGATAATCAAGACGCGCTATCGGAAGACTGCCGAGGTGTTCGGCGGAATCTTCCTCACGTGCGCGTCTCTTTCGAAGGAGCCGTTCATTCCCTGTGTCGCAACGACGTGGGTAGCGTCTTATTTTTTAGTCTATGGAAAACTCTCTCGAGGCCACGTTGGGCACTACATCAAGTACACGGCTCTCGGCATCGGGGCTGTGATTGGGGTGCTTTGCCTGTACATGGTACCCACGGGCGCAATGTCCGCGTACATCTCCACGGTCCGAGGGTATACGCGGATGTTTCGGGATCCGCAGAATGGCTATTGCGTACTCATACACCAATTCAAGCCCACGGGCCGCATGTGGGACGACCTGCCTCTGCAATGGGAACGGATACGCAAAGACTTCCTCAACCTCGCCACGCTGGGATTCGTTGCTCCCTTGTTCCTTGCATCTCTCGTGTTCCTGCCGCGCCGTTCGCTGGCCTTGTTTTTCACCGCGTCCATCGCCTTCGCGTGCGCGCTCTACGGACTTACCGCAAGCCACTGCTATTTCCCTCACTACTATCTCATGGCCGAAAGCGGCCTTTTCTTCTTCCTCGGCGCTGGTATCGATGCGATAGGTCCTGCGCTAGCGTTTGCCGGCGGCTCCAGTGGCTTGTGGATGCGCGCGGTAGTGCTGTTGACAGTCGGCATTCAACTGTGGCCCACCGTCGAGGCCGATTTGCCCCCCGAAGTGACCAGGACATGGGCGCCCCCCGAACCTGCGCCGGGGCTGTTCGACTTCATTCGGACGCACACGAGCCCCCAGGACAAGATCTTCACGACGGGTCCTCCTGGCCTCTATGTTTACGCGGACCGACTTTCCGCGGTGAGAGAGAGCTCGATCATCGATGAGCTCATTCCTTCCATGGAGGGTGACACCGATGCCGAGAAGCTGCGGCCCCTGTATGAGGAGCTTGTCCGCAACAAGCCCAAGGTTATTTTTCTGGATCCCGAACGCGCCAACCGGAAAGTGCGTCACCTCGCAGGCGCCATCTCGCCGTTTCTATCTGAATACAACTACGCGAAGGTGAATGAAAACCTCTATGTGAAGCCTTGAAACGGCGGCTTGTACGACGTGCTGTGTTCCGTATTCGTCTTTTTCCGCGGCCTTTCCTCACGTGGACACGGCGGTGGGCGCCTCGTGGACGTCGAGCACGGCCCGACCCGAGGGATCGACCATTTTCTGAAAGGCCGCATCCCACTTCAAAGCGGTCTCAGTGCTGCACGCGACGCTGCGCTCCCAGGGGACGCACGCGGCGCATGTTGCTTGGGGAAAGTGCTGCTCGAAGATGCGTCGATAGAGATAGGCCTCTTTGGTTTCCGGCGTCTTGAGTGGGAATCGTTCGTGGGCGTTGCTCAGCATGGCGTCGCTCACCTCCCGCTCTGCGGTCTCTCTCAGGGATTGGATCCAGCCGTAGCCTACGCCGTCGGAGAACTGTTCCTTCTGGCGCCAGAGAATCTCGTCGGGAAGGTATCCCTCGAACGCTTTGCGGAGCGGCCACTTCTCGATAGGCCGTGGACGCGGCGCCTTGCGCGGGAGCTTCACATCTGGATTCAGGGCCATGGCGACATCCAGGAAGTCACGGTCCAAGAATGGCACTCGCGCTTCCACTCCCCAGGCCGCGCAGGCCTTGTTGGCGCGCGCGCAATCGTACAAGTAAAGTTTTTGAAGCTTTCGGATTGTCTCGGCGTGGAGCTCGGGGCCGTCGGGGGCCTTGTGAAAGTAAAGGTACCCTCCGAAGATCTCGTCCGCCCCTTCGCCGGAGAGCACCATCTTGATGCCCATGGCCCGGACCTTCCGCATGAGAAGGTACATCGGGGTCGACGCCCGTATCGTTGTGATGTCGAAAGTCTCGAGGTGGTAAATGACATCGGAGAGGGCGTCGAGGCCCTCCTGGACCGTGAAGTGAATCTCGTGGTGCGCGGATCCGATGTGGTCGGCCACCTTGCGCGCGGGGCCGAGATCGGGTGCGCCCCTGAGGCCGATGGAAAACGAGTGCAGCCGCGGCCACCATGCGGGCTCTCTGTCCCCACTCTCGATGCGCCGCTGGGCGAACCGGGCTGTAACGGCGGCCACGATGGAGCTGTCGATGCCTCCGGATATGAGGACGCCGTAGGGCACATCGCACATGAGCTGACGGTGAACGGCTGATTCCAGCGCCTCGCGGAGCTTCGACGGATCATAAGGCTCCGTCGGTAAGTGGTTGGGCTCCGCCCAGGCCGGCTCGTAGTAACGCTGGAAACCCTTCTCCGCCTCGTGACCCCGATAGTAGTGGCCGGGAGGAAACTCGCGGATGCGCTCGCAGACGCCGACGAGGGCCTTCATTTCCGAAGCGACGTAAAGGCGCTCCTGTCGGTCCCATCCCACGTACAGGGGCACCACACCGATCGGATCGCGGGCGATGAGGAAGGTTCGCCGCTTTGGATCGTGCAACACGAACGCAAAGATGCCGTTCATGCGATCGAGGAAATGTCTCGGCTCCTCCTCATCGTAGAGATAGAGGATGACCTCGCAGTCGGAATCCGTCTGAAAGGCGTGGCTTTCCTTGAGGGTGCGCCGCAGGTCCAAATGATTGTAGATTTCGCCGTTCACCGACAGCACGGCGCCGGTGCGGGAGTCGACCAGCGGCTGAGCTCCGTGCTCGACGTCCACGATGGAGAGCCGTTCGTGCGCCACGATGGCCGTTTCATCGGAGTGGATGCCGCTCCAATCGGGACCTCGATGGCGCACCTTCTTTGCCATGGTGAGGGCCTGGCGGCGTAGATCGTCGTGTGGCGCTTGGGTGGGGTCGAGATTGAGGACGGCCAGGATGCCGCACATGGGTTACTTGCTCCGTTGGAGAGGGAACGATCCGTATCGTGCTCGTGAGTCGCGCGGGTTTCGAGCGGAGAAGCAGTGTAGCTTGCGAGTTGACGCTGGCGAAGCCCTCGGGCGCGCGGCTAGACTTGGCCGCTAAACGCCGCCCATGAAAACGACGCAGCCCTCTACTTACGAGTCGCCGTGGAGGTCCGAGGAGGTGCGGACCTTCAGGAATACCGTTCGTGAGTTCATTCAAAGGGAACTCGTGCCGCAACAGACCCGCTGGCGAGAGCAACATCACGCGGATCTCGAGGCATTCGCGAAGGCGGGCGCCATCGGCATGCTGCTCCCCGACATAGGCAACCAATACGGCGGCGGAGGCGGAAACTTTGCTCACGAAGCCGTCGTGATCGAGGAGCTCGCCCGGGCGGGCGTGCACTTCGGCGCGAGTGTTCAATGCATCGTTGCCCACTACATCATGGCGTACGGCGGCGAGGAGCAGAGACGTCGCTGGCTACCTCTCATGGCGCGTGGCGAGTTGGTTGGGGCGATTGCAATGACCGAACCGGGCGCCGGAACGGACTTGCAAGGCATCAAAACCACGGCCGTGCGCGAAGGCGATCACTACGTCATCAATGGCTCCAAAACGTTCATCACCAACGGCGTTCATGCAGGCCTCGTCTGCCTCGCAGTAAAGACGGACCCCAAGGCCGCCGGCCCGAGGGCAATGTCTCTCATCTGCGTTGAAACGAGAGATCTACCGGGGTATCGCGTTGGAAAGCCGCTGGAAAAGATCGGAAGGCATGGGCAGGATACGTGCGAAATCTTCTTCGAGGCCGTGCGCGTTCCGGCGTCGAACGTGCTCGGCGGGGTCGAGGGCAAGGGGTTCTTCCAGATGATGGACCAGCTGACCTACGAGCGTCTCTCCGTTGCCATCGCCGCCGTCGCCTCGGCCGAGGAGGCCGTCGCCATCACGACCAAGTATGTGAAAGACCGGAAGGTCTCCGGCCAGACGTTGATGGATTTCCAGAACACGCGAATGGTGCTCGCCAGGTGCAAGACAGAGGCGCAAATCGGCCGCGTTTTTCTCGACAACTGCATCGAGCGGTTCATCCAAGCAAGCCTCGACCCGGTGACTGCGGCCATGGCGAAGTATTGGCTCACCGAGCGCGAGTTCTCGATTGTGGATGACTGCGTTCAGCTCCACGGGGGCTACGGCTACATGAGCGAGTACCCGATCGCGCGCATGTGGGCCGACAGCCGCGTGCAGCGTATCTTCGCAGGCAGCAACGAAGTCATGAAGGAGCTCATCGCATGGTCGCTGTGACCAGCGCGGACACGCCCTGCGGTCAACACGGGGCATCGAAGCTTTACCCCGGCGTGTGCGTTCACCAATTGTTCGAGGAGCAAGTGGTCCGCAGTCCGGAGGCGGTAGCCGTCGTTTTCAGGGAGCGGCGCCTCTCTTATCAGGAGCTCAATCGGCGGGCGAATCAGGTGGCGCACTTCCTCCGCAAGAACGGCGTCCACCCGGAGACGCTCGTGGGCGTCTGCATGGAGCGCTCCCCCGAGCTGGTCATAGCGCTCCTCGGCGTATGGAAAGCGGGAGGAGCATACGTTCCGCTCGATCCCGCGTACCCCCGAGAACGGCTGTCGTTCATGGTCAGCGATGCGTCGCTCCGCATCTTGCTGACGGACTCAAAGGGCAAGGATCTGCTTTCGTCGGACGGCGTGATGACAGTCAGCCTCGATGGAGACGATGCGGGTATCGCTCATGAGAGCACCGAAAACCCCGACGTCGTCACGGCTCCGTCCAACCTGGCGTACGTTATGTACACCTCGGGTTCGACCGGCCAGCCGAAGGGCGCGATGATCTTGCAGGAGGGCCTGGTCAACTATCTCCTTTGGGCCATCGAGACCTACGCTGTGCGGCCGTCCGGGTCGGTCCCCGTCCATAGCTCGATCGCTTTCGATCTGACGGTCACGAGTCTCTATCCGGCGCTGCTCGCCGGAGGGCAGGTCGAGCTTTTGGCGGAGGACGTCGGAGCACAAAACCTCCTCGCGTCGCTGCGCACAGGCAGGGGCCGCAATCTCGTCAAGATCACCCCGGCGCACCTCGACGTGCTCACCCAACAACTACGGCCCGAAGAGCTCGCAGGATTGACCGATACCTTCGTCATCGGCGGAGAGAACCTGCCGGCGGAAAGCCTGAGCCTCTGGCGCGATTTCGCGCCCCGCACTCGCTTGATCAACGAATATGGCCCCACCGAAACCGTGGTGGGCTGCTGCATCCACGAGGTCCAGCCCGCCGACGCACGCAATGGTCCTGTCCCGATCGGTCGCGCGATAGCCAATACGCAGCTCTACGTCCTGGATGACGCCCTGCAGCCCGTGTCGCCGGGCGTCATGGGCGAGCTCTACATCGGCGGCGCGGGCGTCGCTCGTGGATACTTGAACCGGCCGGAGCTGACTCGAGAAAGGTTCCTTCTCGACCGATTCTCGGGCCGAGCCGATGCCAGGCTCTACAAGACGGGCGATCTGGCCCGCGAGCGCGCGGACGGAACGTTGGAGTTTTTGGGGCGCGTCGACAACCAGGTAAAAGTGCGTGGCTACCGCATCGAGCTTGGGGAGATTGAAGCGACGCTGGCGAGTCATCCGGCCGTACAATCGTGCGCCGTCCTCGCGCGCGAGGACACGCCCGGGAACAAGCAGCTCGTCGGGTACGTGGTGCCGCGCGAAGGCCAGCAGCCGGCTGGGGAAGAAATCCGGACGCTCCTGGCGCAACGGCTTCCCGAGTACATGATGCCGGCGCACATCGTCTTTCTCGAGTCAATGCCGCTGACGTTGAACGGCAAGGTGGACCGCAAGGCTCTGCCCGCTCCGTCCGCCCAGGCGCCTTCGGCCTCTCGCGCGTTCACTCCGCCCCGCAATGAGACGGAGAGAGCCATCGCCGACATCTGGCGTGAGCTATTGAAGATCGAGACGGTCGGCGTCGAAGCGGACTTCTTCGACCTTGGCGGACACTCGCTGCTCGCGGTCCGGGCCCTCGCGATGGTTCGCGATCTGCTGGGCGTCGATCTGCCGCCTCAGACATTGTTCGAACGATCGCGGCTCGAGGAGCTTGCGGCCCTCGTCGACCAGGCAAAGGGTACCGCGGAAGACATCCATCGGATCCCGCCGCGCAAGACCGATGGACCGTGCGCCGTCTCCTTCGCGCAGCAGCAGATGTGGCTGCTGCATCAACTCGCCCCCGACAGCCCTGCATACAACATCGTCGACCTTGTTTCTTTGCCCGGACCTTTCGACGCGAAAGCGCTGAAGCGAGCGCTCACGGAGATGGTGAACCGCCATGAAATCCTGCGCACCGCTTTCTCGAGCGCGGGCGGCGAGCTGACGCAGATCGTCCACGCGCCCTTCGAACCGGAACTCGCGGAGGTCGACCTGAGTTCTGCGCCGCAGGCGGAACGGGAGGGCGAATGGGCTCGCGTCGTCCGCGAGCAGGCGTGCAAGCCGTTCGACCTTTCTCAGTTACCGCTCGTGCGTGCCAGCGTCGTTCACAGGTCCCCGGCGGATCACGCGGTGCTCTTGGTCATTCATCACGTCATTGCCGACGAGTGGTCGATGGAGGTGATTCATGAAGAGCTCCTCGAGCTTTACGAAGCCTTTGCGCGGGGCCGTCCGTCGCGACTCGATCCGCTGACGGTCCAATATGCAGACTTCGCCCTCTGGCAAAGGGAGACGCTGCGGGGGGAGGCGCTGGCAACTCACCTCGCCTACTGGGGAAATGAGCTGAAGGGCGCCTCGTCGTCCCTGGCGCTGCCCATCGACAAACCGCGTCCTTCAACACCCACCGGTGGTGGCGCGACCGAAGCATTCGAGCTTTCGAAGGGGTTACTCGACGAGTTGCAAGCGCTCTCTCGCCGAGAGCAGGCCACGCTGTTCATGACCCTGGAGGCAGCCTTCGCGGCCCTATTGCGCTACTACACCGGTCAGGACGACATCCTCGTCGGGACGCCCATTTCGGGCCGAACGCACACCGAGACGCAGCGGTTGATTGGGTGCTTCTTGAATACGGTCGTGTTGCGCTCCCGGTTCCACGAGGAGCTGAGCTTCCGCTCCCTGCTTCACGAAACGCGCAGTCGCGCCCTGGGTGCGTACGCTCACGCCGAACTTCCGTTCGAGCGGCTCGTCGGCGAGCTGTCGCCGGCTCGAGATCCGGGACGAACGCCGCTCTTCCAGGTCATGTTCATCCTGCACAACCGCGACGGCGTTTCGCAGGTTTCGAAGGTATCGGGGAATCGCGAACTCGAGACGGGCACCTCGAAATTCGAGATGACGCTCTTCCTCTCCGAAACCGAACGTGGCCTCGAAGGTTTGATCGAATACAGCACCGACCTCTTCGATGCTGAAACCGTTCGCCGTCTGTGCAGATCGTACGGCCAAATCCTGGATGCGATCGCGCGCGACCCGAATCAAAAGATAGCGAGGCTACCCGTGCTCGCCGATGCGGATCGGCGCCAAGTCCTTTGGGATTGGAATGCCACCTCGGTAGTATTCGAAAAGGGCAGCGCGGGCCTTCACGAGCTTTTCGTCCGTCAGGCGGCGCGAACGCCGGAACAAGTGGCGCTGGCGTTCGGGCAACAGACCCTGACCTACGGCGAACTCGACCGACGCTCCGACGAGCTCGCGAGCCACCTCTCGAAACTCGGGGTTGGACCGGATGTTCTTGTCGGGCTTCTTGTCGAACGCTCGCTTGACATGGTGGTCGGCCTCCTCGGAATCCTGAAGGCCGGCGGTGCATACGTGCCGCTCGATCCATCCTTCCCGGCCGACCGTCTCAGCTACATGATCGAGGACAGTCGGATGCCCGTGCTCGTGACGCATCGGGCGCTCGAGGAGACTCTGCAGGCCAGGCCCCCCGCGGTCGTCCGGCTGGACCGCGATGGGGACGAAATCGCAAAAGGGAGGGGACAGCCACCGGCGCACGCCCGTGTGGGTGCACACCATCTGGCGTACGTCCTTTACACATCGGGATCGACGGGCAAACCCAAGGGTGTGGCTATCCAGCACTCGGCCATTGTGAACTTCCTTCTCTCCATGAAGAAGGAACCCGGCCTCACGGCGCAGGACACCCTGTTGGCTGTCACGACGTTGTCGTTCGACATCGCGGCGCTCGAGCTCTACTTGCCTCTCATCACCGGCGCAAAAGTCGTCATCGCCAGCCGCGACGACGTCGTCAATCCTCATCGGCTAATGCGCTGTCTCAACGATTGGACTTGCACGGTCATGCAGGCCACGCCGGCCACTTGGCGGGCGTTGCTCGAAGCCGGCTGGGGAGGTTCGTCGGTGCTCAAGGCGCTTTGCGGTGGCGAAGCGTTGCCTCCGGATCTCGCGCTTTCGCTCCTCCCTCGGTGCCGAGAGCTGTGGAACATGTACGGCCCAACGGAGACGACCGTGTGGTCGACCGTCCACAAGATGACGGAAGCCGATGCCCTGCCACCGATCGGCCGGCCGATCGCCAATACCCAGGTCTACGTCTTGGATGCTCACCGCGAAGTGGTCCCGCCGGGCGTGATCGGCGAGCTTTACATCGGCGGCCGAGGCCTCGCGCGCGGCTACCTGCATCGCGCGGAGCTCACGGCCGAGCGTTTCGTTGCGAGTCCATTCGAGCCAGGCGAGCGCCTTTATTGCACCGGTGACCTCGCTCGATGGCGTGCGGACGGCAGGCTGGAATGCCTGGGCCGCACCGATCACCAGGTCAAGCTCCGCGGCTACCGGATCGAGCTGGGAGAGATCGAAGCATGCATTGCGCGGCATCCGGCAGTCCGCCAGTCGGTGGTGGTTGCCCGGGAGGACGTCCCCGGAGACAGACGGCTCGTCGCCTACGTCGTTTCCGACACGCCGCAGCCAGATCTCGCCGAAGAGCTGCGCTCGCTGCTTCGCACCGCCGTTCCCGATTACATGGTCCCCGCTCATTTCGTGACCCTCGAATCGTTGCCGCTGACACCGAATGGAAAGGTCGACCGCAAAGCTCTCCCTGCTCCGATGGCGGCGGATCTGGCTACCAGCATCGACTCGTATGTGGCGCCTCGGACGGAGCTTGAAACCAGTCTTGCGGTGGCTTGGCAGCGTGTGCTCGGTGTCGAGCGAGTCGGAGTCGAGGATAACTTCTTCGAACTGGGGGGTGACTCGCTGAAGGTGGTCAAACTCATCATCGAAATCGAGAACGCGTCCAGCATCCACATCGACCTTGGAGCTATCTTCAAGTTCCCCACCATCGCGAGCTTGGTAAAAGCCCTCGGTTCGGATGCCGCCAAGGAAGCTTCGATGGCCGTCCCACTACAGTCCGCAGGCGACGGGCGGCCGATCTACTGCCTTTGCGGAATCAACATGTATCAGGAGTTTGCGCACAGCCTCGGCAAAGGGCAGCCCGTATTCGGGGTCTACATTCCAGAGGAGCAAGCGCTGACACGGGACGCGCTGAGAGGCGCCAAGCTCGATGTCGACATCCCCAGATTGGCAAAATCCTACTACGCCGCCATCGTCAAGACGTCGCCTCGAGGTCCCTATCGACTTGCCGGAAGCTCCTTCGGCGGCATCGTGGCCTTGGAGGTCGCCTCGATGATGCGTCACGACGGCGTCGACGTGGAGCTGGTGGCCCTCCTCGACACTCTGTCGCCCCGAGGAATCCGTCGCAACTGGGTCAAGTGGGCCTACCGGCGCGCCAGTCAGGTCGTCAGCGGAGAGGCCGCCCACAAATTGCTGCGCGAGTTCTCCAAAATTCAGGACAAACTCGTCGCGCGCGGGTGGATTCCCGGTACCCGGGATGCGTACCACGTTGCCGAAGAGGCGTATTCGCTGAAACAGGAAGCCTACTTTGCCGCGATCGGCACCTGGAAAACGCGGCGTCTCGTGACCGACTTCAAAGTCGTTCTCTTCCGCGCTTCCGATCAAGGGTGGGGCGCGCACAACGAACTCGACGACGACTACGGCTGGCA
>Ga0210409_10002989_pt1 | contig 19462 bp, 15 predicted proteins | sample IncBWH17MmetaG_FD_161649 | JGI IMG/M metagenome (GOLD analysis project Ga0210409, IMG submission 161649) | Forest soil microbial communities from Barre Woods Harvard Forest LTER site, Petersham, Massachusetts, United States - Inc-BW-H-17-M | ecosystem: Environmental > Terrestrial > Soil >... | reverse complement strand
AAGCTAATAGCCCGGATCGACTGCTCTCTTTACAGAGTGCCAGGCAGGATGCACCCGCAACTTTGCCTTCTCCTCCCGCAGCGGCAGCACTGGCCGTGATGAGCATGCCCGTGCGAGACTTAAATAGAGTCGTGGCGAGCCGACCAAACGATACTGTCGATCAGGGAACCCTGCCCGCGATCCTCAATTCCGCGCTTCGCCAGGATCTCGAAATGTCACCAGGTCAACAGGCCCGGATTTTGAAGCGGGTCGAATCCATCAAGACGCGCGAGCAGGCAAGAGAATACCTGGCAGAAGTTCAGACAAAGCTCCGGGCACACCGGGCCTCTCGGAGTCCGAAGAACGTCTCTTAAGACCGGAACACTGAAACATCAGAGCGTGGACAGGAACTGCGTGATTGAGCCTGCATAGTCTGGGGCTATCCCGGTTCTGAGCGCCTTTGGTGTCTCTCGGCCTCTTATCCACCGTAAGAATTCTCACCGCACTTTCCAGCGATTTTCAGATTCAACTCCGCAACAGGCCAACGAAGAAGAGAGTACTTTTATGAAGCTCCGCAATGAATTCTGTCCGATCCACAAATCTGTTTCCTGCTGTGGCCGGGAACGACTTCCCAGACCTAGACTAATACGACTCGGTGTGCAGCGAGTCGAAGATCCGCACCACCCGCGCGGGTATCGGGAACTCCGATCGCCGGCCGAAATGCGGAAATTGATGAACCGCAAGGTTCTACAACAAGGCGGGATATGTGCGATCTGCCACGAAGAGTTACCGATTACAACGACATCGTACCTGACCACAAGAATCCGAAAGGAATGGGCGGCGCGTGGAGAGACGATCACCCGGACAATATCCAGGCAACACACTGGTGGTGCAACGAAGAAAAAGGATCAACAAGAATGGAATGACTTACGGCCGATCAGTCCGCTTTTGAACAACAACTGCCGCGCCATCAATAACGATCGCTGCAGTGGTCACATATCCTAGGTTCTTGAAGCAAAAACCTTTGCGCCATTGCCGGGCCTTGACGCATCTCAGATATGGGAAGACCTAAAGAAGCCGATTCGCCGGCCGTGGCTGTATCAAACCATACGCGGCCGTTTTATAGGCAACACGACAATTTCCGGGCTGCAAAGCCTGCCAATTCCAACACAAGCACAAAAGGAAAAGGAGAATTCCCCCATGCCATACATTACTTCCGGAAAAGAAAACAGCGGCAACATCGAGATCTATTATGAGGACCACGGCTCCGGCAAGCCCGTTGTCCTGATTCACGGATATCCACTGAGCGGCGCTTCCTGGGAGAAGCAGGTGCCGGCTCTTTTGGCGGCCGGGCACCGCGTCATTACCTATGACCGCAGAGGGTTCGGCAAGTCCAGCCAACCGACATCGGGGTACAACTACGACACCTTCGCTGAAGATCTGCGCCAACTCGTGACGCACCTCAAACTGCGTGATTTCTCCCTGGTCGGTTTCTCGATGGGCGGCGGCGAAGTGGCGCGTTACCTAGGAAAATACGGATCGAAGGGCGTGAGCAAGGCGGTGATCATCTCCGGCGTTCCGCCATTCCTGCTGAAGACGGCGGACAACCAGGAGGGCGTCGACGGCAGCGTGTTCGACGCGATCCAGAAGGCGGTTGCCGCGGACCGTTATGCGTTCTTCACCGACTTTTTCAAGAACTTTTACAACACGGATCTTTTGCTTGGGAGACGCGTCAGCGAACAAACGGTCCAGGCGAGTTGGAACTTAGCCGCTGGCTCCTCTGCGACGGCGAGTCTGGCTTGCGTGCCTACGTGGCATGAGGACTTCCGGCAGGACTTGGCTCGCATCGACGTGCCCACGCTGGTCATTCATGGAGATGCCGATCGTATTCTACCGATCTCAGCTTCGGGACTCCGAACGGCCAAACTCATCAAGGGCGCCCGCCAACTGGTTATAAAAGATGGCCCGCACTGCATCACTTGGACGCATGCGGAGGAAGTGAATCCCGAGTTGGTTAACTTCCTTGGGGAAACGGCGGGAAAACCCGCGACCTCAGCACGCAAAGAGGAGGCGGTAGCGTAAACCCAACGATGTCTCGATGCTATTTTCACGGAAGGTGCCGGGTGGCGGCACCTTCCGGTCAAGGATTGAGGATCCCTGCCGTTCAAATGCCACCGGGACTGGTCGCGGCCGGCTTTTCATGGTTGAGTTTTGGAAAGAATGGGTTCCCGCCTGAGATTGATATTTTTCACAAGCCAGTCGTAACGGTCCTCGAGAGCCTTTGGATCGTTCAGGTCGTGACCCGTGTCGTAGTACAGCACCTTCTTGGGCTCGCTCGCGGCTGCGACATAGTGCTGCATGGAAGTCTTGTCGAAGTATTGCTCGTAGTTCGCGAACTGCATCAGGAGAGGAATTGGCGCTGCCTGCCCGACGAAATGAATGGCGTCGATGTCGCCCGTGGCCTGTGAGTATCTTTCTAGCTGTCCGGCAGGCTGGCTCTTCCGGAACACTCGAACTGATGACGTCAATCGGCCTGAGGGGATTCTGTGCACGCTCGATGTGACTGCTGCCTAATCACTGTTCATGTTTCCGCCGCGACATGTCTGACGCAAGTGTGCCGTGCGCTTCGCGCTGATGAGCACCAAAGCGCTTCTGTTGGATGTCAAATAATGTGCTTCCGTGCGGGCTTGATTAGCGGCAAGTTGTTGATCTCTTGGCTTACTAGAAGCTCAAAACGCCTGACGAGTACTGCCGGCCGATAAGCCGCTCAAGCGTCGAAGCCAGCGGAAACACAGGATCGTCACCGGAATTTGCGTGTCACAAGTGTGCTGAAAGTCGGGGCCGACAGGTGGGCGACAACTCCCTCCTACCAATTCTTCGTCCTTGTCCTTCTGTTAGGAGGCCCCGTAAGGAGCGGACCAGCCAACAAGCGATCCAAGGCCGCACTTCAAACTGGTAATGCGGGAAACCTCTCGCGAATCGACCGAACGATCTCATCCGGGGCGACGCGATTGCGCAGAGCGTTCTGAATGGCATCCGCGATGTCGCGCAAATAGTCTGGCGGAGAAACACCACTGACCAATCGCGCATCGCTCCCTCCAGCAGATCGTCATAATCCACGTCTTCCTCGCTCATCAATTGGGCGTGAATCTGCTCAGGGTGCCTGCCCGGCTCATCGCTGGTGATGTTGCCGTCGGCTTTTTCTGCAAGCTGCCGTGCTTCTTCCTCATCATCACCAAGAATGTGGATAATGTAGACGCGGTTGTAAGGACCTCTCTCCATACACCTGAAGGTGTACTGCTTATCTGGGTTCATCAGGCTCACCTCTCGGCACCGCGCGCATGAAAGTGAGTTCATCGCGCAGGTCAAAGGAAAACGGACCATGCTTGTACAACAGGAATTCAAACCCCAGGGAACTTTGATGAGTTCCTGCAGAAAAAAATCGCTTTCTGCATGTGCGTTTCGCCGGCCCAACTTCCCGCTCTCCGCAACTCCTCATTCATTGTAAGGAGGAGACTGGCTCTCCAAAGGCGATCCATGTCAGTTCCTTTCTAGGCTGCTCCAGTGATGGCCGGCGATGGAAAGAGAGGTACCGGACTCTCAAGATCAGATTCCCTCCTCTATACTCTGATCCGCATTCACGAAGCTGAACAGCAGCCCAGAACCCAAAGTAATGAGGACTGCCAAGTCCAGGGCCGGACGCCATCCGTAGTGCACCGCGATTAATGCGGTTACCGTAGAAGAGATCACTCCTCCGAGGCTGCCCAGTGTGTTCATGAGAGCGGAAAGAGATGCCGAGTAAGAGGGAGCGAGATCGATGCACGACGCCCAGAAGTTCGCCGCCGCGAACATGTTGAAGCCAGCGGCGAGTGCGATCATGGGCAGCGCTATCACGGTGATGGAAAGGTGATTCCCGCCGTAGAGCAGCAGCGCAGAAATTCCCATGCCCAGCCACACCGCGGCCAGGCGGCCTTTGCGCCGGTCGCTGAACTGGGCGACGCGATCGGAAAACCACCCACCCAAGGGCGATAACAGCGCCATCGCCAGGAAAGGCGCCGATGTCCACGCGGCAGCTTCCATGACGCCTAATCCGCGCATTTTGACAGCGTAGAAGTAGAACCAGTTGTAGTAGACGTAGAACGTGTAGCCTTGAAATCCATAGCCGAGAATCAGCCCCCAGACCGAGAGGCTCGACATCATCTTCAGCCACGGCACACCCGACACGCCCTTGTGGGTGGAGCGGGTGCCGAAGTCGCCCTTGCGAGAACCGGGATGCACTGTCTGGAGTTCGGCCTCATTCACGTCCTGATGCTCCTCGGGCCAGTCCGTCGCGTACATGTGCCAGAGGGCAACAACAACAAAAGCCAGAACCGCACAAGCTCCAAAAGAAAATCGCCATCCCCAATGCACCATGGTCCAAGCGATGAACAATGGGGTGAGAGTTCCACCAAGGCCAAGTCCGCACACTTGCAAACCGCTGGCGAAGCCGCGTTCGCGCAACGAAGTCCAGGAGGCGATCACGCGGGTGACATTGGAAGAGATAGCGGCCTCGCCGATGCCGGTGGCAAAACGTACGAGACGGAATCCCGCCAGCACACTGATTCCCAGCATGCCTGCAATCGAAGGCACCAGTGTCATCGCACCCGCGCCCACAGCGAAGATCAGAATGGCAACTGTCAGCGTGCGACGTGGACCAAGCCGATCACAAACGTATCCCCAAGGAACCTGGAACAAGCCATATCCCCACAGGAAGGCACTGAATACAACACCCATCGTGACTGTGCTGAACGAGAACTCGTCTTCGATTGCCTTTCCTGCGATGCTGAGGTTCAGCCGGTTGAGAGCGGTCACCGCCATGATGGCCATGACGATGGCGAGGATGCGCCAGCGCACGCGAGTCGGGCGCATCCCCTGGCTTTCGTATAGTTCGGGTTCCTGAGTGGGACTGCCGATCGTTCTCAAACTAATTTCCTTGCCTACGATCTCTTGCTACGCGTCAAAAGTCCGGGCGTCGCGCACAACCAAACTGCGGCCGGCGATTTGTAGTCTTCAGGGCGACCTATGCGGAATCGTCAGAGCGCTCCCGGCCTCCGAGCGAAAGGTAACGTGGAAAGCGCGGGAGGCCTTCTGCGGGTTTCCCGCGCTGCACTCACCAGATCACCTTCAGCCCGAGTTGAATCTGTCGAGAAGTGGTCGAGGTTTGGTTCAGGGCAGTCGGCAGTGAACTACCATTGAAGTCAAAGACCGAGTTGTTCTGGCCGAAGGTGTTGAGGAAACCAGGCGACAAGAAGTTCGTGTGATTCAGGATGTTGAAGAACTCCGCCCGGAACTGAACATTGAAGGTTTCCGAAATCGCTGGAATTCGCGTGTTCTTGAAAACCGAGAAATCGACCGTCGTCAATCCGGGACCATAAAACTGATTGCGTCTCGTATTCCCAAGTACGTTCGAGCAGAACTGCGTGCCGCTTGGAGGCGCGCTTCCACCGTAGCCGGGGAAGGAGTTCGGTGCGCATCCGAAGGGATTTGCCGTTGTGGCCGGAGCTAACGACGACGGAGCCGTTGGTGGGGTAAAGCAGTCGACGTTCAGGTAATTCAGGCCGCCATGAATTGAATTGCAGCCAGGCAGAAGGCTAGCAAAGTCCATGGAGAAGTCGCCATTGAATCCGGTACCGAGAGGATCATTGCCATCCCCTACCGTTGCAGTGAAGGGAGCACCGCTGGTTGCAGTCACGATCGTGCCCAGTGCCCACCCATCGGTTAAGGTCGAAAGGAAAGCTCCGGAATTCTTCATCGAGGGCAGATCCCACATTAACGTCCCGCTAAGCACGTGACGAATGTCGAAATCGCATGCGCCGAGCCGGGCTGACTTAATCAGCATCAAGGGCACCGCTATTGAGTTGAGAAAGGTGTCACCGGTGACCGGTGCGGAGCTCAGGTCTCGGCACTTCCCAAAAGTGTAAGAAACCTGTCCCTGCACGCCCTGGTTGAAAGCCTTCTTCAACTGAGACTGAAACGCGTTATAGGACGACGCTCCGTCGAATAACACGGGACGAATACCTGCACCCCCGCCCCAGTTCGGATCGATACGGGTACCGGTTTGCTGGTTGGCACAAGTCCCGCCCGCCGCGGCGGCCGCCGTGGGATCGCACGGGAAGACCAGACCCACGCCACTCACAGCTGTCGGCTGCACGAGGTTAACGTCGTCGGAGGCGGCCGACAGGTGGATGGAGCGGGAGCCGACGTAGCCTAACAGGAGGGTGGTTCCCTGAGCGAGTTGACGCTGAATGTTCAGATTCCAGTTGAGCACATCCGCGCGCTTGGGATTCGCGTCGATAAATCGATTCCGAATCTGCAGAGGATTAAAGCTGACATTGGCATTCGTTACCCCGGTGCCCAGCGTTGCACCCTTAGCAGCTCCAATGATCTGGAAGGGCGCGGTGGCCGCCGTGTTCAGGCCGAACTCATAGGGCAAGGGCAGCACGTCGAACATCCCAAAGCCCGCACGAACTGCAGTCTTCCCGTCGTGGAAGGGGTCCCAGGCCAGGCCGATGCGCGGTTCAAAATTCTTAGTGGTTGGGTTTTGCAGAATCGGGCTGCTTACGCCGACCGGTCCACAGGCCGTCGGGCTCGCTGTGCAGTTCGAGAGACTGATGATCTCCTGAAATCCTGCTGCGGCTACCGCGTAGTTCGTTCCTGCGATCGTATACCCGGGAACTCTGTTCGCATCTGTCGGCCTTGTCGTCATCTCATAGCGAAGGCCGAGATTCACAGTAAGGTTGGGCCGCGCCCGCCAATCGTCCTGAATGTACCCCGCGAAAAGTTTTTGACGGAAGCCGACTTCGTGCGATCCGCCGGGAGCGAGGGCGTTCAGTTTGTCTGGTGCATTACTTAAGAAGTTGGCCAGACTGTAGGTGTTCATCCTGCCGTTGGGGCTCAGTTGCTCGAGCACGTTGTACTGCATGTATTCGAAGGCAAAGCCGATCTTGAGGGCATGCGTTCCGCGTGTCAGAAACGCATCGTCTGCGAACTGCGCTGAATTCCACGCGTGGGTAAAGCGGTTGAAACCTCCAAGTCCGAAGGCGGTAGTCAGGCCTGCGACCGGAATCTGTGGGGTCGCTTTCGCACCTGGCGCGATAGCCAGGGCGGCGTCCTTTGCTGCGGCATCGGCGGAAACAGGGTCGTTGATCTTGCCCAGCGCCCGATTCAGGCCCAGGCGAATCGTGTTGACAACCGAAGGACTAAATATATGAGTCTCTTCGAAACTGCCCATTTGGCGGCGCGAAAATACCTGGTGAACCGTGTTCGCCAGTGGGTCAGCCTGCGACTGAGGGCCGGAATCGATGAAGTAGCTGCCGGCAATGGCATCGGATGGAGAAACTTTGTGATCAAGGCGCGTGATGAAGTAGTTTTCGTTGGCGATCGTCTTTACATTCACATCCATCGTCTGAATTCCGTTCGCGTCCGGTGCACTCGCTGGCGCGACGGGCCAAAGCGCCAGATACGGCTGAATGGCGGGAACGGCGGCCGCCCGCGAAGTAGCGTCAGGCACATGGATGGTTCCGGAACTGGCGAGGCTCTGGCGGAATCCTTCGTAGTTTGCAAAGAGGAATGTTTTGTCTTTCACGATGGGGCCGCCCGCGGAACCTCCAAATTGAATGCGCCGGAAGGGAGCAATGGTCGGACCATCGAAATAATTACGCGCATCGAAGACGCTGTCGCGATCGAAGAAGAAACCGGTTCCGTGAAATTGGTTCGTACCAGATTTGGTGATTGCGTTGATCACAGCACCGGAAGTTCTACCGTACTCGGCCGTGTATCCCGTCGTAATCACCGAAAACTCCTGGACCGAATCGACGCCGAGGTTCAGTCCCGTAGCTCCGCCGGGCGCCGCGTTTGAATAGTCGTTGATGGATAGTCCATTCAGGCGGTAGGAATTCTCATTCGGCCTGTGCCCCGAATCCGCCAACTGATTGCCGAAGCCGCGGTTACCTTTGTTAGCGTTGAAAGATGTGGTGGCTTGATTGGGAACGCTGACTACACCCGGCTCCAGTGTCGCCAACGTCGTCCAGTCCCGTCCGTTAAGGGGAAGTTCTCGGACTGTTTTGGAGTCGACCGTGGAACTCATCGAAGAGGAGGTCGTCTGCACGTCGGGAGGAGTACTGATCACTTCAACGACCTGGGTCACTTCTCCCGGTTTCAGACTAATGTTCAGGGCCTGTTGTGCCCCGACGGTCAGGGCGATCCCTCGCTGCACGGTTTTCTGGAATTGTTGCGCTGTGACGGTGACGTCGTAAGTCCCTGGCAGCAAGTTCGGAACGGAGTAGAATCCTTCGCCGTTACTCGCGACTTCCCGGACTTCACCAGTGGCGACATTCTTTGTCGTGATAGTCGCACCCGCGATGGCTGCGCCGGATGAATCTGAAATCAGCCCCGACAGAGTCGCGCCCGCAACCTGGGCGGGCGCGGGGGTCGCTGAAAACATCGCCAGCGCCAGCACGATGAACAGAGCACTCGCAGAAGTTCGTCCCCATTTCATACATTGCTTCATTTCGCCTCTCCTGGAAGACCAGTCACCGGAAAATCGCAATCTGTAGTGCCCCGTCCTCGTCTGAGAACGCTTCAACTGCAAAGCCGGTCGCGTGCAGGTCCGGCGCCAAGGACGAGGGAGCATGCGTTGGGGAGGGACTGTGGAGAATCTCGCCGATCTCGACAATCCCTGATGCGTCCAATCGAAAACATTTCTATATCCGAAACATCACTCATGAAAACAAAGGGATTAACTCTTCATATCATTTTGACCTGCAAATGAAGCAAAGCTATACTTTCGGCCCAGGGTTGGGGTCAAAATGGATTCTCCGGTAGCGTCTGCTCGAATCGTGCGGTTCGGGGTGTTCGAGGCGGACCTAAAGGCGTGCGAACTACGGAAGCATGGCTTCCGCCTTAAGTTGGCAGAACAGCCATTCCAAGTGCTCGCCATGCTCCTGGAGAAGCCGGGCGAAACGGTTACCCGGGAGGAACTCCGGAGTCGGCTATGGGCTGGGGATACCTTCGTCGATTTCGACCACGGCCTGAACAACGCCGTGATGCGAGTTCGGGAAGTCCTGCTTGATTCGTCGGACCACCCGCGTTACGTGGAAACCGTCCCCCGTCGAGGCTATCGTTTTGTCGCTCCTGTCGAGGAGCGTACGACCCCTCAGAACGTACCCGCTGGACGAGATGCTACGGACTCGTCGCCCGCGATAGTTCTACCTCCTGCGCCAGTTACGCCGCAAACCCAGTCTTCTGCCAGCGTGTGGGACGGTTTAGTCCCGCGTTGGGCCACACCAAGACGCCTGGCTATTTTCGGTGTCACTCTTCTGGAAGTCCTCGCCTTACTCTGGGTGTGGTCCACCGTTTCCAGTCACAGGCCTACTCAGACGTCGGCAGGCGTCGCTCCCAGCACCTCATTAGTGGTGCTTCCACTCGAAAATCTTTCCCGCGATAAAGATCAGGACTACTTTGCGGATGGAATGACGGACGAGCTCATCGCCAACCTGGCGAAGATCCGCTCCCTGCATGTCATTTCGCGCTCCACCGCGATGGCCTACAAAGGAACACGGAAACCTCTCTCTGCCATCGCTCGCGAACTGAACGTCGGTGCTGTGGTAGAGGGCACGGTGATGCGTGTCGGAAACCGCGTCAGAATTACGGCCGAGTTGGTGCAGGTCTCCACCGATCACCATCTGTGGGCCGACACCTATGAGAGTCAGATGGGTGATGTGCTGGCTCTGCAGAACCGGGTATCGTCTGCGATCGTGAACGAGATTCGCATCAACCTTACTCCGGAGGAGCGCGAGCGTCTTGCGAAGACGCCCGCGGTAGCGCCCGAAGCTTATGAGAATTATCTGAAGGGGCTGTATTACTGGAACAAGCGTTCGGATGAGAACTTAACGAAGGCGATCGGATATTTCGAGCACGCGGCCGGCACCGATCCGCAGTACGCGCTGGCTTATGCGGGCCTATCGGATTGCTACGCGATCATCAGCGCCGAGATCTTCGGTACGATGCCAGCGGCCGAGGCAGCGCCGAAGGCCAAGGCAGCCGCTCTGCGCGCGCTGGAACTAGATCCCACCTTGGCGGCAGCGCAAACATCGCTGGCCACTGTTAAGTTCAATTACGACTGGGACTGGAGCGGCGCAAGGGAAGGTTTCGAACGCGCCATCGGCCTGAATCCGAGTTATGCCACCGCGTACCAACGCTACTCGCTTTACTTGATTGCGATCGGCCGTACCCAGGAGAGTTTTTCGCAGATTCAGAAAGCCCGCGAACTGGATCCGCTTTCCATTAGTATCAATTTTAGCCTGGGTTGGCGCCTATATATGGCACGACAATACGACCGGGCGATCGCGCAGTTGCAAGATACTTTGGAGATGGATCCGACTTACGAGCTGCCGCATCTGGTTGTTGGGCAGGCATACGGACAAAAGGGCGACTACGTCCATGCGATTCCGGAGTTGAAAAAAGCAGTTGAACTCTCGCATGGCACTCCGCTGATGGTTTCAGCCCTTGCATACGCCTACGGGCGATCTGGGAACCAGGCCGAAGCGGAGAGGTGGCTCGCTGATCTGCAAAGCAAGTCGAAGACCGAGTATGTATCTCCCTACTATTTTGCGATCGCCTGCATTGGACTGGGGCGCCGGGATCAGGCGATCGACTGGCTAGAGAAAGCTTTTGCCGATCGATCCAATGGCTTGGTGTTCTTGAAAGTCGAGCCGGAGTTGGACGACCTGCGCAGCGATCCGCGGTTCGTGGCTTTGCAGCAAAAGCTCTCCTTTCCTAGCTAAGGCTTTCCCAAACGTTCAATGAATGGTTGGTCAATAAGACTAGGGCGCTGCCCTCGCTTCCTTCGCAGGCCATCTTTGTGTCTCGATCAGCTGGACTGGACTGCCAGGCTTCGTTACAAGGCAATGTGTGAGATGAACCTAAAGGCTCGGCATCCTTTCCCCAATTATAGACTTAGTACAGATTCAGTAACTCGTGCACTTGTTTTCTCAAGCAGTCGGGATCATATCCACAACGACCGTGACTCTCCGCGAAGCGATTCCTCGCTTCGCATGCCGCTCTCACGACAGCCTGACGAATTAAGCCGCCCAAAGACGGAAGAACCATTGGGATCAGACATCGACTGAACTTGCGTGCGCCCTACAGCATACAGCTTTCTCCCCCTGCACTGCAGGCGGGGCTGATTGATGTTTGAGCCTCGGTTAGGACCGCAGCCGCCGCGCGGAAAGCAACCCATTCCGCCCCATAGCCGCGCGATTTTCCCACACCTCGGAAGCTGGGGCTTGCTTCGCCACATCAGAGCAATTTCAGAACTCGCGGGCATGCGCTACTGGTCGACCACTTACAAGCAGTGGCAAACATTGGGCGCGATGTTCCAGCGTGGCGTCCAAGCAGGATCTTCTCGAGACCGAAGTGGTCACGGAGGAAACGCTCCTTCGCAGACAGTCGGTAACGCCCGCACATGGAGCCTCGGTGTAGCAAAGGATCGTGACTTTCGCCATATATTCGCCTACCATTGTTTCCGCAATGACAGGCGTACTTTCAGGGCTGCCCCAAGCCTGGGTGGTCAAGTGCAAGAAATGCGGTTGCATAGTCACTTGCCGGGCTATCGATCCCCAAACTGAGCACGCTCAACCGGAGAAGTCTGAGCCCCCGCCCAGGTATCCAGTGATTGTCAGCTGTTCCTGTTGTTGGACGGCCTTTCGCTATGGTCCGACCTAGGTTTTCAAGGGCCAACCGTCCCCTAGCAATACCTGTCCTCAGCTGCGGAGCCGAGACGCCAACGATAAGAAAGAAGAGAAGAAATCAAGCGCCGCGATACTGATCGCCGCCTCGCTGATTGCTGCAGTGAGACTGCACCGGGGGGAAATCAAGCCATCGCCGTCGGTGCCTTGTAAGATCGCTGACAGCATTCGCTTGGCAGAGATGATCCAGGCAAAACTGCGATCGTGAACTTTCTTATCCTCATGAGACGTAGGAAGCAGAGAGAAAGAGTACCCACGGAAATTAAAATTTGCCTACCTAAGAGGCGCCTACGGCACGAGGCTTCTTTCCCGTTATCTCCTGTTCCGCTCGGAGCCAGTTGTCTAGCTCGTGACCGTCTTGTCCGCCGCCTTCTTCGTAGAGTTCATAAGCGCGTTGGCGGATTTGGTGTTGGACCTCTTGCGGGTCGCCAGCCACTGTCGTCGGTGGTTTTCTCGTAGCATTGCTCATGAAGTGACCCTCCCTTTAGGGCAAAACTACGCCCGAACCAGTACCGGGTCAATCACTCAAGATTGGTGCAGCAAGGTCTGGGGTTTCGGATCTTGCGTGGGTTTTGAAAGGAAAAGGCGCGTCGAAAACGCGCCTTTGGGAGATGGGGTTCGTTCGCTAGGCCACATCAGCGAGCGCTGCCGTGTGCCCAAGCTGCGTCAGGAGCGTGTACTGATCGTAGTAGCAACCGCCCGATACAACCTTCCCCTGTTAATCGAAGTGACAGATTTCGCAGAACGGCAGAGACATCCGGCGTCGTCTTTATTTGCTTCGCCTGGTCCCTTTCCATTTCGCCCAACGTGCGCTGTTGATCCGCTGCAATTCGTCTGAGCGCCGCTGCTGACATAACTCTCGGTTTCCTGCCCAACGTTTGAGGACGCCTAACCTTCCCGAAAGATTCGCCCAGACCCGCCAGTTCAGTGCCGAGTCCAGCTGTTCTACTTTGCTGTTTGCTTGCTTTCTTTCCTTTTTCAACTGCAGGACGGCCTGAGCCAGGTTCAACATGATTCCCTCAGCGCAGAGATGTAGCCACCGTTTGGAGGCGAGAAACTCCTCGACCCGATTTCCACTGCCGACAGCCGATTTCACCGAGCCCTATCAGGAGGTATTCCATGAGGCTGCGTCGCAATGAATACTGCCCGATTCACAAATCCCTCTCCTGCTGTGGGCGGGAACACTTCCCCAAACCGAGGCTCGTCAGGCTCGGCGTGCAGCGTAAGGATCAACCAGAATAGAATGAGCTACTGCCGATCAGTCACGACCCACGTCATCGTAGAACGGGAATCCTATCTTGTCGCAAGTACTGCCACCCTCCTTCCTTTTCCATGAGATACAGGGAATTCTCAACCTGTCACAAATTGCCGCCGAGCGTCGTTTTAGGTATGTGAGTCCGGGAAGGCTGGCGCTATCGTGGGAACTGTACAGACATTGAGTCGTTCCATGGCTTTGAGGGAGAGTTCACCGGAACATTGGGACGAAGCGGGCTTCCGGGCAGTGTTTCTACAGCACTATGCCCGGATTGTTGACATTCTGGTGCGCCTGCTCGGTGACCGGTCCCATGCAGAGGATCTAGCCAACGATGCGTTTTGGCGACTGTACCGCCGACCCGCCTTGCAGAGCGACGGCAACGTGGGTGGTTGGCTCTACCGTACTGCGACAAATCTGGCCATCGATGCTCTGCGCATGTCTGGGCGTCGCCGCCAACACGAGGATGCCGCAGGTCGGCAGGCGCAAGACCGTAGCGCGAACGGGCCACTCGAGAAGCTATTGCGCGATGAGAAGTGCAGGCGCGTGCGCGAAGTGCTTTCGTTCATTAAGCCAGCTCAAGCCCAACTTCTGATCCTGCGTTCGAGCGGGTTGTCCTACAAAGAACTTGCCGACACGCTCGAAGTAAAAATGAGCAGCATCGGCACCATGTTGAACCGTGCGGAGGAGGAATTCCGCAACCTCTATCTCGCACGTCATCGGAACGAGGAGGAACTATGACTTGCCTGAATGATGCCATTCTTCGCGCTCGCCTCGACGACGAACTGGTTGGCGTGGAACTGGAAGAAGCGGACCAGCACCTCATCTCGTGCAGCGATTGTCAGTCGCGCTTTGAAAAATTGGGCACAGAGACGGCAAGGACACGAGGTCTGCTGGCCACACTGGCTCCGGCAGATGGCGACAGCGCCATTAACCCAGCAGTCGCGTATGCCCAATTCTCCAGCCAGTTCGGAGCGGCCGAAGAAACGAAACCCTCCTGGATCAATCGCCTGTTTGCTCCCCGCTGGCGTCCCATGTGGGGCGTGTCAGTGGCGGCAGTGGTGGTCGCAATTCTTGTTAGTGTCGGCCCGGTCCGACTCCTGGCGCAAAGGGTATTGGCTATGCTCCGGGTACAGAAAATTACGGTGGTCTCGATTGATCCCACGACCCTGATGTCCGGGAACGAGCCTGATTCGCGTCCCTACAAGCTGATCAACCAGTTCTTCAGTGACAACGTTGTGGTGACGATGGATCCGGGCAAACCCGAAGTCGTTCCGACCGTGACCAAGGCAGCACAGTCGGCGGGCTATCCAATTCGAACGATTCGCAATCTTGGGGCACCCCAAAGTATCGAGGTCAACGGTGAGGCCGCGTTTCAGATGACTGTGAATCGAGATCGCGTCGAAACTTTCCTAGACGAGGTTGGACGTTCCGACATTCGAATTCCCGAGTCGGTGAATGGTGCATTGGTTGCTGTCCATATACCGAAGATTGTCATTTCGATGTACGGTGACTGCCCGCTACCGCACCGGTATGGAGACTCGAACCCGCAGTCCCGTGCGGAAGCTCTGGCCGAGCGCAAGATGGAACGCATGGCCAACATGAAGAACACTAACTGCACCTATCTAGTGCAGGCACCGAGTCCGACCGTGAGCGTACCGCCCGAGCTCAACATGTCGGAAATCGCTGAGGCGGCCTTGGAACTGGCCGGGATGAGTCCGGGCGAAGCCCATTCCTTCTGCCAGACAGTCGATTGGTCTTCCACGTTGGTGGTTCCGATCCCGCGCAATTCGAGCTCGTATGAGACCGTGAGTGTGGATGGTGTCGACGGCACTCTCATCATGGAAACTTCTGAGCAGGGGAATCGGTATAGTCTGTTGTGGATTAAGAATGGAGTAATCCACTCCCTGATGGGGCATGGCAGTTCGTCCGATGCCCTGGCACTTGCTGCGTCGTTGCGGTGATGCGCGTTAGAGCGATCATGGTCTGATAAATACGGATGCTGATAGGGATGATCCTATATAGATGACCCGATCCTATGATCTCGCCATCCGCACCCGTGGACTTCGCAAAGTCTTCGGGGGCAAAGTGGCGGTGCGAAACCTCACCCTTGATGTCCCTCGGGGTGAGGTGTTCGGCTTTTTGGGGCCAAATGGGGCGGGTAAAAGCACGTCAATCAAGATGTTGCTGGGGCTGGTGTTCCCCACCAGCGGAGAGGCCGAAATTCTGGGCCGACCGGCAGGCGATGTGAAAGCGCGCAGCAAGGTTGGTTTTCTTCCCGAGCACTTCCGTTTCTACGATTGGCTTACACCCGCCGAGCTTCTGAAACTACATGGCCGGCTGTATGGCATGTCGCAAAGCGCCCTTCGCGAACGAATTCCGGCGCTGCTCGACCTCGTGGCGTTGACACCGCATCGTGACAAGCGGCTGCAAGAGTTTTCCAAGGGCATGTTGCAACGTATTGGCCTCGCACAAGCCCTGCTCAATGACCCTGAACTGATTTTTCTCGACGAACCCACTTCGGGTCTCGATCCCTTTGGCCGCCGAATGGTTCGCGACATCATTAAAGCCCAGCGCGCTCGAGGGGCGACCGTCCTGCTTAATTCCCATTTGCTTGGCGAGGTGGAGATCACGTGCGATCGGGTGGCCTTTATCAAGGATGGGGAGGTGGTCGAGACCTGCGCCCTGAATGGTGAGCTCAAGGAGCAAAACACTGTAGCGATTCGGGCCGGTAGGGTAACTGCCGAGATGGTGGAAGGGCTCGTCCAGTTTACGTCATCCGCCACCCACGAGGGTGAGCGTTTGACACTTTCGCTAGCGTCGAGCGCCCAGCTACCAGAGGTTGTGCGCTATTTAGTCACAAAGGGAGCTGACATCTACGAGGTCACTCCACAACGGCTTTCGCTCGAAGAACGGTTCTTGCGGATTGTCGCCACTGACGGAGGAATGTGATGGGCATTTGGATCATGGCAGGGGTCACATTCCGCGAAGCGGCACGAAAGAAAATGCTATGGATGGCGCTGGCTGCAGGTTGTGCGTTTCTGACCCTGTTCGCGACCGGTCTCCATTTTCAGGCAAAGGATTTTGCAGCGCATGGTATGAGCCCTATCCTCCGGCGGGAAATCTCGTTCACCATGCTGACCATGGCCCTCTACGCTGTTGATCTGCTCGCCGTGCTGATGACAATCCTCACGTCGGTTGACACGCTCTCGGGTGAGATCGCTTCCGGAACGATCCAGGCGGTTGCCACCAAGCCTGTTCCACGCTGGCAAGTGCTCGTGGGCAAATGGGTTGGATTTGTTGGCATGCTGACTGCCTACATCGCCATCATGGTCGGCGGTGTGAATACCGTAACCTACGTCATGGCCGGCGTTACAGCCCGTCATCTCTTTCCAGGCTTCTTGCTCATCTGGATGGAAAGTGTTGTGTTACTTTCGGTCACTTTTGCATTTGCCACCTCCTTTTCAACACTGACTAGCGGAATCCTGGCGCTAGGCTTGCATGGTCTGGCATTCATCGGTGGCTGGATCGAGCAACTGGGAGCGATTACACAGACCCAGCGCGCGGTCAATGTTGGCGTGATTGCCAGCGTGATCATGCCGAGCGAAGCCCTATGGCGCCGCGCCGCTTTTGAGATGCAGTCTCCGTTGGCGAACGCCATGCGCGTTTCTCCATTCAGTACACTCTCGGTTCCGAGTGGGGCCATGGTCTTCTACGCTGGGCTGTATATGGTCCTCGCTCTTGCCATCGCCATCCGCCGGTTCTCGCAGCGTGACCTGTGAAATTGCGGGATTTCGATCACTCGTGCCTAGTCCAAAACCACCGCTGAGTTGGTAACGAATGCCGACGACAGCGATGCCCTGCCAGACCACAGATATTGTAAAGGAATGGGAGGCGCACGGAGAGTCGATCATCCGGACAATATCCAGGCCGTGCATTGGTGGTGCAACGGAGAAAAAGGATCAAACAGAATGGAGTGACTTACGGCCGATTGACTGGCTAGTGTGCGCTCATTTTGGACCGCGGTCAGTTCCCTTGTCCCACGATTTGTGGAATGTTGCAAGCGTAGTTGAAGAGGCGAGACCACAGCACCAAGGAGAAGCGCGCGGCGGCGGTCAGCTTGCTTGGCTGAACCTGGTGTTCCTGATAGAACGCCAACTGTTTTCGCAGGAACAGGGACCTCGGCACTCAATTCCGCCCGTGACGAGACTGCCAACCACAGAAACTGAATGCCCTGGCCGGCCGTAATAAGAAGGATGGAAAGCAATGATCCGAGGAGCTGTGCGGTCCTGCGCATGAACGATTGGTGAGGAAACCTTTAAGTTGCGGCTGGAAGGTGACAGTTTACGTCAGCGTCACTCGCGAAAGTTGCACCTTTTCATGTGCGTATGCACTTCTTGCGGAGCACAGGCTCTAGCTCGTGCGTGGTTGGCTCATTTATCTGAATCAGCAGGTCTCGCTTGACGACTTCAGTGAACGGTCACACAGCCGCTCGTCGACAAGGTGCACATGTAGACGTGCTGGCTCGCTTTCCTGAATGTGCTTTGCTGTCGAGGCATAGCCCGAGTTCTTTTTTTATTCCGTGTCCTATGGCTGCCAACCCCCTCCCAGTGCCCTATAGAGTTGCACAAGGCTCTGGTACTCGTTACCTCTCGCCTGCGCCAGCGTGAGTTCCGCTGAATAGAGCGAGCGCTGGCCGTCTAACACCTCGAGGTAGGTGGTGATGCCGCCGCGATAGCGGAGGAGGGACGTATCGACTGAATCCTGCAGGTCCTTGACCGTGGTCTCTTGCGCGACCCGGACCTGGTGGAGTTTCTGATAACCGATTAATGCATCGGAAACATCCCCGAAAGCACGTTGAATGGTTTGCCGGTAAGCGATTAGAGCTTGCCGGTCCTGGGATTTAGCCAGGTGGAGATTACCCTTCAACGCGCCACCCGTGAAAATTGGCTGGTTCACTTGTGCCCCATAAGACCAGACTCCGACCTGCGAACTCATCACGCTTGAGAAGACGCTGCTCCGTCCAAAGGCTCCGCCGCCGGAGCCGGTCAGTGCGATTTGCGGAAAGAACTGGGCCGTGGCAACTCCTATTTCCGCGTTCGCCGCAATCAAGTTTTGTTCGGCCTCCCGAATGTCGGGCCGGCGTCCGATGATTGTGGAAGGCAGTCCTGGCGGCACCTCAGGAGGAAGCGGTTGCTCAATCAGAGGAAGTCCCCGCGCAACATCCTCCGGGTAATTACCGAGCAGAATGCTGATGGCATTTTCCTCCTGAGCGATTTGGCGCTCCAAGTCCGGAACCTGAGCATTCGCAGTGTCGAGCACTTGCTGCGCCTGGAGAACATCGAGTTTCGTTGCCACACCGTGCTCAAGCCGCAGAGTGGTCAGTTTGACCGAATCGACCTGTGTCTTGACTGTTTCATTCGTGATCCGGAGTTGCAAGTCAAGTTGCAAGACTGCGAAGTAATCGCTTGCGACATCACTGACAAGGGTCAATACTACAGTTTGCCTCGCGGCCTCTGTAGCAAGGATCTGGGCGCGTGCCGCCTCCGTCGCACGACGCAGGCGGCCGAACAAATCCACCTGGAAAGCAGCGTCAGCGCTTAGAGTCAAGAAGTTGAACTTGCTCTGAAAGTTGGACTCTTTTCCCCCCGCGAAATTGCCGTTGCCTTGTACTTGGGGAAACAGGCTCGAGCGTGTGATCGCGAGCTGAGATCGAGCGGCGTTGATGCGCTCTGTTGCAAGTTGCAAATCGTAGTTTTGCTTGAGTGCGGTGCGAATGAGCTCTTGCAACTTCGGATCCTGGAAGACCTGCCACCACGCTAAATCCGCGTAAGAGGCGGCCTGAGCCTGAAGCTGGGCATTGGCTTGCAAATCACGATACGTGGTGGGAGTCTGAACCGACGGCCGGTGGTAATTGGGGCCGACCTTGCAACCGGCGAGCAAGCCGAAGATCAGGACCAAAATCAGCAACTTTGCGAGCTTCATGTTGCGCAACTCCACGTGTGTTCTTCCCACCGATCGTGCTACCGCACATCTCAATCTCCGGGCGCCGGGCTGGACGCTGTCGGCAGCATTCCGGAAGCGGGTTCCTTGCCGGCGCCGGACCATTTTTCCACGACATAAAAGATGGCCGGCACGAAGAAGACTCCGATTGCGCTGGCGGCGATCATTCCGCCGATAACTGTGGTTCCCATGATCTGGCGGGCCACCGAACCAGCGCCGCTTGCGACCCATAGCGGGACGCAGCCAAGAATGAACGCGAAGGAAGTCATCAGGATGGGACGCAGCCGAAGCTTAGCGCCTTCAAGTGCGGCTTCCGAGAGCGATTTCCCATGCTCATACTGATCCTTGGCGAATTCCACGATCAGAATCGCGTTTTTGGCCGCGAGTCCGATTAGCATGATTAGTCCTATCTGGGAGTAAACGTCGCTCTCGATTTGAACCA
>Ga0210409_10002988_pt1 | contig 19477 bp, 21 predicted proteins | sample IncBWH17MmetaG_FD_161649 | JGI IMG/M metagenome (GOLD analysis project Ga0210409, IMG submission 161649) | Forest soil microbial communities from Barre Woods Harvard Forest LTER site, Petersham, Massachusetts, United States - Inc-BW-H-17-M | ecosystem: Environmental > Terrestrial > Soil >... | reverse complement strand
GAGTGTGCGTCAATGGATATAATCGGGAAATATTGCGCCAGCTACAATGTCCGCTCTCATGTGGTTGAGCCTCCTCTAAGACAATGCGACGTATCTGTTTTTTATCGGGCACTCGCATAGGTCGCGAACGTGCTCCCGAACATTGGCTGACCACTCTTTGATTGTTCTTGTGTGGCCTCGTCTTGGATCACATCCCAATGCTCGACCAGAACGCCATCCTTGATGCGAACGATGTCCGCCGCAATCCAGTTCACAGGGAGGCCGAAGTTCGAAAATCGTCCGTGCACGATGACGAAATTTCCTTCAGCCGCAATCGTTCCGGGCTCATATTTGAGAGTCGGCGGAAGGCTCTTGATGAGTTCGAACAGGCCCTCACGACCCGGCGCGATATGGGCGCTGTGCTGGATGTAGTGAGGTGACCAAAACTTCTCAGCAGACGCGTAGTCACGCTTGTTGAACAACGTATCGAATGCTTCCAGGACAAGGGCTTTGTTTTTCGACTCAACTGTGCGATTCATTGGTATGTCAGCCTCCCCTAGAGCTTTGATCCACCGTCCACAGGGATACTGGCACCGGTGATCCAGCGCGCCTTGTCCGAAGCCAAGAACGCGACTACATCTGCCACGTCTTCCGGCTTGCCGATTCGCTTCAATGCTTGTATTCCAAGTGTCGCCTCCCGACCCACTTCGGTCTTAGTGAAAGTCGACATGTCCGTGTCGATCACGCCTGGCGCGACCGCGTTTACGCGGATGCCCTGCGGGCCAAGAATGGCAGCCCAGTTTTTTACAAGTGTTTCTAGCGCTCCCTTAGTGCCGGCGTAGGCGAGGATCGAAGGGTTGTCCAAACCGGGCTTGCCAACTACGGCGTGCGCCCCAATCGAAGAGATCACAATGATGTTCGAGCCTTCGCCCAGGACGGGCAGGAGTTGTTGGACCAGAAAAAATGGACTGCGCACGTTCGTCGCAAAGAGATTGTCAAAATCTTCTACCGTGTGATCCTTGATCGTTGCAGCCTTCGAGATACCAGCGTTGGACACGAGCACATCCAAGCGCTCGCCGACGATCGAACGAACTTCCTTCGCCAGCAGCGTTGGTCCTTCCGGAGTCCCCAAGTCCGCCCTGATGGCGTCCGCGCGTCCGCCTTTTGAGCGAATGCCAGCGACAAGGGATTCCGCATCCTGGGCGGAACGACCGTAGTGAACCAGAACATGCGCACCGGCGCTAGCAAGCGCGGATGCGGTGGCACGCCCAATTCCCCGTGATGCGCCTGTCACCAGCGCTGTTTTGCCTTGAAGTGTAGCCATCATACCCAGCCCGCAATTGGGACGAGTTCTCTCGGGTCATACCTTATGCCCGACCGCATTGCCGACGCTTCAGACGGCGCCGGCATTCGCGGCAACCGGAACAATAACGTCGCTAGCATTCAGAAAACGATTTGTCTCGAAAACGAAGTCTACGTGATTCTCGTACCACGATCCGTGATTGGCGTCGGGATACAGGATCAGCTTGGCGTACGGCATGTTCTGAACGAGATAAAGCGAATTCACTGCGTAAACGATTACGTCGTGATTTCCGCTCACGACCAGCGCCGGCTGCTTGATGTTCTTCAGATACGCGAAGCGCTCTCCTGGGTGAGAGCCCCATTCGCCGATGGCGGCAATCTGGGCTGGCGCAACCTTGTCGCTGATCGGCGTATCGCGGTTCTCCGTGCGTGAAAGGTAGCGCTTCAGGAAGGCTCGCCCAGCCACCTGACTCTTCTCCGTATCAGTAAAGAACACTTTCAGCCACAGGTTCTCGGGTGGGTTGTAGGTCGCGCCAAAGATCGCGGCCGTTTCTGGGGTGATGTGACCTTGCCCATTTCCCGCGTCAGGATTACGCGGGGCGGTCCCGACCAGGATGAGCTTGCGAATCAGGTCCGGACGGTCGAGCGTGATCTGCTGCGCGACCATTCCGCCGATCGAGAAACCGAGAAGATCGACCTTCGTCAATCCGAGACCATCGATGAACGCTTCCGCGTTCTTCGCCATGCCCGCAAAGGTCGTGGGCACTTCGCCGGTCGAACTCGCGACACCCGCATTGTTGAAGATGATGACCTCACGCTCTTTGGCAAGCCCATCCAGAACCGCAGGATCCCAGTTGTCGAGGTTTCCGGTGAAGTGCTGGTTAAAGACAAGGGGCAAACCGCTCCGCGTGCCCCAGCGCCGATAAGCGAAGCGAATGCCGCCGGCCTCAACAAACTGGGTGGGAACGGTCGTCGCTGTATAACTGCTCATTTTCCAGTCACCTTTCTAAGGCTTCTCTCAATTGTTTAACTCCCCTCCGCCCGCTAGCGTTCGATGCCGCGGAACACATACTCCCGGCGTAATGGCTCCAGAATCGTGATTTCGCGCGGCGCGCGCATGATCTGGGGAAGACGTGCCTCATAGGACTCGCGGTAGGACCGCTTCATTTGCACGGTGAAGAAGTCCTCTCTCCCGAGCCACGTCTCGTGGAGTAAAAACACTGTTGGGTCCTCAGTGCTCCGGTGTACAACCGCATTCACAAAGCTAGTTTCATGCCGCATGTCGTCAATGACAGCATTGATGAGAGACAGGTATTCGTCTTCGAAGCCTGCTTTCAAAGGAATACGAACGAGAAGAACGAACAATTCTCTTGTCACTGTGCACCTCGTAATTTAGATAGCTGAAGCCCGCGCGCCCTCCAAGGCAGTTTCTTCGAGCGATGCGTCCGCTGATTCGGCCTAGAAATTAGTCAGCCGCCACCGCGTCGGATACGAGCGCCAGGGCTGCTCTCGCGCAATCGACGTCGTTCTGCACGGCGGGCGCCCCGCTCACGCCGATCGCCCCGACAATTTCTCCGTCGACCTTAATAGGAAACCCTCCTCCCCAAGCCGCCACACGCGCAAGCGTGGGGACCCCGGCCAAAAGCGACGGGTCGCCCTTGATAAAGTTGAAAAAGTCCTGCGTGGAGACGCCGAGCAGAGCTGTGTAAGCCTTATTCTGCGCCATCTCAATGGTCGGGATCGGGGCTCCATCCATCCGGCTGAAGGCCTTGAGATTGCCGCCGTCATCGAGAATCGTTACGTTCTCGCTGACGCCAAGTTCTCTGGCTTTCGCCACCGCTGCATTCACCATTTTCTGCGCTAGCTCAGAAGAGATGCTGGATTTCTTGATTACGTTAGTCATTGGAACTATTCCTCCACTTGATATGTATTGCGTGTCGATCATCCCGCGCTTCGCGCAATCGAGGCGGGTTTTGATGAGGGTTTAGTCGGCGATCATTCCTCCGTCCACCGGGATGGAAGCGCCAGTCATGTACGAAGCATTTGCCGAAGCGACAAAGGCGATCACGTGAGCGATCTCATCCGGTTTTGCCAGACGCTTGACGGGTACTGTCGAGACCAGCGCCGATTTATTTTCATCTGTACTGGTGAAGCGTGTGAGCATTCCCGTATCCGTAGTGCCCGGAGCGACTACGTTTACCCGAACTCCGGTGCCGGCGACTTCTAGTGCCGCGGATTTTGTTAGGCCCTCTATCGCATGTTTGCTGGCTACATAAACGGACGCTCCGGCAGCCCCGACGCTTCCATAGGCCGACGAGACATTGACGATGCTCCCGCTCGCCTGTCGCAGCATCACCCGCAGTTCATGCTTCATGCTGAGCAGCGTACCCAGGACGTTTGTGTCGAAGGTCGCGGAGTAGGTTTCTGCAGTCTGCTCCGTCACCGGGCCTGGTGTGCCTTCGGTTCCAGCGTTATTGACCGCAATATCCAGGCGTCCGAAACGCTTGACCGTTTGATCCACAAGGTTACGCACGTCCGCATCCTCGCGGACATCGGTACGGACAAAAATGGCCTCAGCTCCGAGCCCATGTAACTCTTCGACTAGCTCCTGTCCTTGTTTGTCTCGACGCCCAGACACAACAATTTGTGCCCCTTCTCGCGCAAAGATTATTGCGGCGGCGCGACCGATTCCTGTCAGTGCGCCAGTAATCAACACCACGGAATTTTTCATCACGATTTCTCCTCAGGTTTCGGGTGAAACAATAAAGATCATCAGGTCGAGTCACCTAATCATCGGCGGCTGCCTACGATCCCGATGATGGACCGATAAACTTTTGCGAACAACCCTCGTTGGTGTCCTTGTTTGGCTACCCAATAAAGGTGGGTGCGAACGCTACCGATGGGGAGAACGAGGCCGCTCTACTGACCCCCAATGTCAATACGCTTTCGTCCGAAAAGCCGTGCGTCAATAGAGCGAAGCCCTGGGCCGAGAGTCGCCAAAGCTGCGCCAAGACTTGCCAGAAGAATGGAATCTTCCACGTGGGCCGGTAGCGAGAATGCAAACGCAACTTCCAAGAGCACTACAACCGCCCCAGCCACAGGGGTTCCGAGTCCAATGAGGAGCAGTGTTCCTGCTCCGATTGCGACGACCTCCATGATCATGACCTGGAGCGAGGGTGACCGCGAGAGCGCAACAGTGCCTTCGTAAATCAAGAGTGTCCCGCCCACAAGACGCAGAATCAGAAGACCTCGGCCAGGCCATCCGTTAGGGAATATCGAGAATAATCGTTGCAGAGAAATATCCTTTCGATGCCAACGTAAAACAGTCGAAATGAGTTTCGAACGCCTCAAAAAGGGCTTGGCGATGCCCCCCTTTTGGGGGTGGGCCAAAGTGAAAGACCTGCAGTAGCGTTTCCGAGGGGGGGAGTGCAAGATCAAGACGGAATCTCTATGCTTTCGGCTGCCGGGCTAGAAGATAATTCGGGACCTGGCGGAGGAAACGATTAACCTCAGGCTTTATCTCCGAACTCTCGCTTGCCGTTGCGGTGCGTTAGCATGGTGCTTGGCATTTGCAGTTCGAGCTCCAGCACAAGAAACCGTGACGACGGAGACCCAAACAATCAGGCTGCCCATGATCGCGGGAACTGACACTCATTTCCGGAGGCTTCCCTCTGATTCTGGACTTTCCCAGACGCGAGTCTCCGAAATCGTACAGGATGATGACGGCTTTATTTGGTTCGGGACGCAAAATGGATTGAACCGCTTTGATGGCTACAAGTGCAAGGTTTTCCGGCACGATCCAAATGATCCGGGGAGTCTAAGTGGCGTTTATATCTACTCGTTGTTCAAGGATCGCTCCGGCTTCATTTGGGTTGGATCAGACCAGTTTCTAGATCGATTTAGTCCGGTCACCGAAACATTTACTCATTATCCTTTACCGGTCCAAGACTCTAGCGGTCTTACGACGACCGTCACTCATATTAATCAAGATTCATCTGGGATGTTATGGCTGTCGACGAGCAAAGGCTTGTTCAGACTCGACCCAGCTAACGGGCAAACAACCCGTTTCCTTCACGACCCCGACGACCCTGCCACTCTAGGCGACGACGAAATCAAAATGACAGGCGAAGACAAGGAAGGCAGGTTTTGGGTCGCTAACAGCCAAACGCTCGACGAATTTGATCGAAAAGCAGGAAGCGTAGTCAGGCATATTCCAATACCCGATTCGGGTGTAGGGGTGCGGTTTCACGAGGACCGTTTCGGTGTCTTCTGGATCTTCTACGGCAATGACGGTCTACCAGCCATTCTTGACCGGAAGACAAACAAGCTGATGCGTTATGAATTCAATCCAGACAATCGTTCAGGTGGATCAACCAATCGTGCCTACGCGATCCTCGAGGATCATGAAGGCACCATGTGGTTTGGAACGGCCGCCAGCGGTTTGCTGAAATTCGACCGCGAGCATCATCAATTTGTCAGCTATACCGACCGCCTTGGTGACAGCGACAGCTTGGCAGACACGCGCGTTACGGCATTGTACGAGGACCGCGACGGAAACATTTGGACGGGATTGCACCAGGTAAAGCCAAATTTCTTTACGACTAAGCGACAGTCGTTTGAAAAATTTATACACGAGTCTGGAAACCCCAACAGCCTAGGATCGCCGCTGGTCGGCGCGATCTATGAGGACAAAAGGGGAGTTTTGTGGGTTGGCACTGATCGAGCGCTGAACATGATCGACCGGCGTCTAGGACAGTATTCCACCTTCAAACTAATTAGTGGAACCGAGGTACTGGGCATCGTCGAATCGGGAGCGAACACACTTTGGTTTGGAACAAGTCAGGGGCTTAAGCGATACGATCGGAAGACAGGAGAGCTGCGCTCGTACAATAGAATCCCTGGAGATGCGTCTTCCGTGTGTAGCGGTATTATTGAGCGATTGCTGATCGACCGTCACGGAACGCTCTGGGGTGCAACGTGGGACGGCCTCTGTCATTTCGATTCGTCTACCCAACGCTTTACTACGTACAAACCAGACTCGAAGAGTAGAGGCCTCGATTATCACGCGATCGCCGAAGACGGCAATGGGGACATGTGGCTCGGCGGCAATATGGGACTGCACCGATTCGATCACCTTACGGAGCATTTCACCATCTATAACCATAATCCCGATGATTCCACGAGCCTAAGCGACAACCGGGTGAACTCGGTCTATTTTGATCGGGCCGGAACACTCTGGGTGGGCACGCAAAATGGACTAGACAAATTTGATCCCAAAACGAACACGTTTAGAACGTATAGCGAGCGCGACGGCATCGCCGGGAATGTCGTGAGCTGTGTCCTGGAAGATGGCCGCGGATTTCTATGGATGAGCACTAATAAGGGAATTTCGAAGTTTGACCCTCGAACCGCAAGTTTCAAAAACTTCACCGCAGCGGACGGTCTTCCGGGTTCTGATCTTACTGGCTGGGGCGCCTGCTTCAAGAGTGGGGCGGGAGAGATGTTTTTTGGAGGGTTCAGCGGAGCAACCGCATTTTTCCCGGAGAGAATCGTGGACGGCATATTTGTCCCTCGTATTGCTTTGACTGAGTTCAGGCTATTCGGAGCCCCCGTGCAACGCGGTCATGATTCCCCTTTGGCCAACTCTATCAATCACACCGATCAAATTACCTTGTCTCACTCCCAAAACATCTTCTCCATCGAATTTTCGGCGTTGAGCTATCTGGACGCTGCGACAAGCCGCTATCGTTACAAATTGGGAGGATTGGATGACAAGTGGAACGAAGTGGACAGCGATCGAAGGGTGGCGGCATATACAACTCTGCCGCCCGGAACTTACACCTTCCGAGTCCAGGGCGCAAGCAGTCATGGCCCATGGGGCGAGCCTGGAGCCATAGTGCGCATCCGAATTTTGCCACCGTGGTGGGGCTCGGTGTGGTTTAGGCTTCTCTCCACTTTGGCAGTTGTCGCGATTTTGTGGATGCTGTATCTGTTTCGCCTTCAGCAAGTCGCTGCCGAGTTGCGAGGTAGGATGGAAGAGCGCCTCGGCGAACGAGAAAGAATTGCTCGCGAGTTGCACGATACCCTGCTGCAAGGCATACAAGGACTCATTCTCCGTTTTCAAGCGGCGGCGGTACGAATACCCAACTCGGAACCAGCTCGCCAGTTGATGGATAGTGCGCTCGATCGTGCCGATGAAGTGATGGCCGAAGGGCGTGACCGGGTCAGGCACCTGCGGGTTTCGGTAAGCCCTACAAAGGATGTGGCCGAGGCGTTTACGCAAGCGGGCCAGGAGCTCTCCTTGGGAACAAACGTGGAGTTTGCCGTAGTCGTGGAAGGCGACGTGCGGCCTCTGCATCCCCTGGTTCTAGACGAAGCCTACTGGATTGGGCATGAAGCTTTGGTGAATGCGTTCCAACATGCCGAGGGGACCCGGATCGAAGTGGAAATTGCCTATGATCAGACTAAATGGCGCATCCGAGTTCGAGACAACGGTCGCGGCATAGATTCGCAGGTCCTTGAATCCGGCGGAAAACCGAACCACTGGGGAATGTCCGGAATGCGCGAACGAGCCACGAAAATCGGTGGTCAGATGCAGATCTGGAGCCGGCCCGAAGTCGGCACGGAGGTGGAACTTTCCGTGCCCGGATCGAAGGCTTACCGGTCCTACAGAAGCCGCTCGGCTTGGACCTTGTTACTGGGTGCTGTACGCGGAGGTAACCGCTGATGGAATCTGCAAACACTCGGATAAAAATCCTGACTGTTGACGATCATCCAGTGCTCCGCGAGGGAATTGCGGCACTCCTGGAGGGCCAGGAAGATATGATTTTGGTTGCCGAGGCCGTGAATGGCCGCGAGGCAGTCGAGCAGTTTCGTACCCATCGTCCTGACGTTACACTGATGGACCTGCAGATGCCCGAAGTAAATGGTATTGATGCGATTGTCTCCATTCGAAGCGAATTTCCACAAGCCCGTATCCTTGTATTGACGACATACAAAGGCGACGTACACGCCGCGCGGGCTTTGGATGCTGGAGCGTGCGGCTACCTTCTCAAGAGCGCATTGCGTAAGGATCTCCTGGATACGATTCGCGCCGTACACACCGGTCGCAAACGAATTCCACCTGAAATTGCTATTGGAATTGCCGAGCATCACTCCAGCGACACCCTTACTGCCCGCGAACTGGAAGTGCTGACGCTGGTGGCCGCTGGAAATGCGAACAAAATTGTCGCATCGGAGCTAGGCGTTTCTGAGGAGACCGTTAAGGGACACATGAGCAGTATCCTCGCGAAGCTGAACGCAAACGACCGAACTCACGCAGTAACCATCGCGCTCAAGCGCGGCATCCTGCAACTGGAAGAATGACGGAGAAGGAATCCATCGTGGCGACCTTGCAAACGGATCCTCTCAGATCCTCCTTCTCGTCTGGAGAAGACTCAAGCTCATCTTATTCTTCGTCGGATTATCTCAATACCGAATAGTGCTCTGACTCGCCATCTCCCAATGGCAGAGATCCCCCACTCCTAGAGTTGTTCCCATCCCCCTCTAAAGTTGTAGCGCGTCCACCTGCCATTAGGTAACCAAAAAAGGATCCCATCGAGGCTTGTTCGTAGAACAAATTCATCTCATCATCCCCGGTGTAAAACGTGGGAGGTGGCGACAATGTGCGAAGACGCCTTGGTAGCGGCAGCAAAACAGGGGCAAGCGGAAGCCTTCGGCGCACTGTGCCAACCTTACGCGCGAAGGCTTATCCGGAATGCGCACCGCATCACCAGAAATCATGAAGACGCAGAGGATGCCCTCCAAGATGCCTTTTTGAGCGCCTTCATTCACATTAAGAATTTTGACGGAAGGTCCAGCTTCTCCACATGGTTGACACGTATCGCGATCAATTCAGCGCTTATGACCCTTCGCAAAAAACGTAGTTCGCGAGAAACATCCATAGGCTTCGGCGAGTCGGACGCAAAGGGACTGGGGTGGGACGTACCGGACCCTTCCCCGAATCCGGAGAAGGCGTGCGCCCAGCGCGAGAAGGAAAGACTTCTTAGGGAGGCGATCTGCGACTTACGACAGACCATTCGACGGGTTGTTGAGATTCAACAGTTGCGAGAGCTCTCCATGAAAGAAACAGCCAGGATGTTGGGCGTCTCAGTGACAGCGGCGAAGGGGCGGCTGTTTCACGCGAAACGGGCACTGAGGAAAGCATTGCCGCCAAGAATGAACGAGCACGGGTGAGGAATCATGATGCCAACCAAACGGAGAGTCTACGCACCTGAAGGCGGTAAACAGAAAATTCTGAATCCGGTTCTAGTCGCCGCCGACATTCGTGATATTGCATTCAACGCTGATTCCGATGCTAGCAAAACAATCGCGAGGAGACCGTGAGAAACATGCAACCGCCCCTCGTGCCGCCGTAAACGTGCGTTCAATTTTTGACAGTAACCAGTTCCAGATCGTTTGCCGTAAGGATTTCCCCTTTCGCGTTGTGTACTTGCACCCGAAAGGGTTTTCCGGTGCGTTTGTCCAGAACCTGAAGTCGTTTCTCGCCGCGGGAGAAGAGATGACCTTCACCCCACTGGCGCAAAGCAACGATCACCGGGAACAACTCCCGGCCTTTTTGGCTTAGGGCATATTCCCGATAGGCACTGCCGTCCGAAGCCGGCACCTGTTCCATGATTCCGCACGCAACCAACTTCTTGAGGCGCGTGCTCAGGACGTTCTTTGCCAACCCCAAGCTCTTCTGAAAATCGGAGAAGCGCCGTATGCCACCGAGGGCATCACGAATGATAAGCAGAGACCACCATTCGCCGATCGTATCGAGCGAGCGTGCCACGGGGCACAGATTGGCTTTGAAGGATTTGTGTCGCATGGCTCCTCGTAGTTAATCGCCAGAAACTCTGGTTGCACCATTATACCAGATTCAGGCATCCTATCAGTGGTTGCATCATGCAACCAGACTGGAAGAAGGCGGGCCGCTCGACTGATCCGCTTGCAGGAGCTCAAATTCAAAGGGAGCAAAACGATGACATACAAACTGAATATTCGACGTATCACGTTGGGGCTACTGCCCATCATTGCGCTTGTATTTGGTGGGGTGCTGGCCGCGACATCGCAGACAAGCGCCCCGCGCAACATCAAGAACATAGTGCTGATCCACGGCGGTTTCGTGGACGGCTCGGGATGGGAAGGCGTCTACAACACATTGAAGAAGAAAGGCTACAACATTACCATCGTGCAGAATCCCACTATCTCGCTCGGCGACGACGTGGCCGTAACAAAGAGGGTCATTGCCGCTCAGGATGGCCCAGTCATCCTTGTCGGGCATTCGTATGGGGGCGTCGTGATTACGGAAGCGGGTACCGACCCCAAGGTGGTGGGGCTTGTCTATGTTGCCGCATTTGCGCCTGACAGGGGCGAGTCAGTGGAAACGCTGATCAAGAATCCTCCGCTGGGGGCGCCAGCACCGCCAATCCTCCCGCCGCAGGACGGGTTCCTCTCTCTGGACCGGTCCAAGTTCGCGGCCTCGTTTGCCGCCGATGTAAATCCTGGTTTGGCCGCTTTCATGGCCGATTCTCAGGTTCCATGGGGCGTGCAGGCACTCGGCGGAATGGTGAGCGAACCAGCGTGGAAATCCAAGCCCAGTTGGTACCTCGTTTCTACGGAGGACAAAATGATTCCTCCCGACGCTCAACGGGCCATGTCGAAACGCGCCGGTTCAAAAATTGTCGAAGTTAAGGGAAGCCATGCGATTTACGTCTCGCAGCCGCGCGCCGTTGCTTCTCTCATTGAGCAAGCAGCGAATGGTTCCGTCTCAACGAAGAAGTAGAATCGCATCTCCCCGCGATGATGCTCGCTGCACCGAACGTCGTGTTTATGATCATGCAACCAGACTGGAAGAAGGCGGGTCGCTCGACTGATCCGCTTGCAAGAGCCCAAATGCAACATCAGTGCCGAATTCAAACTCAGAGGAGGGATACATACCAATGAAAAGCATAGGCAAAGCAGTGGAACTCTCCGCACAGACGACGAGAAACGTCTTCAAGAGAAATTTGGCGCGCTTCGTCGCCGTTCTCCTGGCAGCGCTGGCCAGCCTTGTCGCCGGTTCCTCCGCAGCTGTGGCTGATGCACCCCAGCATCATGATCAGGTGCCGGGCTTCTACAGGCTGAAAGTCGGCGACCTCGAAGTGACGGCCCTATTCGATGGGCCAGGCGTATTCGATGTGAACTGGGTAAACGGACAGAAGACGAAAGATGGTGTCCTAAAGGCACTGCAAGACGACTCGCATCTGCTCGATGTCGCGGATACGGGCTACCTTGTCAACACTGGCAAGCAGCTCATCCTAGTCGATGCGGGATCCGGCACCTGGTTTGGTGGGGGAAAGTTCGGGCACTTGGCGGGCAACCTCCGCACCGCAGGATACACGCCGGAAGAAGTCGACATCGTCTTGGTCACGCACCTCCACTCCGACCACACCGGCGGCCTGACCACTCCGGACGGAAAGATCGTCTTTCCAAATGCCGACATCTACGTCGCGAAGGCAGAAAGCGACTTTTGGTTGTCACCGGGAATCGCCGCCAAGGCGCCGAAGGATGTTCAACAGTTCTTCCAGAGTGCACAAGGCATTGCAGCGCCATACATCAAGGCCGGAAAGTGGCACACGTTTAGCGACTCCGATCAAATCGTTGACGGCATGCAAATCGTACCTCTCCGCGGTCATACCCCGGGACATACCGGTTACGAATTTTCGTCCCAAGGAAAGAAGATTCTATTTTGGGGCGACGTCATGCACGTGCAGCGTCTTCAGCTGCCAGACCCAAAAGTCACAGTGGTATTTGATGTCGACCCAACTGCGGCCTCGGCCACGCGGGATCAATTGCTTCGCAAGCTCGCAAGCGAGGATGTCTTGATCGCGGGGCCACACATGCTATTTCCCGGGTTGGGTCGCCTGCACAAGGAGTCGGGGGCCTATCGTTGGGCGCCAGTGGCATTTACCGATTACTGGGACGAGAAATAGTCGCTCTGTGCCTTAATTCCGACAACGAAGTCCTTGCACGTAATTCATCGGCAGATTAGGAGATCACCATGAAGAAAGGTTATTGGGTGGTTGCATACAAATCGCTATTGGATGAATCGGCGGTGAAGGCGTATGGCGCGTTAGCACTGCTAGCGGTCGAGTCATTCTGCGGACGACTTTTGACCGGGTCTACGAGCCCGATTCAGTCGCACGAAGCCGGACTGCCGCTGCGGACGATCCTTGTGGAGTTCGACAGCTATGAGATCGCGCTCGCGGCCCACGAAAGCGAGGCTTACCAGAAGGCGCTTCAGGCGCTCGGTTCCGGCGCGGAACGCGACTTTCGAATCGTCGAAGGCTCGTAAGTCGCCGACCGCACAGGGCATTTGTCATGAATCAACGGATGCGCCCCCTCGATTCTTCGAGAAATGAGCACGGCGGCGATCCCTCACCAGTGAGGAGGTAGCCACGAGCAGCCAGCAAGTACGTAGTAACGATGCGACAGCAAGCGCGAGCGTCGCAAGTGTCGATATGAAGCTCGAGGTGTCGTCATCCCCGTCTCGGATGTCGATCGCGCGAAGGAGTTCTATTCAAGGCTCGGGTGGCGGCTCGACGCCGACCGCGCCGCAGGTAACAATTTTCGCCTTTTCCAGTTCATGCCTCCCGGTTCCGAGATTTAGGTCCGGAAGATACTTCGCTCGTGCAGCGACTGCCAGTCTCTTGCTTCTAATTTCGTGTCCAACTGCTTTTGCGGCTGGTCGGCAGGCTTTTTCAATCAAAGTGGTCACCTCCCTCGACGATCAGTTCTGGGTTAACTCTGTCATTATCGAGGGAACACACGAAGTGATGTTGGTCGATGCTCAGTTAACAAGAACCAATGCTGAAAAGGTATTGCGGGAAATCAAGGCAACTAAGAAGCCGCTGTCTATCGTCTACATTACCCATGAGCACGCCGATCATTTTCTGGGTCTGGAGGTTTTTAGGGAGGCATACCCGGGAGTGAGGATTATCGCGAATTCCGCGGTAACAGACCGAATCAACAAGGTCTATCAGGAGAAAGTAGCCAAATGGAAAAAGATCTTGGGCTCAGGTGCAACCTCTCACGTTGTTGCGATCGAAAAATTCGACGGCAACTTTATTGAATTTGAGAGCTCAAAAATAGAGGTCCTTAAAGACGTCCAAGGCGACACCGATGAAAACACGATGCTCTGGATTCCTGGACAGAAAATTCTCATTTCTGGCGACGTAGTGTTCAACGGCATGCACGTTTACACCGCAGAAACGGACAGTAAGGCTAGAGGGAAGTGGTTGAATTCATTGAATAAAATCAGAACATTGAAGCCTTCGGTTGTTATCCCTGGGCACAGCAAAGTCGGAGCTCCCCTTGACGCGAGTACCGCAGTAGATTTTACGGAAAACTATTTATTAGCTTTTGAAGAAGAACTCAAAAAAGCCAAAGATCCGGACAGCTTTATCAACGCCATGAAGGAAAGATTCCCATCCGCCGACTTCCTCTTGGCACTCGACCGTGGCGCGAAGGCTAATGTTAAACCCTGACAAACAAATGAAGATTTGGTAGACCGAGCCTTCGTCGCGGAATGCGAAGGGCCGAATCAATCACCGCGGGATGGATGCCGATGAAGAACTACAAGATCGCTGTTCTGGACGATTACCAAAATGTGGCGCTGGAGAGCGCCGATTGGTCGGTGCTCCGCGATCGAGCGGACATCGCCGTATTTCAGGACCACCTCGCCGATCCGGACGGCGTGATTGAGCGGTTGCTGCCTTTTGATGTCGTTTGTGTCATGCGCGAGCGGACCCCGCTGCCCCGCAACGTCATTGAGCGCCTTCCCAACCTCAAGCTCATTGCCTCGACGGGATCTGGAAACGCGTCGATCGATCTCGCCGCCGCGGGGGATCGTGGGATCGCAGTTGTTCACACGGGATATAGGTCGGACCCAACGATCGAATTTACCTGGGCGCTGATCTTGGCCTCCGCGCGACATATCGTGACGGAGAGCAACTCCGTCCGATCCGGCGCCTGGCAGCAAACAGTGGGCACGGATCTCCGCGGAAAGACCCTGGGCGTTCTGGGACTTGGGCGGATTGGATCACAGGTCGCGCGGATCGGCAGCGCTTTTGGAATGAATCTGATTGCCTGGAGCCAGAACCTGACGCCCGAAGCCGCCAAAGCCGCGGGCGCAATCCTGGTTTCCAAGGACCACCTGTTCGAGCGGGCGGACATCCTGACGATCCATTTGGTGTTGAGCAGCCGTACGGGCGGCCTGGTAAGCGCCGCGGAGCTGAAGAGAATGAAGTCAACGGCCTGGTTGATCAATGCCTCGCGCGGCCCAATCGTCGAAGAGCAAGCTTTGATCAGCGTGTTGAAGAACAAGCAAATCGCCGGGGCGGCGATCGACGTATTCGACATTGAGCCGCTGCCTGCGTCTCACCCTTTCCGGACGCTGGACAACGTACTGGCAACGCCGCATATCGGCTACGTATCGCACGGTCTTTACAAGACGTTCTACGAGGATACCGTCTCGAATATTCGCAAGTGGCTCGACGCCCATTAGGCAGCAACGGAGAAAGACTAATGATCAAAAAGCTCGAAGGTAAAGTCGCTGTCATCACTGGCGGCACAGAAGGAATCGGATTGGCTACGGCAAAGCTTTTCGTCAAAGAGGGTGCCCATGTTTTCATCACGGGCCGCCGCCAGAAGGAACTCGACGAGGCCGTGAAGGCAATCGGCACGAACGTTTCTGGCGTTCAGGGCGACATTGCCAAACTCGCCGACCTTGATCGTCTTTACGAGACCATCGCTACGGTGAAGGGGCGAATCGATATTGTCTTCGCCAACGCCGGCGTGGGCGAATTTGTTCCTTTTGGGGCCGTCACCGAAGAGCATTTCGACAAACTATTCAACATCAATGTGAGGGGAACGCTGTTCACGGTGCAAAAGGCCTTACCGCTACTGAATGACGGTGGCTCCATCATTCTCAACGGCTCTGTCGCGAGTGTTAAGGGTACTGCCGCCTTCGGCGTCTACGCCGCAAGTAAGGCTGCAATCCGCTCTTTCGTGCGAACCTGGACTACAGATCTGAAGGACCGTCGTATCCGCTCAAACGTTGTTAGTCCGGGTCCGATCAATACGCCACTAGTGAGTCGGCAATCTGCAGACGTGATTGCGCGGATTGTGTCCACCATCCCGATGGGACGCATTGGGGAACCCGAGGAAGTTGCTAAGGTGGCGTTGTTTCTGGCCTCGGATGACTCCAGTTTCGTCACGGGTATCGAACTGTTTGTTGACGGCGGCAGAGCCCAGATCTAGTCGAGCGGCAAGACGATGATCGGAGGAGTATCGATATGGACCGTCGAATCATTCCGATGACGGCTTCGCACGAAGTGTTGGGCGAATGACGGAAGGGAAACTCCCTCCTGGCGCCGATGAATTCACCGCACTTCTTAGGAGCTTTATCGCGAAGTGATCTGGATACCGGCTTACCGCGATTAGTAATGGGAAGTCGGCTAGTCTAGAGCTATCCAAGCTCTTGGATTCCGTTGGGGTATTACGGCCTGGGTTGCCTCGAATGTCCGGCTGCGTCCCTCGTAACGTCAAGTCCGAACGTGTTGCGGCAGAACTGTTTCGCACGCTCGATGAAAATCTGGTGGACGAGAGGGGATTCGAACCCCCGGCCTCCTCGTTGCGAACGAGGCGCTCTCCCAGCTGAGCTACTCGCCCACGAGCAGCAAATCAATTTTAGCAAACGCGCTGGTGCTTGCCAACACGCGTTCTGCGGCTTGTAAACAAAAAGGGCGCAACACTCGCCCCGATGCAGCGGGGATGCTGCGCCCAAAAGACCAAAGAGATAGGTTGCGACAAACTTTACGGCTGCTCGATCGACCCGCCAGCACGCTGGGCCACGATCTTCTTGGCGTTCTGGTAGAGCGCCCGCGCCTGTGGAATCGCTTCAACCGCCTTCTGCACTTGTGGATCAGCTTCCAGCAGAACCTTGAAGCCTTCCTGCTGGCTGAAAGTCGACATGAACACTTCCTGCTTGATCTTGCGCTTGATCCAGTCGTTGGCCTCGGCCATGTCGGGTTCGGTGTAGCGGACGTTGTGCTTGCTCAGATACTCGCGGAATGTGCGCATCACGCTGTCGTCGGCCTCAAATTCCTTGGTGATCGTAGGCTTGCTGCCGAGAAAAGACCGCGTAAATCCACCGACGCCAGTTTCGGCAGGGAAGAACACGTCGTCACGATAGAGCAGCTGTTCAAACTTGGTCAACTTCGGGGCCGGCACGGCGATGTCTGGCGTGATACCGCCGCCACCGGTCACCTGGCGCCCGCTATCGGTCAGTTTCACTTCCGTCGGATGATCGGGCACCTTGCGCTCATAGTGGTATTCGTAAAGCGAAACGGATTTGTAGTCGCGCTGAATCAGGCGACCACTCGGTGTGTAGTAGCGGGCGGTCGTCAGAGCCAATCCGGTGTTTTCGCTCAGCCCGGTTACCGTCTGCACCAAGCCCTTGCCGAATGTCGTCTCGCCCACGATTAGCCCGCGATCATGGTCCTGCACTGCGCCGGAAACAATTTCCGTCGCCGACGCCGAATTGTTGTTCACCAGAATCACCAGCGGGACGGTCACGCCCTGATTGCCGCGGACGGCATAGTAGCGGCGCTCCGGCGAAGTCCGTCCATGGTGCGAAACAATCAGCTGGTTCTTGTCCAGGAACATGTCGCCGACTGCGACGGCCTCATTCAGCAAGCCGCCAGGGTTTCCGCGCATGTCCAGAATCAATCCGTCCAGAGTGGAGGCGTTCAGTTGTCTCAGTGAATCCGCAATCTCACGGTCCGTCGTCTCGTTGAATCCCGACAGCCGGATGTAGCCAACGCCCGGCTTCAGCATGAAGGCGATGTCCACGGAATGCCGCGGAATCTCGTCGCGCGTCACAGTGAAGACCAGCTGTTCGGCATAGCCTTCGCGTGAAACTGTAATCTTGACGACCGTGCCTTTCGGCCCCTTCAACATGTCCGCCACTTCAGTGGTGGTCATGCCTTCCGTCGACTTGTCATCCACTTTGACAATTACGTCGCCCGGCCGGATGCCCGCGTTATAAGCAGGTGCTCCCGCATACGGCGCCATCACTACTGTGTGATTCTCTCGAGGCGCTACGATCATCCCGACGCCGTAGTATTTCCCGCGCTGGTCTTCACGCAGCAGGGAAAACTGCTTGGCATCGAAAAAGCTGGAGTGGGGATCGAGCATGCGCAGCATGCCCGGAATAGCGCCTTGATAGACGGCCTTATCCACGTCGACCGTATCGGCATAATTGTTCTGCACTACGTTCAGAACCCGGGTAAAGTCCCGAACGGCCGTCTGATAGTCATCCGCCGAGGCGGTCGTGGCTCGCACGTTGGGGCCGTAAATGCCCCCGAGTACGGCGGATACCAACAGTACGGCTACCACAACTACAAGTCCGCGACGCTCTGATCTCATTCTTACCTCGCGTGACAGCTCAAGCTAAAATTATAGCACACACTATTGGAAGCAACTCCGGTTTGACAGCGGCTGGCACCCTTTCTATGATGCCCATGGACCCTTTAGACGGCTCCCAAACGTAATGTTGAGCGTTCCCCACATGATTGTGCTGTTTCTGGTGGTCCTGGTCGTTTTCGGGCCACAGAAGCTGCCGGAACTTGCCCGTGGACTGGGCAAGCTCATGGCCGAGTTCCGCAAGGCTTCCACAGACTTTAAGAGCGCGTTTGAGGAAGAAATGCGAGAGATGGAGCGCGCGGCCATGCAGGCGGAACGCAAGAAGGCTGCTGAAGCCGCCGCCACTTCTGCCGCCGCTGCCGAAACCAGCCCGCCGGCGCTCACGGAAGGCTCCGCAGTCGCAGCCGCGCCATCGACTGAGGGTCAGCCAGAGCAGGGCTCAACCCAGGACCCCGTAGTTTCGCCCGTTGCCGAGTCCGTTGCTCGGTCTCCTGAACAGTGGAGCGAGGCGAAGACCGAGGCCGCAGCCGTCACTGATTCCCAAGATACTCTCCATGACCACCAGCACCCAGCCTGAACCCGTGCCCGATCCCGAATCCAACTCGCAAATCACGCCGCCACCGGAGGAACCCGCCGGTGCTATGACCTTTTTCGAGCATCTTAGCGAACTTCGCAAGCGCATCGTGAATTCGCTCATCGCGATTGCAGTCGGGGCAGCTATCGGCTGGTTTGTGGCGCCGCATTTTGTGAACTGGATCGTCAAGCCGATGACCGACGCGCTGAAAAAGGCTGGACTCAATCCGCAACTGGTGTACTCGCATCCCGCGGGCTTTCTAAATCTCCTGGTGACATTGAGCATCTATCTGGGAATTGTCATCGCTTCCCCGTGGATTCTGTACCAGGTCTGGCTATTCGTCGCTCCCGCCCTGTACAAGCACGAGCGGAGCGCTATTACCGGTTTCTTGTTTTCTACGGTGTTCCTGTTTCTGGCGGGAATCGCTTTCGGCTATTTCATTTCGCTTCCTTATGTCCTGCGTTTCCTCATCAGTTTTCAGGGGCCAGTAGTTCCCCTGATCAACATCGACGAGTATTTCGATCTGATCCTGATGGTGCTGCTCGGTCTCGGACTTGTCTTTGAATTGCCTGTGCTGATTTTCTTTTTGTCCCTTTTCGGGATCGTGACTCCAAAATTCCTGATGAAGAATTTTCGTTACGCCATATTGGTGATTGCCATTCTTGCGGCCATCCTGACGCCGACGCCCGACGCGACGACCATGTTGGTGTTCATGGCCGTCCTGGTAGCCTTATATTTTGTCGGCGTCGCGGTGTCATGGGTTGTGGTGCGGCGGCGCGAGCGGCGTCTCGCTGCCGCGGAGGCTCATTAAATGACTTCGTTCTCTAAAATGATCCTGCGAAAGGGCGCAGTCCTTTGCATCGGCGCGATCGGCCTCGCCGGTTGCAAGGCCAGCGGCAAGGAAGCGCCCGCTGCAGCGAGCCAGCCACCATTCATGAGCGCTGTCGCTTCCACTCCGCCGCAAGCAGCCGACGACGCGCCCCCGCCGGATAAAACCGGTGGCTTTGATGGTAAGCGCGCCTTCGCCCAAGTCGCCAAGCAAGTCAGTTTCGGGCCGCGCCCGTCCGGCTCCCCTGCGATCGCCCAATTACAGGAATATCTGCTCTCCGAATT
>Ga0210409_10002987_pt1 | contig 19484 bp, 21 predicted proteins | sample IncBWH17MmetaG_FD_161649 | JGI IMG/M metagenome (GOLD analysis project Ga0210409, IMG submission 161649) | Forest soil microbial communities from Barre Woods Harvard Forest LTER site, Petersham, Massachusetts, United States - Inc-BW-H-17-M | ecosystem: Environmental > Terrestrial > Soil >... | reverse complement strand
CGGTGGCTTCTGCCAGGTCCTGCAAATCGGCGTCGACGTAATAATGGGCGACCAGCACCGCCTGCTGTTCTTTCAGCAAGCGCTTGATGCGCTCCTTGAGGGCGGTTTTCTGTTCTGGCGTAGGGGTTTCGGGGACGCGGGCCCAGGCATGTGCAGTACAGCTGCTGCCTAGCTCCATTTGCGGCCGCTCGAATTCAACGGTTTTGATGGCTTGGGGTTGCATAATGATGATGGCTGCGGATGAGATTGAGGAAATCGACATGAACTGCAGTAAAACGCCATGATACGACAGAAGGCGCGGCAAGATATTCCGCGGCAATTTATTAGCATGGAAAGCGAGAGCGGAATTCTACCGTGATCTCTGGAAGACTGCCTCAACATTACCTTATTGCAACTTTGCGGGAACTGCCGTACTATTATTTCACAATTGCCATAAAAGATTGTCACAGAAAAATGCTTGTGAAGCTTCGCGCATTTTTCGGACGCACTAAAAGAATACAGGGACATCATGACTATTTTCGACAAGACTGAGCGTGGCCGTAGCGAGATAACCACCCGCGGCCAGGCTGTGGCGCCGCGCTTGCGCACGCTGCTGTTGCTGGTCGACGGCAAGACCGGCAGCGATGAGCTGTTGAGAAAAGTGGCCGGTCTCGGACTGGGCCAGGAACATCTGGACGAGCTGCTGCAGGCCGGCCTGATCCAGGCCAGCGGCGATGCCGGCGCTAATGTCCCGATAGCAGCCCCTGCCGCGGCGCCGGCTGCCGCAGCACCGGTCGCCGGCTCTCCTGCAGCCGCGCCGACGGCAGCCAAGAGCGTCGCATCCGCTGCTCCAGCCTCTCCGGAGCAAATACTTCCTCCCGGCCAAACCCAGTTCGAAGCGATCTACCATTTCTATAACGACACGATCAAGAGCATGATCGGTCTGCGCGGCTACGGCCTGCAACTGCGGGTCGAGCGCGCCAGCAGCGTGCAAGACTTCCGCGAGCTGCGCCAGGCCTACCTGGAAGCGGTGCTCAAGGCCAAGGGCGAGGAAATCGCGCGCAGCCTGCGCGGCCGGCTGGATCAGTTGCTGTACCTGGGCGAACGGCCGCAGACCTGAACCTGGCGAGCATAAAAAAAGCGTGGCAGAAAAAATCTGCCACGCTTTTTTTGCGTCAGGACGCGATTGATACGGTCGAGAGTTATTCGATGCCCTGGCTGCTCAGGTAATCCTCGTAAGAACCCTGGAAATCGACCACTTCGTTTTCCTTGACTTCCAATACCCGTGTCGCCAGCGAAGAAACGAACTCGCGGTCATGCGAAACGAAGATCAGCGTGCCGGCATATTTTTCCAGCGCGATGTTCAGGGATTCGATCGATTCCATGTCCATGTGGTTGGTCGGCTCATCCAGCAGCAGCACATTGTGACGGCCCAGCATCAGCTTGCCGTACATCATGCGGCCCTTTTCGCCGCCCGACAGCACCTTGACCGATTTCTTGACATCGTCGCCGCTGAACAGCAGGCGGCCGAGGCTGGAACGCACGGCCTGGTCGTCGTCGCCTTCCTGCGTCCATTGCCCCATCCAGTCGGTCAACGTCTTGTCGGTGGCGAAGTCTTCGGTCGGATCTTGCGGCATGTAGCCGACGTTAGCGTTTTCCGCCCACTTGACCAGGCCGCTGTCAGCGTCCAGGCCAGCGATATCGTGGCCGCCGATGCAGCGCAACAGCGTGGTTTTACCAGCGCCGTTGGCGCCGATGATGGCGATTTTCTCGCCAGCTTCCACCATGATGCTGAAATGCTTGAACAGCGGACGGTCATAGGCCTTGCTGATGCCTTGCACTTCCACCGCCAGGCGGTGCAGCTTCTTCTCGCCGTCGAAACGCACGAACGGATTGGCGCGGCTGGATGGCTTGACATCCTCGACCTTGATTTTTTCGATCTGCTTGGCGCGCGAGGTAGCCTGGCGTGCCTTCGATTTGTTGGCCGAGAAGCGGCGCACGAAATCCTGCAGTTCCGCGACCTTGTCCTTGGCCTTGGCGTTCACCGACAGCTGCTGCGCGCGGGCTTGCGACGAAGCCAGCATGTAGTCGTCGTAGTTGCCCGGATAGACCTTCAAGGTACCGTAATCCATGTCGGCCATGTGGGTGCACACCTGGTTCAGGAAGTGGCGGTCATGGGAAATGATGATCATGGTGGAGTTGCGCTGGTTCAGCACATCTTCCAGCCAGCGGATGGTGTTGATGTCGAGGTTGTTGGTCGGCTCGTCCAGCAGCAGGATGTCCGGATTGGAAAACAGCGCCTGCGCCAGCAGCACGCGCAGCTTCCAGCCGGGAGCGACGCTGCTCATCAGGCCCTGGTGCTGTTCGATCGCCACGCCCACGCCCAGCAGCAGTTCGCCGGCGCGCGCTTCCGCGGTGTAGCCGTCATACTCGGCGAACTTGGCTTCCAGGTCGGCCGCCTTCATGTAGTCGTCGTCGGTGGCTTCCGGATTGGCGTAGATCGCATCGCGCTCCGCCATCGCCGCCCACATTTCGGTGTGGCCCATCATCACCACGTCCAGCACGCGCATGTCTTCAAACGCGAACTGATCCTGGCGCAATTTACCCAGGCGCTCGTTCTGGTCCAGCATCACGTTGCCGGCCGAGGACTCCAGGTCGCCGCCCAGGATCTTCATGAAGGTGGACTTGCCGCAACCGTTGGCGCCGATCAGGCCGTAGCGGTTGCCGTCGCCGAATTTGACGGAAATGTTTTCAAACAGCGGCTTGGGGCCGAACTGCATCGTGATATTTGCGGTGGACAGCATCTTGGCTTTGGTTCTTTTCTTAATTGAATCATGGGGTTAGGTGGCGGCATTATACAGTATCCGCATTTGTGCACTGCATGAGTCCATATAAAACAACGACTTACCGCCACATTTCCCAAAATTCGCCGCTGCCCGGCGGCAAGGATTAGGACAGCTGCGTCACCAAAGACGCCGCCAGCCGCCCGACCTGCGCGTGCACCGCATCGCGTGCAGCGGCCGGCCCCGGCGCCCCGGTCAGGTAGCTGGCGACCAGCAGCGGCGCGCCGTCCGGCGACAGCAGCATGCCGATATCGTTGGCGGTGCCCTGGTCGCCGGTGCCGGTCTTGTCGGCAACGCGCCAGCCGGACGGCAGCAAGGCGCGCAAGCGCTTGTCACCCGTCTTGTTAGCCAGCAGCCAGTCGGTGAGCTGTTGACGCGAGCTTCCCGACAGATTTCCACCCAACAATATCTCGCGCAAGCTGGACAGCATGGCGCTGGGCGTCGTGGTATCGCGCGGGTCGCCGGGAGCGGCCTCGTTCAACTGCGGTTCAATGCGGTCCAGGCGGGTCATCTTGTCTCCCGACGCGCGCATATAGGCTGTCAGTTGAGCCGGGCCGCCGAAACTGCGCAGCAGCAGGTTGGCGGCGGTATTGTCGCTTTGCGTGACGGCGGCTTCGCACAGTTCCGCCACCGTCATGCCGCCAGCGCCGGTGTGATGCTCTGTCACCGGCGAATAGGACACCAGGTCAGCCTTCTGGTAGCGGATGCGCCGTGTCAGCTGTTCCTTGCCCTGGTCGACGCGTTTCAGCACGAAGGCGGACGCCAGCAGTTTGAAGGTGCTGCACATCGGAAAACGCTCGCCGCCGCGATAGGCGTAGGTCTGTCCTGAATGGCTGTCGAAGATGGCAACGCCTAGCCGGCCACCGCTTTTGGCTTCGATCTGGCGCAGCTGCCCGACTATTGCGTGCACCGCCGGCGCATTAGTCATGCCCCAGGATTTCTGTGTCCAGGCGCCGATGGCCAGTGCCCCGAATGCCATGCCGAGATTGCCGGCGAATTGACGTCGATTCATGTTTTTCCTCTCAGGTCGATAAGCAAGGCGTTCACGATAACCACTCGCCGGCGATCTCTCAAGCTACAATATCCTAATGAAGTCATAAGAAATACTAGGCCTGACTGGCTTAAGCTTTAAAGGAAGAATCATGCACCTGCCATTGAACGCGCTGCGCGCTTTTGAAGTTTCGGCGCGCTTTCTCAGCTTTACCCGCGCCGCCTCGGAGCTGAACGTCACCCAGGCCGCCATCAGCCAGCAGGTGAAAAACCTGGAAGAACGCATGGGAGTCCAGCTGTTCCGGCGGCTGCCGCGCGGCCTGGCGCTGACCGCCGAGGGCATTGCATTGCTGCCGGTGCTGGCGGAATCCTTTGGCCGCATCGGCTCGGTGCTGGAGCAGTTCCAGGATAGCCGCGGCCGCTTGCGCGAAGTACTGACGGTTGGCGCGGTGGGCACCTTCGCGGTGGGCTGGCTGATTCCGCGCCTGCGCGATTTCCAGCAAGCCCATCCTTTTGTCGATTTTCGGCTGTTCACCAACAACAACCGGGTCGATATCGCCGGCGAAGGCCTCGACTATGCCATCCGCTTCGGTGACGGCGCCTGGCACGGCACCGATGCCGAAGCCTTGCTGGCAGCGCCGCTGTCGCCGATGTGCTCCCCCGCCCTGGCGCCCTACCTGCGCGATCCGGCCGACCTCGGCAGCCAGATGCTGCTGCGCTCTTACCGCAGCGACGAATGGGCGATCTGGTTCGCCGCCGCCGGCCACGCCTGCCCGGTACTGCGCGGCACGGTATTCGATTCTTCGCTGACGATGGCGGAAGCCGCGGCACAGGGCGCCGGCGTGGCGCTGCTGCCGGCCCGCATGTTCGCGCGAGAGCTGCAGCAGGGGCGGCTGATACGGCCGTTTGATGTGGAGATAAGCAGCGGCAGCTATTGGCTGACGCGCCTCAAGTCGAAGCAGGCGACGCCGGCCATGCAGGCATTTCAGGAGTGGCTGCACCATGCGGCCGCCCAGTGACGCCACCGCGGATAGCCGCCGGCAGCGCCGTGCCGCGCTTCAGGAAGGCAGCGTGAGCGGGTTCTGGAAAGCCAGCCGGAAGCCGTCGGCATCCGCATCCAGCTTGGCCTGCGCGCCTACCGGCAAGGTCAGCTTGTCACGGATATGGCCAAACGGCAGGCCGCTCAGGATAGGCACCGAAACGTTGGCGCGCAGATAGGCCAGCATGGCGTCGAAGTCGTAGCCGTTGTCGTGTTCGGCCAGCCGGTAGTCTGAAAAAGCCCCCAGCACAATCGCCTGCTGCCGCCCCAGGATGCCGGCGTATTGCAGCTGTAGCATCATGCGCTCGATACGGTAAGGATGCTCGCCGATGTCTTCCAGGAACAGGATGCCGTCTTCGATCTGCGGCAGATAGGGAGTGCCGACCAGGTGCGTCAGCATCGCCAGGTTGCCGCCCCATAGCGTGCCGCTGACATGCAGCGTCGGATTGCCGGCGGCGGCGACCTGTATCGCCTGCTCCGGCTGGCGCAACGCTTGCCAGAAGTGCGACATCGTAAATTCGCTCAGCTCGGCGGCGCCGAAATCCGCGCACAGCATCGGCCCCGCCAGGCTGACGGCGCCGGTCTGCGCAAACAAGGCCAGGTGCAAGGCGGTGACATCGCTGTGGCCGACAAAGATTTTCTTGCTCGCCGCCAGGCGGCGGAAATCCAGCAGCGGCAACAGGCGCGACATGCCGTAGCTGCCGCGCAATACCAGCACGATCTGCACGTGCGGATTATCGATGGCCTGGTAAATCTGCTCCACCCGGGCGGCATCGGTACCGCCGAAGCGCTGGAATTTTGCCGCCGGATCGTAATAGTCGTAGACCACGCAGCCTTGCTGCTGCAAGGCCTGGATGCCGCGCGCCAACGCCGCTTCGTCGTTGGCGTAGCCGCCGGGAGCGATCACTGCCACGCCAATTGCCGCTGACGGCTGCACTTGAGTATTCTCGGTCATGTTTTTTGTTGAGCAAGGCGCCGTTCGGCGAAAAATTCCTTGAGTAGTGTGCCACATTCCTCAGCCATCACGCCAGCCGTCAGCTCGGTGTGGTGATTCAGCTTTTCCTGCTCGAACAGGTTCAGCACCGAGCCGCAGGCGCCGGTCTTGGGATCGCTGGCGCCGTACACCACGCGTGCCAGCCGTGCGTGCAGCATGGCGCCGGCGCACATTGCGCAGGGCTCCAGCGTCACGTACATTTCACAACCGGGCAAGCGATAGTTGCCGAGGATGGTGGCGGCGGCGCGCAGCGCCATGATTTCGGCGTGCGCAGTCGGATCGTGATTGCCGATCGGCTGGTTGAAGCCGGTGGCGATGATCTGGCCATCTTTCACTATCAGTGCGCCGACCGGCACTTCGCCCAGGGCCCAGGCATTGCGCGCCTGGGAAATCGCTTGCTGCATGTAGATAGCGTCACGCATAGGCAGGTCAGCGATCTTCGGAAATCTCGGCCCAGCAATTCGGGGTTTCGTGCAGCACCAGTTTTTGCAAGTGCAGGCCGGTGCCGAAATGATCCTTGTAGGCGGCTTTCAGGATATCGAAGGCGGTACGCGCCAGGTTTTCCACCGTCGGGATGCGGTCGATCACGACCGTCTTGTGATTCGGCAGCGTGGCCAGGAAATCGCGTACCGCTGCATCTTTTTCGTAGACCAGGAAAGCGTGGTCCCAGACATCCACCAGATGCTGCTTGGCCAGGGTCTTGATGTCGGAGAAGTCCATGATCATCCCATTGTCGGAGCTGCCTTCGACTTCGATGACGGCGCCGACCAGGGTGATTTCCAGGGTATAGCGGTGGCCGTGCAGGTTGCGGCACTGGCTCTTGTGGTCGGGAATCCGGTGGCCGGCGTCGAATTCGAGTTTGCGGGTGATGGTCAGCATGGTAATCGGTTCTTTATAAAATCGGTTCAGGGAATCTGCAACAGCTTGTGCGTCTGCAGACTCAGTTTCCATTTCGGGTTGCGCTTGCAGGTCTCGATGGCCAACTGGATATTTTGCGCCTGTTGCGGGCCATCCATGGCCTGTACATAGAAATGATCGAAATCAAGCGATTCATATGTCGCCAGCGACTGGCCGAGCTGCGGAATCACGACCTTCAGCTCATTACCCTTGCGCAGCTTGAGTACGGAGCCCATCTTCGGACTGACGCAAATCCAGTCGATGCCGGCCGGCGGTTCCAGCGTGCCGTTGGTTTCGATGGCGATTTCAAAGCCGGCCGCATGCATGCTGTCGACCAGCGCCGCGTCCAGCTGCAGCAAGGGCTCGCCGCCGGTAAACACCACGAACTTGCTACCTGTGTAGGTCGTCGGCCAAAGCGCATTGATGGTGTCGGCCAGCGCCGCGCTGGTCTTGAACTTGCCGCCACCCTCGCCGTCGGTGCCGACAAAATCGGTATCGCAGAACTGGCAGACCGCCGTGCTGCGATCTTCTTCCCGCCCGCTCCACAGGTTGCAGCCGCTGAAACGGCAAAACACCGCAGGGCGGCCGGCATGTGTGCCTTCGCCTTGCAGTGTGTAGAAGATTTCCTTGATGCTGTAAGTCACTGTGTCAACCCGTACTTTCTGTTTGCCGGGGACGGCCGCCCTCGGACTTGCAATACTTGATTCATCATAAGCTACCTGCGGCGCCGCACCCGGGATTCAGTTGCCTGGCAGGGAAAACGGGAGTATATCCAGCACAGTTATCGGAAAAGCAAGACGTTTCGCAGCTAAGCCATTTGGCGGCGCCACGCCGGCATTCCGCTTGCCGCCTGCAAACCCACGCCACAGACGCCAATGCAAGAGATAGGTAGGTAAGCAGGATAGATAGCGCCAGCCGGACATGACTAGGCAGGTCTTTCACGCCGATCCAGTATAAGTGCAAACCCGGAGCGTGGATGCCAGCGCCGTTGCTGCGCAAAACGAAGTGCAGGATTATACAGACAGCTACCGCAGCCCGCATCGGGATGGCGGAAAATTCCAGCAAAACCAACAAAATACCGGCAATTTCCCGGGCTGGCGGCCAAGGGCGATCGACATTTGCCATAATGAAACTATTTATTGAACGAAGACTTGTTTCCCGGCAGCGTCGCCGCTTCATCGCGTTGGCGGTAGCCGGAAAACCAGACTGCGCTGAATTTCATTGCGATCTCAAGCAAAGGAGCGAACCGCGTGACCCAAGCAGACATTTCCACGGCAAAAACCCGTGCCCGCACCGTGATCCTGTCCGGAATAGCACTGGTCCTGGCTGCGGCGTTCACATCAGCCATCGAAGCACAGGCGCAGGAAAAGCTGCCCAGTCCGGCGGCCTTGTGGAGCGCGCCCGTCACAACCTCGGCCAGCGCATCGGAACTGCAATTCAATAACGGCCGGACCGCGCTCAGTGGAACCCTATACGCCCCTCAGCTGCCAGGCAAGGCGCCGGCGGTGATCGTGCTGCATGCGGCCTCGGTCCCCACCCGGGATCAGGCGCTCTATCGTCATCTGATACAAGCCCTGCCGCCGCTCGGCATCGCCGTTTTTGTCTATGACCGGCGCGGCAGCGGGAAATCGGGCGGCACGCTCGCCGACAGCGATTACGAGGCCCTGGCGGATGATGCCATTGCAGCGCAGCGGATGCTCGGCCGGGATGCGCGGATCGACCCCAGGAGGATTGGCTTTTGGGGTCTTAGCCAGGGCGGATGGCTATCCTTGCTGGCGGCGGCGCGCTGCCCGGAAGCCGCCTTCGCCATCGCCATCTCGGCGCCGATGACCACGCCGGACGTGCAGATGAATTTCGCGGTAGCGAACATATTGCGGATCAAAGGCTATCCGGAAGCCGACGTAGAAATGGCCGTTGCGGCCCGGACGGCGGTCGACGAGTTCGAGCGTGGCCAACTCGATCGCGCAGCCGCACAGACCCGGCTCGATGCCGTCATCGACAAGCCGTGGTTTGCACTCACCTATCTGGACAAGACATTTGCAGATCCCGGCAAATCGCACTGGGCGAAAGAAATCAGGCACGATCCCTTAAAGACGCTCGACTCCGTGCATGCGCCCGCCCTGGTCATCTACGGCGCGCAAGACCCCTGGGTGCCGGCAAAGCTGTCGGCCGATATCCTGCGCAAGAACGCGGCGCAGTATCCCAACATCGATACCGCGGTGATCGCCGGCGCCGACCACGACATGATGCTGTCCGCGCCGCTCGAATTCCAGATCGATCCCAAGGCATTCAGCGCTCAGGCGCCTGATGCGCCGGAATATTTCAGCCTGATGGCGGCGTGGTTTACCGCGAAAGGATTTGCGCACCTCCATTGATTATCTCCGTGCAATCAGAAAACCTTGATTTTCAACTGGAAGGACAGCGCGCCGTACAGCCTGTCCTTATAGCTGGGAATGACTGCCAGGTTCAAGCCGATACGCTTGTATTCGATGCTGGCGACCGGAATCGCCGCCAGGAACCAGTCGCCATGGCGCATTTTCGGGTAGCCGTTGAAGCCGCCGGCTACCACACCTAGGCGTACCGGTCCGATATATACCGGCTGGTAGTAGACGCCGACGTAGTTTGAATATTCCCTGTCGCTGTTATAGAACCTGCCGGCAGTGGCCGACGCCACGGTGGAAAACCGGTACTCGGCGCCGAGGCCGTAATTGCTGTTGTTCAGGCCCTTGTCGCGATCGAAGTGCTCGGAATAGAAACCGCCGTTCAGCCACACTTCGCTGATGGGCTGGTTCTCCACCCAGCCAAACAGATCGCCTTGTTCGGCCTGTGCGTCGGCGGCAGCTGACGCTGACAGCATCAAAAAGAGAACCGCCCGGTAGCGCTGCGTTAAAGTCATCATCAGCTTCCTATCCATAAAGTTTGCGCAGCGTGTCAGGGATATCAGTGTCAAGACGGCATATGCTTGCTCCGGCGGGTCGTCGCAGCGATACGCTCCGGCATGCTCACGCGGAGCATTTTAAAGCAACTATGGAGTCGGCAGTAGCAAGATCCGATGTCAGTGCGGATAAATCGATAGCGCAGGATCCGGGAGGAATTTGCGGATGCCCTGCCGCGCATGGGTCTCGTTTAAGAAGCCAGCTCGCTGCCGCCATCTGCGGCAGCCGCGCGCTTTGTGCTGCGATCGAGCGCGCCGGTCAGCGGGAACATCCAGTCAAACGCTACCGCAGCACAGCTCGCACCCATGATCTGGGCCACCACGAAGCCGAGCACATCGGCCGGCCGGATGCCGGTAAACGTAGCGCTCATCGCCCGCGCCAGGGTCGCCGCCGGATTGGCGAAAGAGGATGAAGAAGTGAACCAGCATGCCGCCACGATGTAGGCGGCAACGGCAAAAGGCGTTGCCGCCGGACGCCGGCGCGAACAGCCGGTTATCACGCCGATCAAGCCAAAGGTGGCGATAAACTCGCTCCACAATAGCGGCCGGTCGGATTTGACCTGTGTCGCCGCGGAGAAAACCGGCAATCCAAACATCACATCAACCGCAGCCACGCCGGCGCAAGCGCCAATCAACTGCGCAACGATATAGGGCGGCACATCGTGCCATGCCATTTTTCCCTGCCATACTTCCAGCAAGGTCACGACAGGATTGAAATGCGCGCCCGACACCGGAGCGAAAGTGAGGATCAAGGTCATCAGCGCGAGGCCGGTGACCAGGGTATTGGCCAGCAGGGCGAGGCCTTCGTTCGCTTCGGACAGGCGTGTAGCCATGATGCCCGAGCCAACGATGGCGGCAAGCAGGAAAGCGGTGCCGAGCGCTTCGGCTGCCAGACGGCGCGACAGTGTCATAGTAGATATAGAGATTGTGCGATGCTGATGAATCGTGGCTGGATCTCCTCTCCCGCAATCGGGAAAGGAGCAACGCGCGCCATTGTAGATTCCAGCCAGGCTTCCGATAGCAGCGCAGGCCTATACTTGCTATGTCCGGATTTGCATTATCCACCCGCCCCTGAATGGCAAGCCGGCCTGCCTAGCGGAACGCAAACATCAATAGCCGCTCGCCGGCAACATCGCCGTTTGCCAGCTGATGCTGAGGAACGACCATGATCAGCTCACCGGTCGCATCATCGCTGCCATGGAGATTGATCGTCATTTTCAATTGGCGGTCCAGGGCGACGAAATCATGCGCCGCGGTTGCGACAATCGCATGCCGCCCCTGCCCCTGCACTTGCGCATAAAGCTGCTGCCCGCGGTAGAACAGGTCCAGCGTCATGCCGTTTGAAAGACTGTATGAACGTAAATAGTCATAAGCTTCATCCGCCCGCATGCGGTGATAGTGGCTGGGGGCTTCAATGCGCAGCGTTGGGCCGGTGATCTGCACGGTCTGGTTATCGGGCGCCGTTTGCGCCACAGCCGCCAGCGCAAGACCGCCCATGATCGACATCAGGACAAGGTTTTTCATGATGAACATCCTTTCTTTTAAATGGGATACTCTCAGGCGCAGCGTCATACGGGTTCTCCTGCTGTGGCGCCGTGCGAAAGTCAGATAACTGTTCTGTCAAAAAGCATTCTCGAAAATAATGGCGCCATCTCCACATGCATCGGCCAGCGCCGTTCTGAAACATGATCCAGAACAAACTTGCCTGGCATCAAAAGGAATTTGATATATTCTGTTGCGGACAAAATAATCGGCAACGCAAGAGGCATGGAAGCGATAACCTGAAGCCAGTTCATGTCGGCTTCCCGGCCGCGGGCATCACGGTTAACTATTTCTTCTTTGTGGATGTACGGAACTGCTGATCTGGTCGACATACGCACCGGTGATCTTCGAATGCGAGCCATTCGGGTACCGGGGTAAAGAGCGGAGTGCTGGACCGTCAACGGGTTGGTTGACGCCGGTCACTATCTTGCTCGGTTTTTCTCGCAGATTTGCGATGTTTTATCGTTGTATCGCCAAGCCACAATAGGATATGTTTGCGCCATATTCAAGCTGGACTCCGCTTACATGCGCGCCTCGCATCCGCTATCCTGATGCAGGAAGGAATCATATGCATCGTCTTATTGACACAAGACAATTCAAACATGCTGGATGCATTCGTACAAATGGATAACTTGAACCGGAAGGGAAGTTTTCATGCATAGCTATGTCGCCCTGTTGCGGGCCGTTAACGTGGGCGGCACCGGCAAGTTGCCGATGCCGGAACTGAAGGCCATGTGCGAGTCATTGGGTTTTCTCAAGGTGCGCACCTATATTGCCAGCGGCAATGTGGTTTTTGAAAGCAAGCTTTCAGAAGCATCGGTGAAAGAGAAACTGGAAAAATGCCTCGATGCGTATGCCGGCAAACCGGTCGGCGTACTGGTGCGCAGCGCCAAGGAAATGGCTGCGGTTCTCGCCGCGAATCCCTTCCAGTCTGCAGCGCCGAACCGGACTGTGGCGATCTTCCTTGACCACCCGCCGCCGCAGGATTCTGTGAACGATGCGCGCGGCCGGCAAGACGAAGAGATCGCGCTGGGAGTGCGCGAGATCTACGTGCACTACGGGAATGGCATGGCCGATTCGAAACTGAAGATTGCCGCCGCAAAAAATGGCACTGCCCGCAACATGAACACCGTAGCAAAGCTTGCGGAATGGGCGAATTCCTAGGATATTCTCAGGCCGCCTTTCCTGGTTCGGCTCCCAACGCCTGCCACATGGCGCGGATGATGCGGAAAGAACGTTCGTCGCCCATCAGGCTGCGCTGCATCTTGTTCATGGCGTAGGCGTAGGTGGTGCGTGCATCCATGTCGACGAGGACAAAAGAACCGCCGCCGCCGGCCCAGAAAAGAGAGTTGGGATGCAACGGCGCGAGCGCCAGGATCGCGCTCGGCAGGCCGAAACCCAGGCCAAAACGGACTTGCCTGCCGCCCATGGCCAGGTCGGGGCCGTCTATCTGCTGCTCGAGCGCCTTGCGGCAGCCGGCCTCGGACATGATCCGCTTGCCCTTGGCGACGCCGCCATTGGCGAGCAGAGCGTGGATCTCGGCGATGGAACGGGCGTTGCCGTGGCCGTTGGCGGCAGGAATTTCGGCGCCGCGCCAGGCGCGGGTGCGGGTCGACGGCACATCGGTCTGAGTGTCGATAAAGGTGATTCTCTGAATGTCGGTGAGCTGCAAATTCACCGTGCTGGGCGGCGACTCTCCCCCTACAAGATTGGCCACGCGATGGTCTTCCGAGTCCGGCAAGCCGATCCAGAAATCGGCGCCCAGCGGCTCGGCGATCTCTTCGCGGAACACTGTGCCGAGGCTCTTGCCTGTGATCCGGCGCACTACCTCGCCGATCAGGAAACCGAAGGTATAGACATGATAGCCGGAGGCCGTCCCCGGTTCCCATAGCGGCGCCTGGGCGGCCAGCATCGACGTCACCTTATCCCAATCGTAAAAATCCGCGCCGCTGACCGCAGGCCGCCAGCCCGACAGGCCAGAGGTGTGGCTCATCAGCTGGGCGACGGTGATGCGATCCTTGCCGTTGGCGGCAAATTCAGGCCAGTAGCCGGCGACCGGCGCAGACAAATCGAGCTCGCCGCGGTCGGCCAGCAGCAGCGCCGTCAGCGCCGTCATGGTCTTGGTGACGGAGTAGACGTTGACGATCGTGTCGCGCGTCCAAGGCCGGACCTTCTCCTCGTCGGCATAGCCGCCCCACAGGTCGACTACCGTCTCGCCCTCTACCGTGGCGCAGAACGAGGCGCCCAGTTCCTCGCCGTTCGCGAAGTTGGCCTCGAACGCCTCTCTCGCGGCACTGAAGCGATCATGGGCGAATCCGTCTATCCTGGTTTGCTGCATGTTTGCACTCCTCCCGGTTTTCGTCAGTTGGGCGCCAGAGTATGTGCCTCGACTGATACATCAAATTGACGTTATAGATCACTCCTTCGTCAAATGCCATAGGAAATAGCATTGTCAGCATTTTCCTCCTCGAGATCCAGATCAACGGCGTCCTGCCTGATGTGCCGATATTTGTTGTCAACGAATCACATGCGGCGGCGACTTCCTTCGTATGTATCCTAGCGTACTGACCCGAGCGCGTTTTTGAGTTTAGATAGGTACTCTTAGCCAATTCCAAGAGGAATCAAAAATGTATATCGGCCTCGGAACAGTTGTGATCGTCCTGATTATTTTTCTCATCTTGAGATAACGCGATTCTCATCATGACAAAACCCTTCAATCCCAAGAAAAACCACTTGCTGGCCTCGCTGCCGGACGCAGAATTTCAGCGCTGGCTGCCGAAGCTGGAATTGTTCGAATTATCATTGGGAAAAGTGCTGTACGAGCCAGGCGTTACGCTCAACTACGTCTACTTCCCCATTACGGCAATCGTCTCATTGCTATACGAAATGGAAAATGGCGCGTCGGCAGAAATTGCCGTTGTCGGCAATGAAGGCCTGGTCGGCGTCTCCCTCTTCATGGGCGGCGGTTCCACTCCCAGCCGTGCCGTGGTGCAGAGCGCTGGCCATGGCTTTCGTCTCAGCGCGGCGGCAATGAAGGACGAGTTTGACCGAGCCGGTCCCGTGCTGCACTTGTTGTTGCGCTATACCCAGGCGCTGCTCACGCAGATGGCCCAGACGGCCGTATGCAATCGTCACCATTCGCTGGATAAGCAGCTATGCCGATGGCTGCTGCTGAGCATGGACCGCCTAGAGGGTAACGAGTTGGTGATGACGCAGGAACTCATTGCGAATATGCTCGGCGTCCGGCGCGAAGGTGTCACGGAAGCCGCTACGCGCCTGCAGGCTGCAGGCCTGATTCGCTATTCGCGCGGCCGCATCACGGTTCTGGATCGTCCCGCCCTGGAAAAGCGAACTTGCGAATGCTATGCAGTGGTCAAGAACGAGTGCGATCGCCTGCTGCCGCCCATATTGGCCAAATAGGCCGCACCGGATTCTACGAAATCCTGTGCCGCCGCTATCTGCCAGGCAACAGCATCACGAAGTTCTCCGCGATTGATAGGACGGCGCACGCGTAGATTGCTGGGGATCGAACTTGACAGGCGCCACCGCACGTATGGCAACGACGCGCGACATCAAGTCCCGGATTGCGTCATCGTTCCGATAGATTGCCTGCAACTGAAAGGCGAGTTTTTCCAAAGTGGAACGACACCCTCGGGCTGAAAACAGGTCGGCGTCAGAATCATAGGCAACAGCTTCCGTCAATGCGCAAAGGCATTCGGCGGCAACCACTTCCGCCAGGGCCGTCCAGTCAACACCGTTGCCGGACCATCCCTCCGCCGAGCGCTCCAAAAATACATGGTACTTGAACGCCATAGAATGATCGAACATGACCAGTGCCCTGCAATGGCCATCAATCAGGATGAACGGTATAAATGTCGCGTTGTCAGTTGTCAAACCTGCTTCCTGCTCGCCTATCCTGGCCGGCATTCCGCGGTTCTGGCTTCCGAGTGTTTCCAAGCTGTTTTCCATGATCCTCTTTCTGTCAGAAAGGAGGGCGACAAAGTTCGTGTCGTGCCATATCTTCGGGTCTGCCGCAGATGCCCGATTTCTGATATCGGACCTGGCAAGTATCTATTCGACTGGCAGCCTGGTCGGTTCGTTTCCGCACATATGGAAAAATAACAATTGCAGTGGAATCGTTACTTTCCCGGCAACCTACGTAGCAAGCGTATCGGGCAGCAGTCTGTCACATTCCTTCTTGACCACCGCATAGCATTCGCAGGTCCGCTTCTCCAGGCCGGGACGCTCCACTACCGTGATGCGTTCTCGCGCATAGTGGATCAGCCCGGCATCCTGTAGATACCCCGCAGCCTCGGTAACTCCCTCGCGGCGCGCGCAGAGCATGTGCCAGCACAGGTTACGCAACTGCTGTCATGACAGCATATTCAAAATCCTTCCCTGGCGGCGGTTCATCAATCCAAATGACGATCCCCGGCCGTCAAACTTCGATGACCACCTTTAATGCCTTGGTTTCGGCAGCATGGGAAAAAGTGTCGTAGGCATCCAGAATCTGATCCAGCTTGAAACGATGGGTGATAAGGCGGGTAGGATCGATCTTCTGCGACTGGACCGTCTTCAACAGCATCGGTGTCGTCACGGTATCCACCAGTCGGGTTGTGATGGCGATGTTTTGTGACCACAGCCGCTCAAGGTGCAAATCGACTTTCTGTCCATGCACGCCGATATTGGCGATGATGCCGCCAGCGGCAACCAGTTCCTGGCACAGCAGAAAGGTCGCCGGTACGCCGACTGCCTCAATCGCCGCATCGACGCCACGGCCGCCAGTCAGCTGCTTGACGGTTTCTGCGGCCTTGCCGTCAACGCTGTTGATCACCTGCGTAGCGCCAAACTGACGCGCCACCTGCAGGCGATTGTCGTCAAGGTCGATCATGATGATCTGCGCCGGCGAATACAGCTGGGCGGTCAGCAGAACCGCCAGCCCTATCGGTCCGGCGCCGACAATTGCGACCGTCGAGCCCGGTTCCACCTTGCCGTTGAGGACGCCGCATTCGAAACCGGTCGGCAGAATGTCGCTCAGCATGACCAGCGCTTCCTCGTCGGCGCCGGCTGGAATCGGATAAAGGCTGGTGTCGGCGTGCGGCGTGCGGACATACTCGGCTTGCGTGCCGTCGATCTCATTGCCGAGGATCCAGCCGCCGCTGGTGCAATGCGAAAACATGCCGCGCCGGCAATACTCGCATTTGCCGCAGGAAGAAATGCAAGAAATGAGCACGCGGTCGCCCGGCTTGAAGGCCGTCACGCCGGCGCCTACCGAATCGATGATGCCGACACCCTCGTGGCCAAGAATGCGGCCGGGAACGCAAGTGGCGACATCTCCTTTGAGGATATGCAGATCGGTGCCGCAGATGGTGGTCTTGACCATCTTCACAATAGCGTCGCCAGCTGCCTGGATCTCTGGTTTCGGACGGTCTTCGAGCGACTTCAGGCCCGGTCCGCCATAAACAAATGCTTTCATCGTTACTCCCAATCAAAAGGACTTGCAGCCGCGCCGATCCGGCCCGGCTTGAAGTCCCGGTTATGCTGCCCACAAGGTGCGGGTGGCCATGACGGCGCGTGCTTGCGCCAGCTCCTCGGCATTGCCATGCACCATGAGAATGTATTTGTCCGCCTTCAAGGCAGTCTCGTACTTGATGACCTGCTCCCGGTCGGCGCCGATCTGGCTCAATGCAGCTCCCAAGGCCGAAACGCCGCCCACCACCACCGCCCCTTCCAGGGCAGCAATCAGCTCGGCGACGATAGGACCGGCCATTGCCATCAATCCGACTCCCGGCAAGAAAAATACTGCCGGAGCCAGCAATAAACCCCAGATGCCGCCCCAGAATGCACCGGCGCCGCCCCAGGTTTTGATGCGGTCGGCAGCCGTATAGAATCCTATCGGATGCTCTTCTGTGTGATAGCCCTTGCCGATCAGGGACAATTTCTTGACATCGAAATCGGCCCGGCGCAGCCACTGGATTGCCTGCTCCGCTTCGGCGTGAGTGGCGAAGACGTAAAACGGCGAATTTTCTATTTCCACGATGTTTCCTTGATAAATGCTGGATGAATGACTCAGGCGCGCTGTCATGATAAAAATGCGGCTTGCGCGGCGCGACGCCTCGCTCAGACGATCACGAGATGGACCACCACGTTACGCACCCCCGGCGTCGCCCAGGCAGAATGGCAAGCCAGATTGCGTTCCGCCAGACTGTGGACAGTGCCGGCCAAGGTCACGTTCGTGCCCTGGATTTCGACAGATATATTTTGTGCATCGATGTGGGCGCGCCGTTTCAAGGCTGCCTCGATTTCCGATTCGACTGCGCTCAGCGATATCTTGGGCTTGATCATGATCTGATTGCTGACGCCCGCCACTCCCATCAGGTGGCGCACCGCACCGGTAGCCGCCAGCTTCTGATACTCCCAGTCGACCTCGCCGGAGAGCGTGATCCAGCCAGCTTCGACCACCACCTTGACCGCGTCTTCCGGCAAGTAAGTCATCCATTGCAATACGTTTTCTGCCGAATGCGCAATATCGGAATCGTTGCGTTTGCTTGACCCTGGCAGCGTGACGTCGATTTCGATTGCCAGCGCCTTCAGTCCCGCCACGCGTTGGACGGCCTGCTCGGCATGCCATTTCTCCGCGTAGCTGCCGACGTGCCCGGCCAAGGTCACGACACCATCTTTCACTTCAACGCCAATCTGTGCAGCGTTGACCGCAGGCTCCCATTTCAGCTCTGCCAGAACATCCTGCTGCATCTGCATATCGGTTTTCATGTGATTCTTTCAATCGGGTTAACGAAAATCGAGCATGCTCGTCGCCTGTGCAGCCGTCAGTTCGGTACGACACTTAATAGAAAATCGGAAGCTCAGGTCGCCATCCTGGCGGGAAGCAATCTCTCGCATTCGCGTTTGACCACCGCATAGCATTCGCAGCTGCGTTGTTCCAGGCCACGGCGGTCAATCACGGAGATATGGCCGCGGGCATAACTGATCAAGCCTGCCTGCCGTAAACTGCGCGCGGCCTCGGTAATCCCCTCGCGCCGCACGCCGAGCGTGTTGGCAATCAGTTCTTGCGTTATCACAAGATGATTGTGCTGCAGACGGTCTATGCTGAGCAACAACCAGCGGCATAGCTGCTGATCGACAGCGTGATGGCGGTTGCAGACCGAGGTTTGCGCCATCTGCGTAAGCAGCGCCTGGGTATAACGCAGCAGCAAATGCAGCACCGGGCCGCCACGGTTGAATTCTTCTTTCATGATGCTGGCCCGCAGGCGATAACCCTGTCCGGCGCTCAATACCACGGCCCGGCTTGGCGTGGATTCACCGCCCATGAACAGGGAGATGCCGACAATGCCTTCGTTGCCGACACCGGCGATTTCGGCAGAACCGCCGCTTTCCAACAGATACAGCAGCGAGACGATAGCGCTGGTGGGGAAATAGACGTAATTCTGTACACTTCCCGATTCGTACAGCACCTGGCCCAAGGGCATCTCTATGGCTTCCAGATACGGTAGCCAGCGCCGCCAGACGGCATCCGGCAAAGCCGCCAGCAAATGATTTTTCATGGGATCCGGCTGCGCAAGCTGTTGCTTGGCCGGGACTGGATAATGCACATTGAGGCATCGCTTAACCAAGCCGCCATGAAAGGCAGCGTCGATGTCATGACTTACACCCGCAGTTCTGGCATCCATGTTCATTCCGCCCGCGGCAGCTTGCCGCTTCGGATGACAGGCAGTTCCGCCAAGCCTGCGTCATGCGCCCATTTCCAGTTGCGGATTTCAGGCATGTCTTCACCGTGCTGTTCAATGTACTGCCTGTGGGCGAACAGCCTGTCGCGGACGAACTGTTTGGCATAAGTGGCCCGCGCCGCCAGTTGCGGCAAGCGGTCAACGACGTCGCCAAACAGATGGAAGCGATCCAGTTGGTTGAGCACCACCATGTCGAACGGCGTGGTGGTCGTGCCCTCCTCCTTGTAGCCATGCACATGCAGATTGCCGTGATTGGTACGCCGGTATGTGAGACGGTGAATCAAGGCCGGATAACCGTGATAGGCAAAGATGACCGGCTTGTCGACAGTGAACAGCTCATCAAAATCGTGGTCGCTCAGACCGTGCGGATGCTCGCTCTGCGGCTGCAACCTCATCAGGTCGACAACATTGATCAGGCGCACTTTCAGTTCCGGGAAATGCTTGCGCAGCAAGGCCACCGCGGCCAGGGTTTCGAGGGTCGGCACGTCGCCGGCGCAAGCCATGACAACATCCGGTTCAG
>Ga0210409_10002986_pt1 | contig 19485 bp, 17 predicted proteins | sample IncBWH17MmetaG_FD_161649 | JGI IMG/M metagenome (GOLD analysis project Ga0210409, IMG submission 161649) | Forest soil microbial communities from Barre Woods Harvard Forest LTER site, Petersham, Massachusetts, United States - Inc-BW-H-17-M | ecosystem: Environmental > Terrestrial > Soil >... | reverse complement strand
CGCTTACTGCTGTCCGCCAGGATGCCGTCGCGTACTTCGGCTTCCGTCACGTCACCTGCTGCGACCGCCTGTGTCAGCGTCGTGCCGGGCCGACTCGCCGCGACATTACCGGGTCTAGGGGCCGTGTCGATTGGGATCGGGCTCGGGCGCGCGATCGGCGGTGGCGGCAGTGGAAGGACAGGGCCCTCGACGATGAGGTGCGAGTGTAGCGTCAGATCGCCGAGGTCGCCGATGACGTGGGCTGTGCCGGAGATGGACCCATGCAGGCCTGCTGTTGGCGCGAAGCGGCCGGCGGTCGTGAGCGAGACGGGGTCGAGCGTCGCGTTGACGTCGAGCCACGGATGGGTGCGCGGCCGCCCCTCGAATTGCGCATTGGCGGTCGCGGTCACGTGGGATTCCTCGTCGCCCGCGCCGTCGTGGAGGAGATCGGCGTCGGCGACGATCGCCGTCGTAGTCGAGCCGTCGAGATTGACATGGCCAGAGATCTCGCCATCGACGGGGAGTTTCTTGATGAACGTGTGCGCCAGCTCGAGTTGCACGCGATCGAGGGTGAGCGCGAAATGGCGGGCGTGGAACTCGCGGCCGCGGGCCGAGCTGTCCATGCCGATCGTGCCGACGGCGTCCAGATGACTGGGGCCGGACTCGGTGTCGTCGAACGCGAGGTCGGCGTCGAGTTTCGCTTCGTGCACGCTGCCGTCGACGACGAGGCTGCCCGAGGCGACGCCCTGGTGTGGCAGACGGGCGCCAGGTGCGACCTGCTCAATGAGGTGCGTGCTGACGCCGCCGAATACGATGTGCGTGTCGTGTACGTACGTCGAATCACCCATGTGGACCTGCGCACCGCCAACGGCGTGCGCGGATCCCGATCGGACATCCAGCCCGCGCACGGCGTAGTCCTGCGCTTTGCCCTTCCAGCGGACGTCCACGGCCGCGGCGAGCGTTCCCTGGGTCGGCAGTGGCGGGTAGGCGAATCGCAGGGCGCCGAGGGCAACGGGGGTGGCGCGGAGTGACAGGGCGAGGTCGCTCGTTTTGAGGCCAAAATTCGTACTGATGTCCTGTACGATCGACCCAGGCATCGCTAGTCGAGCCCCATGCAGCCAGAGCGAGTCGTTATCGATCTGGATCGTCGCCGCGAGGTTGTCGATCCGCGCGAGGGGTGGTTTGAATAGAGCCAGGTCGGCATTGAGTGAGGCGATCTGGGCCAGTTTTGATTTTTGCGCGGGGTCGGCGATGCGCACGAACGGCAGCACGGCATTCAGCCGATCGACTTCGGTGATTTGCTGATTCCCAACAATGACGAGTCGAGGATTGTCGCTCTTGCGGGGTTGCCGCACGATCACGGTGCCGTTGGCGATGCGCAGCCCACTGATGGCGACCCAGTCGCCGAACCCCCGTTTGCTCGTGTCTTTGGGTGTGTTCGACGACGGAAAGATGCGGCTGAAATTCCAGACGCCGGCCGGCGACTGATCGAGCACGATCACGGGATCGTCGAGCTCGACGGCTCGAAGCCACAGGCGTTGCTTGAGCAGATTGGGAATGCCGTAGTGGACGACGACTCGACGGGCGGCCAAGAATGGTGCACCAGTCGAGTCGGTTATCGACAGCGTGTCGATAGTCGCACTGGACAAGAGGTCGCCCCCCAGGCGGCCGATCCGGACCCGGCCGTGTATCGCTTTGTTCGCGGCGTTGAGCGCAATGCGCTTAACGAGATCCCGTCCGAAGTCCGTCTGGGTGGCGACCATGGCCGCGGCGACCGCTGCGCTGAGCAGCAGGGCGAACGTGATCAGAACCCAGCGGAACATGCGCATCAGAATGCCTGCCCGATCGAAAGGTGCAGGGTCACGCGATTGAAGAACCCGGTGAACCCGGCTTCGGTGAGGGCCGGCGCATAGACCCGACGCCCGGTGACCTCGACCAGGTGTGCATTGGGGCCGACGCCGGCCTGCGTCAGCACGACGAGCTCTTCGGTCGTGATCGGATCGAGTCCCAGGTCGATACGGATCGCGCCGACCGATGAATAGTAGCGAATGCCGATGCCGGGGGTGACGGCGCCGGACGCGTGTATGACCTCGGATTCGTTGCCGGTACCGGAGCCGACGATCGCGCCGTCGACGAAGGCGGCGCCGCCGAGCGCGCCGACGAGCGGGAAGCGGTACTCGACGCTCCCTTCGAGCAGCTGATTGCCGCCGAGTGGTCGTACGGTGAATTCCTGATCACTCAGCACGGCCTTGCCGGGCGAGCCGTCTGCTTTCGTGAAGGGGATGGCGGTGGGATTCAGTGGGCAGTTCTCGATGGGCGTCTCCGGCTTGCAGAAGACGAAGACTTTCGTGATGTGCGTACTGAACTGCACGGACTTGTAGCGCAGCGAGTCGGGCGGGATCGTCAGGATGCGTGGACCGAGCAGGTTCTCTCCGAACCCGCGGACGGAGTTCGCGCCGCCGGCGTAGAACCGGACCGTGGGATGCAGGATGGCCGCCTTTCCGGTGTCGCCGAGCGCCCTCGTGGTCGACGCGTAGGCCCGCACATACCCGGCTGTCGCGTGGAGCGCGAGCACGGCGTGGTGGAGTCCAAGCGCATGGTACCACGCCGCATCGATGACACCGCGATAGTAGCGGAAGTCCGACAGCGTGAACGCCGTGGCGTCGGACAGGTCAGTGCGCAACGTGAAGCCGTCGGTCGGGTAGTTGCTCGGGTAATACTGGTTATTCGAGTGATCGACGGTGAACCCCAGCGCGAGCGGCGACAGCTTCTGCCACGACTGATTGAGCGACTTGATCGTCGGTCGGTCGCAGATGCCGAAGTTCACGCAGAAGTACACCGTGTCCGCATTCGTCCGCGTTTCCTCGAACTGGTAGCGGAGACTGACAGCCGCGCGGTCGAAGATCTGGCGGGTAAAGGACGCGTTCCCGCCATACGCGTAGTCCACGTAGACGCCGGGCGCACTGCGCCGGTGCGCGAACACGCCGACGCCCAGCGAGTTCTGGGGCGCCAGGAACCACGGTTGCAGGAGATCGGCGCTCACCTGCCAGGTCGGGCGCAGGAATGGTCGCGTATCGATCCCGAACTGATTCGCGCCCGAGGCGGCGAGGACGTCGGTAAATGGTGGCGTCCCGTTCAGCGTCGGCGCGAGGAGGTTCGCCAGGCCGGCGCCGAGCGTCAGCTGCCGTCCGCCTCCCAGGAAGTTGTATTTCGTGAATTTCGCCGAGACCTGGGCGAATTCGACGGTGTTGAATCCGACCTGGCCCTGGAGATCGTGCAAGGGCGCTTCGGTGACTTCGACGGCGACATTGCGAATGCTATCGCGACCCGGCGTCGTGTCGCGTGGCGCAGTGGTGATCGCGACTTTGCGGAATAGCCCGGATTGGTACAGCGTCCGCTGTCGGGACGTGGTCTCGCCGCGCAGATAGACCGCGCCTTCGTGGAGGCCCAGCGAGCGCTGGATGACCGAGGACGACACTTTCTTGTTGCCGGCGATCGTGATCGAGCCGATCGTGTTGATCTTGTCGGGCACGACTTTCAACCCGAGCGATATCGTTGGTCGGCCGCTGTCGTCTGCGGCCAGGCGCGTGGAGGTGTCGGTGTGCGCGCGGGCGTAGCCGCGTTGCCAGAGCAGTTGGTTAATGTTGGCGATCGTCGAGTCGAGCTTGAAGAGATCGAACGGTTGGCCGACGCGGAGCAGGATGGCGTCGGGGCCGAGTTGTTTTTTCTGCAGGAGCCCGGGCGGGGTGTCGAGCTGGAAGGCGGCGAGGATGGTGGGTGGGCCCTCGACGACCTTGAACGTGAGCTTGACCTTCTCTCCGCCTGGCGGGTCGAGGATGGTGTCGACGATCGCGTTCTGATAGCCGTGGCGATAGAGGAAGATCAACGCGCGCAGGACGTCGCGTTTGAGCTCGGTGCGACTCAGATAGTCGCGCTCGTAGAAGATCGGCGACTTCGAGACGGTGCAGAACGGCACCAGGACCAAGCTCCGGCAATGCGAGGCGCGCGTGGCCAGGCCGTCGGCGAGCGCGCCCGCATCGACGTGCCGCACGCCAACGAATTTTATACTCGCGACTTCCGGTCGATCACGGCGCGTGAGAGTGCGCGGCGGCTGAGCCGCCGCCGCGGTGCCCATCACCAACGCAAATGCCACGCCCCATGCACGGATCACGCCGGCAAGTTAGCAAGGCATGGGCCGGCCGGCTGCTACAGTCCTGTCAGCAGCGAATCGTTGTTCGTTGTCGCGGCGATCCGCTTGATCAGCCATTCCATGGCCGACTGGGGCGGCATCTGTTGCAGTCCACGCCGCAGCGTGTAAACGCTGTCCAACTGATCGGGCCGGAACAGCTTTTCCTCGCGGCGTGTGCCGCTGGTGGCGATGTCGAAGGCCGGAAAGATGCGCTTCTCGGACAACGACCGGTCCAGCTTGATCTCCGAGTTGCCGGTCCCCTTGAACTCTTCAAAGATGACGTCGTCCATACGCGACCCGGTTTCGACGAGGGCCGTGGCGATAATCGTCAGCGATCCCCCACCAGCATTCGCCGCCACGGCTCGTGCCGATCCAAAGAACGCTTTCGGCCGCGCCATCGCCGTCGCGTCGAGACCACCAGACAGGGTACGTCCCGTACCCCGCTCGACGGTATTGTGCGCCCGGGCGAGCCTCGTGATCGAATCCAACACGATCACGACATCCTTGCCCATCTCGACCAGCCGGCGCGCCCGCTCGAGGACCATATCAGCGACATCCACATGGCGCTCGGCCGGCATGTCGAAGCTCGACGCCACGACTTCACCGTACCCCCACGTGATCATCTCGCTGACTTCCTCGGGACGCTCGTCGACGAGGAGGACCAAGAGAACCGCATTCGGGTGGTTGAGTGCCACGCCCTCCGTGATGGCCTGGAGCAGCATGGTCTTACCCGCGCGGGCTGGCGCGACGATCAGTGCCCGCTGCCCATACCCGATCGGCGCGATGAGATCGATCGCACGGCGGGTGAGCTCGGGACCACCCTTCGCCGGACGGCCGGTTTCCAGGAAGAGCTTCCGGTCCGGATACTCGGCGGTGAGCGAGCTAAAGTCCGGCCGCCGCAGCATCGCCGACGGCTCGGAATCGTTGATCCGCGTCGCCTCGACGAGGGTCACCCGACCACGGGCGTCACGGCCAACGGTGCCGTTGACGGCATCGCCACGTCGGAGTGCGTACTGTCGGATGAGGTGCGTTGGGACGAACGCGTCCCCATTCTCGGCCAGATAGCTGTTCGTTGGGCGGCGTATGTAGCCACCATCGCGCGAGGAATCGAACCAGCCCGTGGTCTCGCCGTCCGGCGTAATCGGCGCCGGCGGACCCTGTGGGACGACATGCTCGCGACGTGGTCCGCGATTGCGGCGCCCGCGTCCGCCACCCTGATTCTGGTGCTGTCGTCGGCCGTTGTGTTGGTGATTCTGCTGCTGGTTGCGCGGGTTACCCTGGTAGCCACCTTCGGACCGGCCCTGCTGGGGCTCGCGTGGCTCGCGTGGCTCCGATGTCGTAGGTCCGGGCGCGGGGGACGCCTCGGCGGGTCCGGATACGAACCCGGTGGCATCATCAGCGCTTTGCTCTTTTGGCGCTGGCGGCGGTTCGTTCCCGCCTGATTCTGAGTCGGGTGGCTGGCTCACACCCGTAGCAGCAACCGTCTCTGGGTCGACCCCTTCATCGGGAGCGTCACGATAAGGATTGGGTTCACCCTCTTGTTGCTGACGGCCAAAGGGGCGAGGCCCACGGCCGCGACGATGGGGACGTCGACGTTCGTTCATGCACCTGTCTTGGTATGTGGTCGTGCGAGTACCGCGCAGTGAAATGCGCTAGCCTATTTCCTCGGAGCGCGGAGCGTTCACGCGCGATATGGAGCTTGGATCGGGGTGCTTCGTATCCTCGAAGCCCACCCTCATCTAAGATACGAGTATCGCCGGTCACACGTAAAATCGCAAGGGTGGCACCCTTCGCCATGCTATTTTGAAACCGAATGGATTCAGCTTCTCCAAGCGTAGCCGCGGCCGTGTCCGCCTACCGCCGCCACGCGAATGTCGCGGCGCTCCACGAGCAACTGGCCATTGCGGCCGAATCAGCCACCGTCGAAGAGCTCATCGCTGCCGCTGAGCCGTTTCGCGACATTCCCGAGGTGACGGGGCCGCTCTACGAGCGGGTTGTTGCCGCTCAGCCCAATAATGCGCGTGCGTTGGTCATTCTGGCGAGTGCCTACTGGATGGCTGGGCGTGGGCCCGAGGCCGTCGGGGAGCTTGTCGCGCGGGCTCTGGCGGCCGATCCGCAGCATCAAGGGGCTTGGCACCTTTGGGCCATCACTGAGGCGGATCCTCGGGATCGGGTGTCCCGATGGCGGCAGGTGCATAAGCGATTTCCGAGTGACGACCTCGCGCTTGCGGCGCTCGCCGACAACGCCGCGAGTCTGGCGGGGGCCGAGCATGATCCCGCGGCACTTCGGGTTGCGCTGGACGCTTACCTAGAGCTCCGTCGCCGCGCGACTTTGCCGGAACAACAAACTGCGCTGGATCACGCGATTACTACCCTCAAGAACTGGAAGTTCTAGAACTCGTTGCTAAGCCGACCGCCGCGCGTACAGTCGGCCGGCCAGCGTCGACACAAATTCCTCGGCTGGGATGCGTCGCCGCGCCGCGCGCGGCGTGACGCCGACGATCTCGCGCATATGACGGGTCAGCATCCGCGGAGCGCTATAGCCAACGCGAGACGCGACGCTCTCTAGTGATTGGCCTGGGTCGCGAGAGTACGCGTAGGCCCGAAGAAGACGTGCGCCCACGATGAGCGTTCGGGGTGATTCGAAGCCCGCCGCGGCCAACTGACGATAGACGGTGCGCACGGTCAGGTCAGCGGAGGCGGCGAGGTCGCCGGCGGTCAGGAAGACAGTGGGACGGAGGATCAGCCGCTCGACCGCGCGCGCGAGCGGCGGGGCGAGCTGATCGAGCCCGGGTTCGAGTCGGCGTAGTAGGGCAGCGCTCAGCGCATTCGCCGGCTGGCGCTCGAGCACCTCCAAGAACCGACGCGGCTCGTCGTCGACGCGATGGAGCACTATTGGGTGCGCCCCCTGGCCGAACCTCGCGAGCTCGGCGATCGACCGGAGCGTCCCCGGACTGACGCACGAGTAGAGCGTCAGAGGAGTCGAAGGGTAGGCTTCGATAAGAGCGACCAGGTCATCGGTCCTGACCGCGCCCTCGGCGCACGGATCCGCGATCACCGCGTCCCAGGTCGACTCCCGGACTGCCTGCTCGAACGGCCGCCAGTCATCATACGCCGTCAGCGCATGATTCGGCGGGAGTACGACACGCAGATGGGCGAGCAGTGGCGGCGGCAGGAACGCCAGTACCGCGAGCGGGGGCGTCGGGAGCACGCGCCCACGCTAATATGTCCCGGTCACTTTGGGTGTAGGCTGTTCTCCGTAGGCGTTTCGACCTATTTGGCGACGAACTTGGTGCCGGTCCGGTCGAGGTCGGCCACCATGCGGTCCACCGCGGTGCCGAAGGCCTGTATACGCGGCATCCGCAGCGGATGAAACGTCGAGTCGTACGGACTCGGCACCGGCGGACCCGCGACTTCCAGGATCGCATCGAACTTGTAGTGGACATCCTTCCACGTGCCCTCGTGCGCGAGCTCGCGGTTCTTGGGCCAGAGACCCTGAGGCAGCGCGAATGTGCGCACGTGATAGCCCGGGACGGCCGAGTCGATCGCCAGCTGACCCCGCGCGATCTGCTCCTGCACGAACGCGTCCGAGTACTTGTTGAGCTGCGCGTGCCAGAGCGTATGATCGCACAGCTCGAATCCTTGCTGCGCCAGGAACTGCACCTTCTTGTAGCGCCATGACGTCTTTTGTCCCTGGATGCCGCTGTATCCAAAGAAATTGTGCCCGGCATTGGCGCCGCTCAGCAGGCAGAACGTAGCGCGGTTCGGCCAATCCGGATGCTGCGCGTGAAACTTGAGCCAGATACCGATTGCCGACGTCGAGTCGATCTCGAGGGTGCCGTCGGGTTTCTGGATATAGCGGAACTGCTCCGGCGACGCGTCGTCGAACGTGAACACGACCGGGGACATGCCCGGTGGCACATCGATCTGCTTGTCCACGAGCTGCGAGACCGTGATCGGGCGATAGCCGTGGGCGTAGAGTAGCTCGAGGTCGTGCTGGAAGTGCGCTCGCGTGACCGAGTACATGCTCTCGTGGTCACCGACGAGGTGATACTCGAGCACCGGGACCTTCCCGTGAATATTCGGCTGCGCCTGCAGCATGAGCGCGCAGGCGGCGAGGACGAGCGAGCGGAGCAGGGTCATGCCGATATGACGCCCAACCAGTCTCCTTTGGAACCCGAGTAACCCGGGAAGATCTCACCCAATCGCGACGCGCCGAGATGTTTTCCCGCGACCTCGGCAAACACGGAGCGGAAATCCGTCGTCAGCGCGAGGTCACGTCCCTCGTACAACTGCTCCTGCTGCAGGCCGGGCCACTTCCCATAGACCTTCCCACCCTTCACGTCACCACCGATTACGAAGAGAGCACCGGCATGACCATGGTCTGTGCCGCCATTCCCGTTCTCTTTGGCCATGCGGCCGAATTCCGACATCGTGAGAATGGTAACATCGGCCATGCGATCGCCGAGGTCATTCACCAGCGCCTCGATCGACTTCGCGAAATCGTCCAGGCGATTGGCGAGCTGACCCGTGGCCGAGCCCTGGTTGACGTGCGTATCCCAGCCACCGACATCGGCAAACGCGATCTCGACGCCGAGGTCCATCTTGATCAGTTGCGCGATCTGCTGGAGGCGCTGACCGAACTGGCTTTTGGGGTATACGACGTTGTTCGCGGGCTGATACGATTGTGGGTTCGCGGCTTTGAGCATCTTCACGGCGTCGAACATCTCGGACCCGGTCCCGTGGACGAGGTCGGCCGAGCCGGTGCGGTACAGTGCTTCCAGGCGTTCGACATCGTTCCCCGTCGCGCGGATGCTGAACTCGGCCAGGCCGTTCATCGCCACGGTAGGAGCGGGCCCCTCCAGAATCCGTGGCGTTTGGGGCGTCAGTGAAACGGCGCGGAATGGCGTGACCTTGCATTCCTCGCACGTGCCTTTTGCGGCGAGGTAGCGATTAAGCCAGCCATCAGGGGTGTTTTTGTCGTCCGGCGTGCCGGTCTCCATGTAGTCCTGCGCGTCGAAGTGCGAGCGCGTGGCACTGGGGGACCCGACCGCGTGTACGGCGGCGAGAAGCTTCCGGTCGTAAAGATTCTTGAACGACGCCAACGAGGGGTGAAACCCGAAAAACCCGTCGAGGTCGAGCACCGTCTGCTGTGGTATCCCAATGGACGGTCGCATCGCATAGTAGGCCTGCTCGCCGTGCGGCACGACGATGTTCAGCGCGTCAGCCGCTCCGCGCTGGAAAAGGCAGATCAACGTCTTCTTGCCCTGCCGCGCAGCGAAAAGCTCCATGCCGAACGCTGTGCGGCGTAGGAAGCGGGGCGAGAGCCCAAGAGTGACTAGGGCGAGCGCGCCGGATTTGACGAAAACGCGGCGTTCCATGATCTACCTCCGCTGAAATTCCGGTGCGCCGAGTGCCAGTCCCACAATCTTTGCCAAGCCAGTCTGAGAAGGCGCTTCGGTCAGCATCGGGTTCAAGCCCGTCAATAGAATACGATGCGTATCGGGCGACGCGTCGCCGTCCAGCAGCGCGGTGACAACGCCGTCAACTTGCGCTTCTCTCGAGGCGCTGGCGAGTTGCGCCGCGAGCGGCCACCGACCGAGCGACGCGCCCGGCACGCGGTCGGCCGCGACCGCCAGACCGAAGTTGATACGAGCGAGAATCGCGCCGGTGTTCATCCAACTCTCGCCGGTTTCGGCGTAGCCGTTTGGCGCCTGGTGGCCGTAGAGCGGCTCGCCGAGCCGGGCGACGACCTGGGCCGTGCGCGGGGTCGAGTCCGCCTCGGCGCCCAATGCGCGGAGGGCGCTGGTGACGACCTCGAATGGCGTCTTGACCTTGCTTCGGTACGCGGCGCGGGAGAAGAACTCGGGCGACGTGATGATCGTCCGGACCACCTCGCGAATGTCGCCATCGGTCCGCGTGAATGTCGAGGCGGCGCGGTCGACGAGCGCTGGTGGCGGGCTGTCGCTCACGAAGCGAATGCAGAGCTTGCGGGCGATAAAACGGGCCGTCGAGGGGTGGCGGGCGACGATGTCGAGCACCGTCTCGCCGTCTTGCTCGCCGCCGCCTGCGGGGATCATGTGTCCCAGAACTCGCTTTACTCCGGCATCGTGGACCGCGGGGCGGAACACGAATGTGCCAGGGTTCGGCTGGCGTGGGCCCGCGATCGACCAACCCGTAAGGGCGCGGGCGACTTCGATCACATCTTTTTGGGTGTACCCACCGTCCACGCCGAGGGTGTGGAGCTCGAGGAGCTCGCGGCCGTAGTTCTCATTGAGTCCCCGAGCCCCACGCTGCGCACGAAACGGCCTACGGATTGGGCCGAGGGTCGGCTCGCCGCTGTCGGCGACGCTTTCCCAGTTATCCAGATAGAAGAGCATCGCCGGGCTGTGGGCCACGGCACCCAGCAGATCGCGGAATCGGCCTAGGGCATATGGGCGGATTGTGCTCCGGTCATAGTCAGGGAGCAGATACTGCTCGGGGCCGCCTTTGCCGGCGAATATGTTGAAATGGTTCTCCCAGAAGTCGACCATCACTTCTTGGAGTTGGCGGTCCGACATCACCGCGCGGGCGACCTTCGCGGATTGCAGGCCTTCCGTGATTTGGCGGCGCTTCATCGCTTCCTGTTTGCGGAGCGCGGTGTCCGCCGCCGCCTTCCCTGGCGCCGGAAACTCGCCCTCTAGCTGCGCCGGCGACTCGGCCGCGACGGGGAAGTGCGCGACGACAAAATCATCGGTCGCCCGATCATCGATCCGATCTGGGGCGAGCTGGGATTCGATCCAGCGATCTACGCCCATCGTGCGGACCCGCGCGACATCGCCTGGGCGCGGGCCAAACGACAGGCGCGTCAGTGCCTGGTACACCTGTTGGTCGGCCGTCAGCTCACGGCCCGAGTCCGGTGTTGGCGTCAGTTGGGCGTTGGCGCAGCCGACCAGTAGGCACAGGCATGCGGCTGCTAGTCCTTGGGCGCGCATACCTGTTGGACGCGTATCGCGCTCTCTCGTTAACCGCCACCCGAAGCTAGGCGGCCGGTGTCCCGCCGCTGTCGCCTTTGCGAGCCGAAGGCCGCTCGGTGCTCAAGCAGTACCCGGTCTTCCGGATCGTGTGCAAGAGAGGCGTTCTATTGGCCGTATCGATCTTCTGCCGCAGATAACTGATGTAGACGTCGACGACGTTACTGGAGCCGTCGACGTCAGCCTTCCAGACCTCGTCGGTAATCTGCTCCCGCGACAAGATGCGCCCTTGATTGCGCATGAGATACTCGAGCAGCGCGTACTCTTTCGCGGTGAGCGGGATGAGCTCCCCCCCACGCATGACCTCTCGGGTGAGAGGCGAAAGGGTGAGATCGTCCACGCGCATGACGGTATCGTCCGCGCGAATGGTCGATCTCCGGAGGAGCGCCTTCACGCGGGCCAACAGCTCTTCGTAGTCGAATGGCTTGGCGAGATAATCGTCGGCGCCGGCGTCGAACCCGACGACCTTGTCGGAGACGGTATCGAGCGCCGTGAGCATGAGCACCGGCCCACGATAGGCGCGATTGCGAAGCTCACGGGCGACGTGGAGCCCGGAGCGCTTGGGCAGGCCGATGTCGAGGATCACGAGGTCGGGCCGGAGGTCGAGCGCGAGATTGAGCCCGGCCTCGCCGTCCTCCGCAGTGCGCACGGTGTACCCGTTACTGGCCAGGGTCCGGCGCACGACCTCCAAGACCTCGGGTCGGTCCTCGACGACGAGGATCGTCGCCGGGAATGCCGCAGTCTGCGCCATGACGGAGAATAGTGTGAACGATACCCACAGGCGGCAACCCTTCCGAGACGGCGGCGGGACAATCAGTCCATGGCGCGGACAGCCTGACCGGACTTTCTTTCCCGCGTGCACGGTGAGGGAATCGAAGAGAATCGGGTCCGCGCCGGCCTCATCACGGGGGCCCTCGTAGCGTCGGCGACGGCAGGTGCGGTGCTGGGGATCGCGCACGACGAGCACTACAGCCCTTTTGCCGCCGCCGGACGCCAAGTGTTGGCGACGCTCGCGCCGGCCGCGCAGCCCGGGGACGCAGTGGCCACGCTCGCGGGACTCGTCCTCCACACACTGATCGCGTTCTTTTGGGCGTCCTTGTTCGTCGCTATCGCAGTACGTGCGCGGGGTGTGCGTCTCCTCATCACCGCGGCTGTGAGCAGTGTCGTGATATATGGGCTCAACGTGTGGCTCGCATCATCGGTGTTGCGGTTCGGCAACGATCTGACGGCGTTCCCAGCGCAGGCGGTGTTGTTCCACACAGTGTTAGCGGTAGCACTAGCGGGCGGTATAGCTCTTGCCCGAGTAGAAGGGCGTAAAACGTAGTGTGCGCTGCATCACGCGTCGCGTGATACGGGAACTATTCGCCCGTGTAACTCGTAGATGAACACAGGGAAGTCGTCATCATTGATCTAGGGAGGGAGGGGCATGGACGTCCTCGTGATGCTCGAGGATCTCCCCGAGCACTCACCAGTACTGGCGCACGTCAACTCCGTGCCGGCGCTGCTGCATCCTGAGCGGCCGCCGCGGAACGTGGTCACCCTATACGGGCAGCCCACGCCGGAGTCACTCGCGTTGGCACTGGCGGCGGCGGTCGAAACAGGCCGTACGCCGGACGAGCACTCGGGTACGGTCCGCCACCTCGGCATCTGGCCGGAGCGCGGCGCGGTTGGTGACGCGGCGTGGCGAGACTCGACCACCGGCCAGATGGTCACGCGGGATCTGGCCATTCCGTTCGATCAGCTGCGTGAGATGGCAGGGCAGCTGCTCAACGAGTTCGGTCAGATGATCCGGCGACTCGTCGCCGGGCTCTCGATGCCGGACTGGCCAGAGGGTTCCCGCCGGGCCATCGGGTTTTCTATGACGCCGCTGACAGATGCCATGCGGCTCACCAGTGAGCACCTGCTCGACACGCTGCGCGAGGCTGACGGCCTGGCGTACGATACGGAGGGCGACTAACCGAACGCACTCTTCGTCCGGGTAGTACCAAAGGGCCGCCACGCTTCGCGTGTGGCGGCCCTTTGTACGTTGCGCCATCGCTTCACGCGTGCGGCTCGGCGGCCGGCACGTGGATTCTCAGCGTAGCACTGGCTCGTCGACCACGACCGCCGTTGACCCGGACGAGCGCCGATCTTGCTCGGCCAGCACGTCGAGCACGTGGGCGCAATTGATCAACGCGATGTGCGTGAACGCCTGCGGAAAGTTGCCGAGGAACTCCCCCGTACGGGGGTTGAGCTCCTCGCTGTAGAGGCCCAGGTGGTTGGCGTGGCCGAGCATGCGCTTGAAGATCCGCTCGGCGTGCTCGCGCTCGCCGGCGAGCGCCAGGGCCTCGGCCAGCCAGAACGTGCAGATCGAGAAGACGCCCTCGCCGCCAGGGAGACCGTCGTCGTTGCGATAGCGATAAACCATCTCGTCGTCGCAACAGGTGAGCTCCCGCAAGACGGCCTTGACGGTCCCAACGACGCGCGGATGGTTCCGTGGCAAGAACCCCATCATGGAGATGACGAGATTCGAGGCGTCGAGCGCTTCGGTCCCGTAGTACTGCACGAAGCTCTGCTTCGTCTCGCTCCAGCCGTTTGCCATGACGTCGGCGTGGATGGCGTCCCGTTCGGCCTCCCATCGCTCGAGAGGCGCCGGCAGCGAAAACTCCCGCGCCATGCGAATGCCTCGATCGAGCGCAACCCAGCACATGATCTTGCTCATGACGTAATGCTGGAGGGTATCGCGTACCTCCCAGATTCCACTATCGGGCTGCCGCCAATTCGCGGCGACCCAGCTGACGAGGCGCTCGAGGGTCACCCACGTCCCCTCGCTGACCTCGTTACTGCGACTCCAGAGGTACGCGGTCTCGAGCAGCTCGCCATAGACGTCGAGCTGCAGCTGCGCATACGCTGCATTCCCGACGCGCACAGGCGCCGAGCCGCGATATCCCTCGAGGTGGCCCAGGACCTCCTCGGTCAGCTTCCGACGCCCATCGATGCCGTACATGATCTGCAGGTGCGTATCGGTCGTCTTCCGCGCGACCCGCTTGAGGAACGACATGAACCGGTCGGCCTCCTCGGAATGGCCGATGATGCTCAGCGAGTAGAGGACAAAGGCCGAGTCCCGGATCCATGTGAAGCGGTAGTCCCAGTTCCGGACCCCGCCGATCTCCTCCGGGAGCGATGTGGTGGGCGCCGCCACGATCGCGCCGGTCGGCTCGTAGCACAGGAGCTTGAGCGCGAGCGCCGACCGCTCGACGGCGGCGCGGTATGGACCGTCGTACGTGATGCGACCGACCCATTCGCGCCAAAATGAGACGGTATCGGCCAACCGACGCTCGGACTCGTAGGACCCCACGGCTCGGACTTCGTCATCGTCGAATCGCAGCACGAACCACGTCGACTCACTGGCGACGAGCTTGATCTTCGCGCTGGCGACGCCGTTGTCCAACTGCCACCAGAGCTCCTGCGGCGCCGCCAGCGTCAGGACCTTGTCCTCGGCGTCGGTCGCGAGGACTCCGTGCCGCCGCGGGTTGACGTACGAGGCGCCCGCGCCGTAGTTGAATCGCGGCGCGAACCGGATCTCCAGCTCGACCTCGCCCCGGACGCACGTCACGCCCCGGTGGATCTCGGCGAACGGGCGCGCCGCGCCACTCGGCGCGATCGGCATGAAGTCGGTCAGCTCGACGATGCCACCGCTCGGCGTATGAAAGTTCGTGACCAGCACGTTGGTCGACGGGAGATATCGCTGCTCGACCGTGAAAGTCCCCACGGGCCGAATGGCAAAGTGCCCACCACGCTCGGCGTCGAGAATCGCCCCGAACACAGACGGGGAGTCGAACGCGGGGACGCAGCACCAGTCGAGCGATCCGGATCGGCAAATCAGACCGGCCGTGTGAAGGTCGCCGATAATGCCGTAATCCGAAATCGCCGCGTAGCGGCCGTCGAACGTCGCCGTCATCGCCGCAACTCTGCCAACCACGCCAACAAGCTGGCCATCTCCATAGGGTCCGACACGATATACTCCGCAAACGTCTCCCGCGATCCCTCGCCGTCGACGTGCAGCGTGACCGCGCACGGCGCGCGCGAGCGGAGCGCGACGAATGCGTCCTCGTCGGTGGCATCGTCGCCGGCGTAGAGCAGCGACCCGTTTGGCTCCAACCCGCCCACGCGCTCGGCCAGCGCGATGACCGCCGTCCCTTTGTTGACCGCGACCGGCGGCCGCAGCTCCAGGACTTTTTTTCCGGCGACCGTCACCAACCCATGGGTCGCCGCCACGCGCGAGACCTTCTCGCGGAGCGCTGGGACCTGATCGGGATCCGCGTTCCGGTAATGCACGGTCAGCGTCCACCGCTTGTTTTCGACGGCGACGCCGCTGGCTTCGAGCGCCTGTCGAGCGGCCGCGATGACTGCCTCGAACGCGGCCACGCGCGGCTCGACCGTTTCATGACCGTCAGGCGACACCAGCTCGGCGCCGTGGTTGCCGATCACCCACACCGGGTCGATCGCCACCATCTGGCGAACGTCGTCCGCGGCCCGTCCGGAGACGAGTCCGACGACCACGCCCTCGGTCCGAGCGAGCGTCTGGATCGCGTCACGGGCGACGCGTGGCACAGTCGCGTCCGACGGTCGCGGCGCAATTGGCGCGAGCGTACCGTCGACGTCGAGCAAGAGAACGAGGGGCGTACCGGACAGACGCGTTGCAATCGCGTCTCGATCGACGTTCACGGGGACGGCGACGGCGTGACGCAGTCTGGTCCGGCGGCGATCAAGGCCTGCACCCGGTCGGTGATCGATTGGAGCCAGTCGAAAATGGTGGCGTGGCGGAGCGCCTCTCGCATCTCGCGCATGCGACGCTGGCGCTCCTCGATCGGCATCTCGAGCGCGCGGCGAATGCCGGCGGCGAACCCATCTATGTTGAACGGGTTGACCAAGACGGCGCCATCGATCTCTTCGGCCGCGCCCGTGAACCGGCTGAGGACCAGCACGCCGCTCTCGTCCGCCTGGCAGGCGATGAATTCCTTGGCCACGAGGTTCATGCCGTCCTGCAGCGACGAGATGAGACACAGATCGGCCGCGCGATAGGTCGCGGCGAGCTCCGCGGTGTCGGCGTTCTTGGTCACCAGCACGACGGGCGTCCACCCCGGCGTCTGAAACCGGCGGTTGATCGCCTCGACCTGGCTGACGATCTCGCCTTGGAGCGCACAGTATGGCGCGAGCTCCGATCGCGAAGGCGTGGCCACGAACAACATCGTGAACCGACCGCGGAGCTCTGGCGAGTCTTGCCACACGAGATCGAGGGCGCGGAGCCGCTCCACAATTCCCTTGGTGTAGTCGATCCGGTCGACGCTGACCCCCAGCTGCTTGCCACCGGTCGCATACTGGCGACGAAGCTCCTGTGCGTGGCCTGCCACATCGCGTGCTTCGCTCAGCTGCTCATAGCGATCCACATCTATGCTGATGGGGAAGGCGCCGACGGACATGGTCCGGCCTTCGTAGCAAACCGTGTGCGCCTCTCGGTCGACAGTCGCTCCTGGCAAGAGATCAGCGACACAGTTCAGGAAGTTCTGGGCGTAGCGTTCGGTGTGAAAGCCCAACAGGTCATTGCCGACCAGGCTATGTAGAATCGATTCGTAGGCCCCGTATGGGAGCAGGTGCAGGATCTCCGGCGGCGGGAACGGGATGTGCCAGAACTGATGAATGAATAGGTCCGGAGCATTCGAGCGGATGTGATCGGCGACGAGGGCGAAATGATAGTCTTGGATCCAGACGATGGGCTGGCCACCCACGCGCCGGGCTTCCTCGAGCACCGCGTCCGCGAACCGGATGTTGACCGAGCGATACCGTTCCCACTGATCGGCCCGGAACTGATAGTGCTGGACGAGCAGATGGCAGAGCGGCCAGAGCACGCTGTTCGCGAATCCGAGGTAGTAGCCCTCGATATCGGCCTCATCGAGCCACACGCGACGCAGCGTGTAGGCTGCGTCGTCGGGGGGCGGTGGAACCGGGAGTCGGCCGCACGCGTCGGCAGTGACACGGTCAGCCGATCCAGAGCCCCAGGCCACCCATACGCCATCGGTCCGGCGCATCGTGGGATCGAGTGCGCTGACGAGTCCGCCAGGTGGGTAGCGCACCTCGATGTCCCCGCGCCGGGAGACGTGTTCGTACGGCTCCCGGTTCGAGAGCAGGATCAGCGTCCGGCCCGCGAACGCACCGGCAGGGTCAGCCATGGGCTTTCGTGGCGCAACACCCGTGCCCCTCCGTACCTAGGGTAGGTTACTGGTCAAATGGCCGAGCTTACTCACCTTCAGTATGATGCGCTCGAGCGGGCCATCGCGAACGGCCGGCGCATCGTTGTGTATCGGCGGGGCACCGAGTACATCGTGGTCCCGACCCGCCTCAAGGTCATGGGCGGCCGTGAGTCCATCTCGGCGCTGCACCCGACGACCGGGGAGTCCATCACGCTGTACATCGACGAGGTCGACTCGCTAGATGTCCTCCCCTGAGTTGCCGCTCGTCGCGATTTATGCCGACGAGTCGTGTCTCGGCAACGGGAGAGAAGGCGACAATCCTGGCGGGGCTGGGGCGCTGCTCGAGTATCGTCGCCGCAATGGAGCGTTAGAGCGGCGCGACCTGTGGGTGTCGGAGTCCGCGACTACCAACAATAGAATGGCCCTGCGCTCCGTGATTGAGACGTTTCGGTCTCTCGCCAAGCCCGCGCGCGTCGTGTTCACGAGCGACTCGCGATATCTCATCGATGGATTGCGGGAGTGGGTGTTCGGGTGGGCGGCGCGTGGATGGACGCGAAAGGGCGGCGCCATCGAAAACCTGGCGTTGTGGGGTGATGCGATCGAGGCGGTGAGAGAAGGGCGGCACCAAGTCGCGTGGCGATGGGTGCGGGGGCACAATGGCCATCCCCAGAATGAATATGCCAATCACCTCGCGACTCGCGCGGCGGCTGAGCAGTCCGCATCAGAAAGCCTCGTGCCATCCGGGTTCGATGCGTGGTTGGGCACGCAACGTCAGCTGCGGCCGATGGCCGAGTTTCCGGATGCGACAGCGTTTGTGGCCTCCCGACCCTTGCCGTTACCGCCCGCTCGCTCGGCGCGTCGCTAGAGTATGCTGAAATACGTCATCCTGCTCATGGTCGGCCTCTGTGCCGGCTATAGCCTCGGGTTTCAGGATGCGAAACAACACGACCAGAATGTGGTCGCGCGCCTCGTCGATCGGGTCGGCGGTACCAACCGCGAGAACATGAAGACCGACGTCGACTCTCAGATGGAAAATGTCGACGATGCAAAAAAACATTGAGGATGATCTCGACCGCCTCTTTCGACGGCTGGTCGTCAACATCCGCGCCGAGTACCCGCAGTACCTGACGAGCCCATTTCCGGTCGCCGAGGTCTATCAGAGCGTCGTGCCGTATCGCACGAATCGCAACGAGCTCGGCATCGAGATGCACGAAGATTACGAGAACGCGCTGACGCGGTTACTCGCTGGTGAGCGCGGGTATCTCGTCGCCGACCCCGCCATGCAGCAGGCGCTCGGCAACGGCTCCAAGATCAGCTATCGCAACTACGCCGCGTCGCTAGTCGAGATCTCGGCCGACGCCGTCGTCAAGCTCGACGAGGCCATGCGGCGAACCGGGCGTCCGATCACGCCCACCGTCTCGCCCGTCGCCTCGCCGCGGGCGACGGCGCCAACGACGATCATGGCGTCAGGGCCGTGCGCGTTTTGTGGCGGTGCGCTGCCGGAAGGGCGGCGCATCACGTTCTGTCCATACTGTGGGCAGAACGTCACCGTGAAGTTGTGTCCCGCTTGCAGCGCCGAGCTCGAAGTCGATTGGAGCTTCTGTCCGGTGTGTGGGCGTGAGGTCGAGACACAGGGCGCGGATCTCGTGGAGAGCGACACAGAATCGTAGCGGCGATGTACGTTATGTGATGCCCGAAATAGTCTTCCTATCGGGGGCCCGGACACCCTTCGGGACGTTCGGCGGTGCGCTCAAGGACACGACAGTCATTGATCTCACCGTCGTCGCGGCGAAAGCGGCGATCGGGCGATCGGGTGTTACCCCGACTGACGTGTCGCAGGCGATCTTCGGTAACGTCATTCCAACGACCGCCGACAGCCCGTACTTCGCACGGCATGTCGCGCTCAAGAGCGGCACACCCATCGAAACGCCGGCGCTCACGCTCAACCGCCTCTGTGGGTCGGGGTTTCAGGCCGTCATCAGTGGGGCCGAGGAGATCCTGCTGGGACACGCCGATGTGTGTCTCGTGGGTGGTGGCGAGTCGATGTCGCAGGCGCCGCACATGGCGCGTGGGC
>Ga0210409_10002983_pt1 | contig 19494 bp, 20 predicted proteins | sample IncBWH17MmetaG_FD_161649 | JGI IMG/M metagenome (GOLD analysis project Ga0210409, IMG submission 161649) | Forest soil microbial communities from Barre Woods Harvard Forest LTER site, Petersham, Massachusetts, United States - Inc-BW-H-17-M | ecosystem: Environmental > Terrestrial > Soil >... | reverse complement strand
TAGGCGGCTCCTTCTTCCGATGCCACGTCGGCATAGAGCAGCACACCGCAGGTTTCGCACACCTCGATGTTGCCGCGCGCGGCCATGAGGTTCCGGCGCTGCATCGGCACGGTCGTGTCGCAGTTCCCGCACGACGGGCCGCGCAGCGAAAACAAGGCGCCCCGCTTCCGGGCCCCGCGGATGCGATCGTACTTCGCGAGGAGCGGCCGGTCGACGCCAGCCGCCTTGTCGGATCTCGCCGCGCGCGCGGTGGTCAACGCGGTCTCGATCTCGGCGCGCTGCGCCTCGATCGACGCGCGATCCTCGGCGTGCCGGTGGTCGAGGTCCTTGAGCGCGATGTCATGCGTGTCGCGCACGGTGGTGAGCTCCGTGATCCGGCGCGACAATGTCGCGAGCTCGCTCTCCTCATCGGCCAGAATACGGCGCGCCTGCTCGACCTGGGACATCGCCGCCGTGGCTTCCTTCACCTTTTTCACCGCATCGAGCTGCGCCAGATTGCGCTCGTGCAGCTGCTTGTGCTGGGTGATCCGGGTGTACAGGTCGCGGCGGCGCTTCTCCTCGTCGTCGACCGCCGACCGCGAGCGCTGGGCCGCATCGAGCGCCTTGCGGCGTGCCTCGTCGAGCGCTTTCGCGCGCGGCTCGAGCGCCGCCAACCGCTCCTCGAGCTCCAGGATCGCCGCATCGTCTGCCTGTAGTGCGAGCAGCGCTGTCACATCAGGGTGCACCACGCCTCCGTTTGCTGGACTCGACCCGCATCGCATCGCGCAAGCGGGTCTTTTCGTGCATCAGATTGTTTTTCTCGGCATCCGTCGCGTACTTCATCTTCTTATCGATCTCGCGCGACTGCTCCTTGAGCTCCCGTTCCCGCAGCGCGGCGATGCAATGCTCGACCGCCTGTGCGGGATTCGCGCCCATCGTTCCCTTCGCCTGCATCTCTTGCACCAGAGCGATCTCCTCGGGCTCCAGATTCCGGGTGAGCTCTTCGAGCGTCGCGTCGGGTCCGCATGATCGAAGCGCGGTATATATGGCCCGGGACGCCTCATCGCGCAGCATCGAGACCTCGACTCGGGTCGCGACCGGTTCGAGCAGCGCACGCGCCGCGAGCAGGTACTGCACGAGCTCGCGCTCGGCGTTGAGTCCGGCGATCGGCGGCGCCTGGCGGCGCGGCGCCGCACGCGTGACTCGGGCCGGCTGAGGGTTCACGGGCGCGGTCTCGGGGGTCACACCGATCTCGCGCCACAAAACATCGGCGGTAACGCCCGACGCCTCGGCCAGCCGGCCGACGTACAATTGTTGAGTGATCGGATCGGCCGTCACGCGAATGGTCGGCAACAACTTGTCGATAGCGCGGCGTTTTTTGCCCAGATCGGCGAACCATCCGCCTCGTTCCGCAAGTTGCACCTTCCGGTCGAATACGTCGAGGGCCTGATCGAGTAGAGCCTCGAAATCCGCACGAGAGCGCTTGGCGACGAAGCTGTCCGGGTCCTCTCCGGGCGGTAATGTCACGACGCGGACACGAACGCCGTGTTCCAGCAACGCATCGGCGGAACGGAATGTGGCCTCGAGACCCGGGCGATCGCTGTCGTACGCGATCATCACTTGTCTCGCGTAACGCGCGAGCAACTGCGCTTGCGCTTCGGTCAGCGCCGTGCCCATGGACGCGACGGCATAGTCGATCCCGGCAGCGACCAATCGAATCAGGTCGAAATACCCCTCGACCAGGATGGCCTTGGCTTCTCGCCGCATGGCGAGCTTCGCGGCGTGAAAACCATATAATAATTTTGCCTTCGAGAAAACCGGCGAATCGGGGGAGTTGAGGTATTTCGGCTTGGCCGTGCCAAGGGCCCGACCCCCAAACCCCACGACGTGCCCCGCGGCATCGTGGATTGGGATCATTAGACGGTGCCAGAAGCGAGGGCCGGGCTTGCGATCATCGTCGCCCGGCGTGCGGAGACCGACTTCGGTCAGGCGCGCATCATCGAAGCCGAGGTTTCGGAGGTGGGACAAGGCTCGTTCGCCATCGGCGGCGTAGCCAAGCCCGAATCGATCGGCCGTGTCGCGATCGATGTCTCGCGAGGCCAGATAGGCGCGGGCCTGCTCGGCGGCCGGGTCGGACCAGAGGACCGACGTGAAGTGATGGGCTGCAGTCTCCAGCGTTCCCCACAAGACCTCGCGCGGGTCCGGGGTCGATTGGCCGCGGGGATCGGTGCGAGGGAGGTCGATGCCGGACTTCTCGGCGACTGTTTTGAGAGCGGTCGGGAAGTCCATCCCGAGGCGCTTCTGCAAGAAGCTGAAGACATCGCCGCTCTCGTGGCAGACGAAGCACTTATAGAAGCCGGTCTTCGGCCAAATCGTGAAATTGCGGTCCTTGCCATTGTGAAATGGGCAGGGGCCACGATACGTGTTGCCTTGGCGCTTGAGCGAGACGGATTCTCCGATGATTTGAACGATATCCGCGGCTTCGCGGACGCGTTCCTTCACTTCTTCGCGCGTCACGTGAGCTCCGCGATCGTCACGCCGGCGCCGCCTTCGTTCCAGGCGCCGAGGCGGAAGTGCTTGACGCGGGAGTCCTTCCGGAGCATCTCGGCGACGCGCTCGCGGAGGGCGCCGGTGCCTTTGCCGTGGATTACGCGGAGCGACGGGAGGTCGGCGCGAATGGCCGCGTCCAGGGCGTACATCACGCGTTCCTCGGCCTCATCGACGCGCATTCCTCGCAGGTCGATCTCCGGTGCTGCCGTGGCTTCGGGGACCTCGGCGATTACGGGCACGGGCTCCGCGGGCGCCGCCTGGCGAGACTGCCTGAGGGTTCTTACGGGGACCGTCATCTTGAGGGAACCTACGGCCACTACGGCATCGGCATCGCGGAGCTCCAGGACGCGACCCGTGCGGCCGCCTAAGCTGGCCAGCTCGACCCAAGATCCCACGCTCGGCGCCTTCGGCGCCTCGCGTCCACCCTGCACCGCGATCGGGTTAGCGTCCTCCGATGAGACACTAGGCACTGACTCGGGTTCGGGCGCATTCGCGTGCTCGCCGGCCAAGGCCTCGATCTGCTGACGCGCGGCGCGGGCCCCGTCGGTGGACTGGAGCTCGGCGATGACGCGGTCGATTTCGCGGCGGGCGCGCAGGATGTACTGACGCGCGTCCTCGTGGGCGCGGCGGGAGATGTCGCGCTCGCGCTCGCGGACGGCGTGTTCGCGCGATTCGAGCCGGGAGAAGCGCGACTCGGCGCCCGCGAGCAGCTCGGCGGCGTGGGCCTCTTGCTCGGCGAGTATGGAGTCGCGGCGTTCGAGATCGGCGAGGAGGGCATCGACGTCGCGCTCGGCGCGCGGAACACGCTCCTCGGCGCGTTCGATCACGGCGGCGGGCAGATGGAGACGGCGCGCGATGCTCAGGCCATAGGAACGACCCGGGACGCCCTTCTGCAGGCGATAGGTTGGCTCGAGCTTGGCCACGTCGAACTGTAAGGACGCGTTGACTACGCCGGAGACCTCGGACGCCAGGTCTTTGAGGGCGCCTAAGTGCGTGGTCGCGATCGTCATGGCGCCGCGGCGCGTGAGATCCTCGAGGACGGCGCCGCCGAGTGCGGCGCCTTCGACGGGGTCCGTGCCGGAGCCCAGCTCGTCGATCAGTACGAGTGAGCGCGAGGTGGCATGCTCCAGGATGTCGCCCAGGTTTTTTACATGGGCGCTGAAGGTCGAGAGACTCGCGGCGATCGACTGTTCATCGCCGATGTCGGCGAAGACCTGGTCGTAGAGCGGCACGCGGCTCTCCAGGCCGACCGGCACCGGGAGTCCGGCGCTGACCATTGCCGAGAAAAGGCCCAGGGACTTGAGCAAGACCGTCTTGCCGCCGGTGTTCGGCCCGGATAGCAATAGCGTGCGCTCATTCGGCGCCATCTCCAGGTCGAACGGCACCACCGGTATTCCCTGCGCTAGCAGCAACGGGTGGCGGCCCTCGCGGATTTGCATTCCCGCCTCGGGCTCGGCTAGCGTCGGCGTCGCGCAGGTGAAGTCGATCGCGTAGCGGGCGCGGGCGGCCAGGGTGTCCAGCTCGACGAGCGCGTCGAGGCTATCGACGAGCGACGCGTGGAGGGGGCGCAGGCCATCCGTGAGCTCGCGAAGGATCCGTTCGACTTCTCTTACCTCTTCGGTCTCCAGCTCGCGGATGCGGTTTCCGGCCTCTACCGCGGCTGGCGGTTCGACGAACAACGTGGCGCCAGTGGACGATGTGTCGTGAACAATTCCACCGACCGTTCCGCGGGCATCGCGGCGAACCGGGATCACGTAGCGGCCGTTGCGCACCGTCACAGATCCGTCCGCGACTTGCTGGGCTGGGTCCAGGCGCGACATGGTCCGTTCCAACAGGCGAATCAATTCCGCCTGTGCGCCCTTCAAATCTCTACGGAGTCTCGCCAGAACGGGTGACGCACCATCGCGTACGGTTCCATCCTCATCTATCGCGCGAGCAATCGATTTCTCTTGCTCTGGCGCGACCACCATTCGTTCGGCGAAATCCGCCAACACCACGCGTGCGTTGCCCAGCGCACCACGGGTGCGCCGGGACGACGCTAGAAGCAGGGCGCCGGACAACAGTTCGAGTCCTGACCAAGACGTCCCCTCGATGCGGAGGCGAGCGAGAGCAGACGTGAGGTCAGGGATTGGCTCCGGCGACCAGGGATCGTCGGAGGTCAGGAGGGCGCGAACCGCGACGACGCGGGTTTGCTCGCGCTCGACCCATGAGCGGTCAGGGCTGGGTGAGGCTGAGCGGATGCGGGCGGCGCCGAGGGACGACGTCGCGCGCTGGGCGACAAGCTCGAGGACGCGCGGCAACTCCAGCACGCCCAGCGCATGCGCGTTCACCCCCGAGCGGCGAGCTCCTCGCGCGCAATGGCGGAGAGGACACTGCCCTCGGCGCGTCCCTTGTACTGCGGCAGCACCTTCCCCATCACCGCCCCGATATTCGTCGCGCCGGCCGCGATGGCCGCCCGAATGGCGTCTCTCAGCTCGGCTGGATCGACCTGCGCAGGAAGATACTGTTCGAGCGACCGGACCTCGGCGCGCTCCTTCTCGGCGAGCTCAGGACGACCGCCCTTATCGTACAGCTCGATCGCCTCTCGCCGTTTCTTGATGCCTTTGCGCAGCACGTCGATCACGTCGTCATCGGTGGGCTCATGGCCCAGCTCGATTCGGCGGTTTTTGACGTCGGCCAGGATCGTGCTGTGAAGCAGCGTCCCTGGTTTATCCTGCGCCTTGCGCGCGGCGTTGAGGGCCGCTTGTAGCCGCGCCGCTAGCTCGGCCACGGGCGCCTCAGGCGTGCCGAGTCCGTCGGTTCTTGCGCATCGCCGCGTTCATCTTGCGCTTGCGGCGTTCGCTCGGCTTTTCGTAATGCCGGTGCTTCCGGAGGTCTGAAAGAATGCCCGCCTTCTCGCACTTCTTCTTGAAGCGCTTCAAAGCGCGTTCAAAGTTTTCGTCGTCGTGGATAATGACTTCCGACAAAACGCTCTTCTCCTATTGTATGAAATTCACGTAACTACATTTAAATAAATCAGTTCCGTGAACGCGTGTCAAGCTAGATTCCCCATATGCCTGATCTGTCACGACGACGCTTCCTGGGCACGGCCGCACTTGGAACAGCTGGGGCGATAGGGGCCCTCTACGGAGCCAGCTCCAACGAGCTGGAGGTGACGACCCACGCGCGATCGATGGCACCGGGCACACCGCCTTTGCGTCTCGCGGTCCTGACAGACATGCATTCGCCGCACGACTATGTCGAAGGCAAACGGTTGATTGCGGCCGTCCGGCGATTCAAGCCCGACGTCATCGCCATCGCCGGGGACGCCGTGGATCAGCGAGGGCATGAGCATCACGTCGAATTTTATGGGGCGATGGATGCACCGCTCGGAAAGTACGCGACCCTCGGCAACTGGGAGTACCAGGGTCTATGCGATCTTTCCGCGCTCAAGCGGCACTATGAGCATGCTGGAGTTCGGCTGCTGGTGAATGATGCGCTCCGATTGAACATCAACGGCGCGCACGTCGATCTCGTCGGGCTCGATGATTGGCGCGCCGGGTTGCCTGACTACGGGCTGCTGCAGCGATTGCCAGCCGGGCCGGCTCGAACCGTCGTGCTGTCGCATTGTCCGGTCACGTTTGATGCCGTGCAACAAACCGCGACTCGGCCGGCGGTCGTGCTCTCCGGACATACGCACGGGGGGCAGATCGCGCCGTTTGGGCTCGCTATCCTCGTGCCTGAGGGAAGCGGACGGTATGTCAAAGGTTGGTACGAGGGCGTGAATGGGCACGCCATGTACGTGAGTCGCGGGCTCGGGAATTCCGGGATTCCGGTGCGCATTGGGTCGCGGCCCGAGCTGGTATTGATGACGCTCTAGCCTGGCGGCCACCTCATGTGGCGGCCGCCGAGTAGGTGCAGGTGGAGGTGAGCTACGGTTTGGCCGCCATCGGCCAACGTGTTGATCACTACGCGATACCCACGATCAGCGAAGCCCTCTTTTCGGGCGATATCAGCGGCTGCGGCCGTGAGTGTGCCTATGAGGGCGTGGTCATCTAGCTCGTTCAGGCTCGACACGTGGCGACGCGGGATGACGAGGATGTGTTGAGGGGCTTGCGGGTTGATGTCGCGGAAAGCGAGCGTGTCGGGCGTCTCGCTTACGATCTTTGCCGGGATCTCGCGGCGCACGATCCGGCAGAACAGGCAGGTGGCCTCGTCCTCATCACTCATTGCGGTGCTCCAGCATGGCGCGGACGAGACCCACGGCGATCACGCCGGCGGTCTCGAACCGTAACGTGTGTGCTCCGACCGACACCGGAAGGAATCCGGAGCGTTCGAAGAGTGCCGCTTCGTCGGGTTCGATGCCACCCTCGGGGCCGAGGGCCAACGTAACAGGCGCCGCGAGCGGGCCCGAGATCGGCGGGGCGCCGCTCGTCAGCAAGTATCTGGCACCGGGAGCGTGCGCGGCGGCCTCGGCAGGGTCTACGTCTGGCTCGATTGTTGGCAGCCAGGGGTTGCCCGATTGCTCGGCCGCCGCGCACATGCGGGCGTGGACCTTGGCGACGAATGACGGGCCTTCCCCGCGCGGCGAGACGCTGCGCGAGCGACGCCAGCGGACGGCGCGCCAGGACGTGACGCCGAGCTCTGTGGCTTTTTCGGCGAGCCAGAGCATGCGCTCGCGGTCGGCGATCGGAGCGAGCAGGTGGACTGCCGGGGGGCGCGCCGCCTGGCGCACGGAGGTGATGACGATCTCGCCGCGATGCGTGCTCAGCGCCGTCAGCTGGCCCTCGGCGATCGTGCCATCGCCATCGTAGAGGGACATCGCGTTGCCGACGATGGCGCGGCGCACGCGGAGGTGATGGGTGGCGGCGTCGCTCACCGTCACGGTCTCGCCGACCGTGAACGGGCCTGGAATTACGAGACCGATCACGTTCGGTGGGCCCGGTGGAAGCTCGCGGTCCACCACTCGGCCTCGGTGGTCTCCTTCCCCAGCGTCCAATCCATGGCATCGAGCACTGACAGCATGTGCGCGCGCTCCGCGCGCAACACGCCGCTCAGGATCATTACACCATCGGGCGTCAGAGCGGCATCCATCGCCGGGAGCAGCTCGACGAGCACCGACGAAATGATATTGGCCAGGACCACTCGAACCGGCGCGAGCAATGGGAGGAGAACAAGGGCATCACCTGGAATGACCTGAACTCGATCTTCGACTGCATTGCGACGGACATTCTCTTCGGCATTGGCGATCGCTTCGGCATCGATCTCGATGGCCGCGACACGGCCCGCGCCGAGTTTGGCGGCGGCGATCGAGAGGATCGCGCTGCCAGCGCCCAGGTCGGCTACGAAATCGCCCGGGAGTATGACGTCTTGCACGAGGTCCACCACGCCTCGCGTCGTCGGGTGGTCGCCGGTGCCGAATGCCATCGCTGGCTCGATGACGATCGCGCCCGGCGTCGCCAACCATGGTGGCGCGATCGTCAGAGAGCCGATGGTGTGCGAGCGCAGTTGGTCTTTCCATCGCTCGGACCAGTCGACATCCGGAACTGGCGTCACCTCGATGCGGGCACCAGGCGCCGTGCGTTCGAGACTCTGGCGCAGAGACGAGACGGCATCGTCGGGGAAGCACGTGACGATCGACGGGCCATCGTCTTGGACTGCGCCTGAGCCGTGATCGAACAGGACTTGCGTCACGGCATCGCGCGTGGCTGCGTCTGGCCACACGCGGACCGCCAGCCAGGTCACGCGCCCAGGGCTTCTTTCATTTTGCTCCAGAACCCCTTGGCGCGCGTTTGCGGGGGCTTGGCCGCGATCTCGGCGAGTTTGCGGATTAATGTCTCTTCCTCGCGCGTGAGCTCATCGGGCGTCCACAGCTGCACACGCACGTGGAGATCGCCTGTGCCTGAGGCATTGACTCGCGGGAGTCCCTTTCCTCGGATGTGGAACACGTGGCCGCTGTGCGTCGATGGCGGCACACGGAGGGCGACGGTGCCGGTCACGGTGGGTGCATCGAGGTCGGTGCCGAAGACCAGCTGCGGGTAGGAGACCAGGACCTCGGAGTAGAGGTCATCTCCGTCTCGCTCGAACCTTGGATCATCCTCGACGGCGAACATGACGATGACATCGCCGCGCTCGCCGCCGCGCGGGCCGGCATTGCCGCGGCCGCGCAGTGTCATGTACTGGCCCGTCGCGACGCCGGCCGGGACGCGAATGGTCAGCGTCTTCTCGGCCCGCACGCGTCCATCGCCGCGGCACTTCTTGCACGGCGTCGAGACGACTGTCCCTTCGCCACCGCACGTCGGACACGGCGCGACGCTCACGAATTGGCCAAAGAACGAGCGCTGGGCGCGCCGCACTTCGCCACTGCCGCCGCACGTGGCGCAGCGTTGGGGAGTGGTGCCCGGCTCGGCGCCGTTGCCGTTACACTTGTCGCACGCGTCGAGCAACTTCATGACGAGCGTCCGGTCGACCCCGGTCGCGACCTCGGTCAGCGTCAGGTTGATCTGCACCTTGACGTCGGCGCCGACTCGACTGGCCTGCGCCCGGCCGGTGCCGAACAGGTCGCTGAACCCACCCAAGCCCCCGAAGTCGCGCATGAACATGTTGAGCGCTTCGGACAGATCGACGTGGTGGAATCCTCCGCCACCGCCGCCGCGCAATCCCGCTTCGCCGTAGCGATCATAGGCCGCGCGCTTTTCGGGGTCGCGCAGCACATCGTACGCCTCGCTGATCGCCTTGAACTGCTCCTCGGCATCCTTGGACCCGTTGTTGCGGTCGGGATGGTACTGCATGGCGAGCTTGCGATACGCTTTTTTGATCTCGTCGTCGGACGCAGTTCGCGTCACTCCGAGGACGGAGTAGAAATCGGCCACGGCAGTCCTCAAGCGAACAGCGCGGTGATCATCTGCGACGTGTGGCTCACGAGCGAGATGACTTTTTCGTACGGCATCCGCGTCGGGCCGATCACGCCGATCACGCCGCCGAGCGGACCGGCGCGATACTCGGCCGTCACGATCGTCAGGTTGTCGAGTCGCGGGTCGGCGTTCTCGTTGCCGATCGTGATCGTGACGCCCATCGAGCGCTTGCGCAGCAGCTCCGAGAGATGCTGGCGCGTTTCCGTCAACGCGATGAGGCGTCGGAGGCTATCGCCAGACGCGAACTCCGGCTGCTCGGCGAGCACGGACGCGGCGCCGAGAACCACATCATCGTCGCTGGTGAGCGGCGCGTCGAACATCGTGTCGGCGCCTTGCACGAAGATCTTCAGGAGTCGACCCGCCTGCTCTGACGGTACGGTGTCTCGCAAGCGCGCGACCAGCGACGCCCGGATGTCGCTGAGCGTGAGACCCGCCAGCCGCTCGTTCAGAACGAGCGCGACTTCGGTCAGGACGGGGTCGGCGATCGAGCTCGCTACTTCCACGAAGATCGTGCGCATCGCGCCGCCGCGAAGACTGAGCACAAGGAGCAACTTCTCGCTCGATACGCGCACGAGGTCGAGGCGCTCGAGCACCGTTTGGTCCATCCGCGGCCCCAGCGCAATCCCGAGCTCCTGGGTGAGGAGGCCGAGACTCTCGGCGGCGCAGCGGAGGATATTCTCGATGGCCGAGCCGCCGGCGGCCAGGCGCTCCATCAGATCATCGTGATCCGTCAGCGGGAGCGAAGCCGGCGCCAACCGCATCAGCGAGTCGACGTACATGCGATAGGCCATGTCCGTCGGCACGCGGCCCGCCGAGGTGTGGGGGTGATACAGGTACCCCTTTTCCTCGAGGTCGCTCATCGTGTTGCGAATCGTCGCAGGCGACACGTCGAAACCAAAGCGACGGGCGAGGCTGCGCGAGCCAGTGGGCTCGGCGGTCTCGACATAGCTCTGGATGACGGCCTCAAGGATACGACGCTCGCGGTCATTGAGCGCGGGCAGTGACATAAGTTCAAATCTACGAACGACTTCTGGCATAAGTCAAGTCAGCGGCCAAGGCATCGAGGCGGAGCCAACCAGCAGGGGTCAACACGGCGCGCTTGGCTCGCCGTTCGACCCAGTGCTGGTCTACCCATGAGTCTATTACGGACTCATCACCCGGTTTGGTGACAAGGCCATCGGCGGTGCGCAGGCCGAGGTAAACAGCTTCGGTCTCGTGATTCTCTCGCGTCAGCGTCTCGGCCCCCGCGATCGGGTCCCTGCCCTCACGTAGCGCGGCTAGCCACGCCGTGTACGGCGACTGGTTCCAGCGACGCATGGTTCCGTCGAATTCGTGGGCGGATGGGCCCAATCCGGCATAGGGCGCTCCTGACCAGTACGCTGAGTTATGGCGGGAGCGACGGGCCGGCAGCGCGAAGTTCGAGACTTCGTAGTGCTCGAAACCGGCCGCCGTCGCCATCTCGTGTGCGTGGAGGAAATCGTCCGCGTACACGTCATCGTCGGGTGGGCTCGTTTCTTTGCGTTCGATCCAGTGGGCTAGTGGCGTGCTTGGCTCCACGGTCAGGCCATAGAGCGAAATGTGGGCCGGGTGCAGAGAGAGGGCGCGACTCAGGTCAGCCTCCCAGTCACGACGCAGCTCGCGGGGGAGTGCGAATATGAGGTCCAGCGACACGTTTTCTACGTGCGCGCTTCGCGCGGCGTCTACCGCACGGGGAATATCATCGGCACTGTGGGTTCGGTGCATCCAGGCCAGCGTATTGGCGTCGAACGACTGGGCGCCTAGCGAGAGTCGGGTAACGCCGGCTTCGCGCCATCCCTGCGCACGCGACACATTTACATCTTCCGGGTTAGCCTCGAGCGTGATTTCGGCCGATTGGGTTGGCTGGACGAACTCGCGGAGGAGCGACATGAGATCGGCGACGCCCGTGCCGAGGGCGGAGGGCGTGCCGCCGCCGAAATAGAGCGTGTCGACCTCCCAGGGCGCGTCCTTGCCGTAGCGTAGCGTCAGCTCGGCGCGGAGTGCCGATAAGTACTCGGCGATGGGTGGCTTGGGCCGAACCGCGATCGAGAAATCGCAGTACGAGCAGCGGCGGGCACAGAACGGAACGTGGACGTAGACGTGACGCGGGCGCACATCAGGAAATATCGTCGATTGCGCCGCGCCTTATGGTGCCGTCGTAGCCCACCGTGAGCGCTTGGGCCAGTTCCAGCGACGCCAAGGCCGCCAGGCAGCGCGGCGTCGGGAGGTGGGTGCGCGCGACCAGGTCATCGACACTCGATGCGGGGAGGGCACGCCACACGACCTCTTCGTCGGGTTGGAGCTCGATCCGGCGCGCGAGTGGAGCAACGCCGAGCAGGGCCAGGGCGCTCGCGACATCGGTAACGGGCGCAACGTCTGTGCGGTGCAGGAGGTCGTTTGTGCCGCGGGACTCTGGGGAGTCAATGTTGCCGGGGACTACGCCGACGGCGCGGCCGAGGTCAAGGGCCAATTGGGCGGTGAGCAAGGCACCGCTGGTCACGCCGGCCTCGATCACGATCGTGGCTTGGCCTAGCGCCGCCATGAGGCGATTGCGCTGGGGGAAATGCCAGGGGCGCGCTGTCGTGCCAGCGGTGTACTCGGATAGGACAAGTCCGCGCTCGCCGATGGTCCGCTGGACTTGCCGATGGGCGACGGGGTAGAACACATCGAGACCCGTGCCGAGGACCGCGCAGACGCGGCCACCGGCATCGAGGGCCGCGCGCTGGGCAGCGACATCTATTCCGTACGCGAGGCCGCTAATGACGGCTACGCCGGCGCGAGCGAACGCGACGCCGAGGGCACGAGCGATTCGCTCGCCGTATGCGGTCGCCCGGCGGCTGCCGACCAGGGTGACAGTCGGTGCGTCCAGCATGGCGAGCGAGCCCAGCGCGTACACAACGTCCGGTGGATCCGGGAGATCCTCTAGGCGCGCTGGGCGAGCAGTTGTTGCCACCAGGCGGCGAGAAGCGGTGCGAGACCGGTGCGCGCGGCAGCGGAAATCGGGTAGATCCCGAACGCCTCAGGCGCGTGGAGAGTCGGGGCCGGGTCTGGGCCCCAAAGGTCCATCTTCGTCAGCACAACGCAGTGCGGGCGCCGGGAGAGATCGGCGGAGTACGCCGCGACCTCGGCGCGGAGTCCGTCGTACTCGGACTGGAGATCCATTGCATCGATGGGGATCAGAAAGGCGAGAAGCCTGGTGCGTTCGATATGACGGAGGAATTGGAGGCCTAAGCCGCGGCCTTCGTGCGCGCCCTCGATAATTCCTGGGATGTCGGCGACAACGAACGTGCGATGATCGCTGAGCTGGGCCACGCCGAGGTTTGGCGAGAGTGTCGTGAACGGGTAATCGGCGATCTTCGGGCGGGCCGCCGAGATGACCGAGAGGAGCGTGGACTTGCCCGCGTTGGGCTGACCGACTAGACCGACATCGGCGATTAGTTTGAGTTCTAGGATCAGGGCGCGACGTTCACCTTCTTCGCCTGGTTGCCACTCGCGCGGGCTTTGATGGGTCGATGTGGCAAAGAAGGCGTTGCCCTTCCCTCCACGGCCGCCCTTGGCTATGAGGAGAGTTTGGCCGTGGTCCAGGACTTCGCCTAGTCGCGAGCCAGTTGCTGAATCGGTGATTACAGTGCCTGGCGGGACCGGAAGGGTGACATCGGTGCCGGAGCGACCTGTTTTGTTCGCCCCCATGCCATGCTCGCCGCGCTCGGCGACCCATCGGTCGCGATACGTGTAGTCGAGCAGCGTCGTGAGATTCTCGTCGGCCTGGACGTAGACGTCACCGCCACGCCCGCCGTCGCCGCCATCTGGACCACCGAGGGGAACGCGGAACTCGCGGCGAAAAGAGCTCGCGCCAGATCCCCCGGTGCCGGCTTCCACGGAAACAATCACGCGATCAATAAACACGCCGGGGAAGTTAGCGCATCATCGCTAGAACACCTTCACAAGCCCCTTGGTATAGCGTTGGGGGTCCCGTTTGACGTCGGCCAGGACGGTATTGAGGTCGGTGACGGCCTTGAGTAGCTGGTCATAGAGCTGCTGATCGCGCAGCATCTTCGCGGCAAACCCGTTGCCGCTCTCGACGGTCCGGACCAGCGAGTCGGCGCCGACCGCCACGCTCACCATGTGGGTGTAGAGCGTGTCATCACGCAGGAGGCGGCCGAGGGTGCTCTTGCGCGAGCTCAACGCGGTTGCGAGGGAATCGATCGATGCCACGGCGGCCGTGAGATTCTCGTACAGGGTTGGATCGTCGATCAGGTGACCGAGGGTCCCGTGCTGGTCCTGCAGTCGAGCGAGGAGGGTGTTCGTCTGTTGCAGGGTGCCGGTCAATGCATCGTAGAGCGAGCGGTTCGTGATGAGCTGGCCCATGGTGCCTTCGCCCTTGATGATGCTGCCGGAGATCGACTTCAGGTCTTGCGTCAGGGCGACCATGGCGGTGACGGCGGTCCCGGCCTGCTGGATCACCTGATCGTAGTCGAGCGAGGTGGCCATCGGCACCACGTCGCCGGGTCGGAGCACACTGTACTTCGCGGTACCTGACGAGATGTTGAAGACCTTGTCCCCCAGGAGCCCGAGCGACTGGAGTGTCGCGCGGCTGTCGCCCCGGACCTGGGCTTGCAGGCGGCGGTCGATCGTGACGGTGATCTCGAGATTGCGTGTCGTATCATTGGACACCGGCAAGAACTCGATCGACTCGATCGATCCGGCGACCTGGCCGTCGATGGTGACGGCCGCGCCCTTGGCGAGCCCTTTGGCGTTCTTCACGTAGGCAACGAGACGGTACCGCGAGGTGAACAGGTTCGCCGCCTGGCCAAGCTCGAACATCGCGAAGACGCCGGCCGCGGCCGCGATCAGGATCACCAAGCCGACACGCAGCTCCTCCCATGAAATACGGGTGGCTCGCTTCATTACAGTCCTCCCAGGAAATCCCGGATATAGGAATCCTCGCTCGCGGCCATCTCCTCGGGCGTGCCGAAGAACGTGATCCGATGATCGTGCAGGAGCGCAATCGCGCTGGCCATTCGGTTCGCGGAGCGAATGTCGTGCGTGACAACGACGCTCGTGACGCCGAGCTCGCGCTGGAGCTTCATGATCAGGCGGGTGATCGTACCCGTCGTCAGGGGATCGAGCCCCGATGTTGGCTCGTCGTACAGCATGATCGGGGCGTTGTTCGCCATCGCGCGGGCGATCCCGACCCGCTTTCGCATGCCGCCCGAGAGCTCGGACGGTAAGCACCACATTACGCGATCGGGGTCGAGGTCGACGAATTGCAACTTCTCGCGGACGCGCTCCTCGATCTCTTCGTCGCCGAGCTCCGTGTGCTCGCGGACGGGATACGCGACGTTCTCGAACACGCTCATGGAGTCGAACAGGGCGGCGCCTTGAAACACCATGCCCATGCGCTGCCTGACGACGAGTGCATCGTCGAACGTCAAAGCGGCGATATCGTATCCATCGATCAATACTCGACCTTCGTCCGGGCGGAGCAGCCTGAGCATCAGCTTGAGGAGCGTGGATTTTCCCGTCCCCGACTCGCCGACGACACAAATCGTTTCGCCGTCGCGGGCGCTAAACGAGACGTCCTGGAGCACCGGATTCTCGAACGCCAGAGAAACGTGGTCGATCTGGATGATCGACGCGCCCGGCTCCCTGGCCGACGGATCCCTCGCCAACTCGTGACGAATGGCCCGCCGAACGGTGGCGGCGTTGGTCACGGGAAGATCGCCAGCAAGAACTGCGTAATGAGGTAATCGACGGCGAGGATGCTGATACTCGCCGTGACGACGGTGCGCGTCGTGCTCAGGCCAACGCCCTCGGTGCCTCCCGTTGTCGCGAGGCCGTAGTACGAACCGGTAATCGCGATGATCCCCCCGAACAGGAACGGCTTGGCCAGCCCTTGGATGAAATCCTGCGGGATGACACGCCAGATGAAGCCATCCGATGCGATCTGCTGCCAGACCGTGTGCCAGTAGAGTGCGCTCGGCACACCGACCACGAACGCGCCGATGACATTACCGCCGATAATGCCGACGACATCGTTGATCACGGTGAGCATTGGCAGCATGATGAGCGCGGCGATGAGGCGGGGCGTGACGAGCTTCTTGATCGGGTCCGTCCCGAGCGTGTTGAGCGCGTCGATCTGCTCGGTCACGCGCATCGAGCCGATCTCGGCCGCGATACCCGAGCCGACGCGGCCGGCGACCATGAGGCCCGCGAGCACGGGGCCGAGCTCGCGGATCATCGAGGCGCTCACCAGGCGGCCGACAAAGAGGGTCGCGCCGAACCCCGCGAGGCTGTTCGACGATTGCAGCGCCAGCACCATGCCGGTGAAAAACCCGGTCAGGACGACGATGCCGACCGAGTCGACGCCGATGGCGTCCATCTGCTGCACGACATCCGCGGCATAAAACGGACGCGCGAATATGAACCTGGTGGCATTCCACGCCAACAGGGCGAAGTTCTGCAGGCCCAGCACCTTCGCCTTTGCTGCATCGTTAAGGCGCGCAGGGGCAAGCATCCTACGCTATTGGGCAAGGCCCGTGCCGGGAATCCACCTTTCAGTTTATCTTAGCTCCCGCATGCAACCGTCCATCTCTCGCTCACGGCTCGTCGAGCTGCTCGATGCGGCGCGTGGGATGCGCGTCGCGGTCGTGGGCGACGCGATGCTCGATGTCTATCTCCGTGGGGATGTCGATCGCATCTCACCCGAGGCGCCCGTGCCGGTCGTGCGCGTGCGCCAGCGCACCCAGGCCTTGGGTGGCGCCGCCAACGTGGCGCAGAATGTCGTGGCGTTGGGTGCGCGTTGCGAGCTGGTGGCGGTCGTCGGGGACGACATCGCTGGGGGAGTCTTGCGCGATCTGCTCCAACGGCTGCCGACTGACCCACGGGGGATCTGCACCGTCGTTCGGCCCACGACGACCAAGACGCGCGTGCTCGCGCGATCGCAGCAGGTCGTGCGGTTCGACGAAGAGGAAGACGAGGATATCTCAGGTCGCGAAATCGATGGACTGCTCGACGTCGTCGCTCGCGCCGTCGCCGACGCCGATGCGGTCGTACTCGAGGATTACAACAAGGGCGTGTTGGTGCCGGGGGTGATCCGACGCGCCATCGATGGGGCGAGGGAGAAACGAATTCCGGTCATCGTCGATCCCAAATATCGGCACTTTTTCCACTACTCCGGCGCCACGGTCTTCAAGCCAAACCGGCGCGAGCTGGAAAATGCCCTCGGGGCCGCCGTGGAGCTCGATGAGCCGGCGACGCTGCACGCGACCCTCAATCGACTGGGCGTCGAGCATCTGCTACTCACGCTCGGCGAGAAGGGGATGGCGCTCATCGAGCCCGATGGATCCAGCCACCACGTGCAGACGACGGCGCGCGCCGTGTACGATGTCGTCGGCGCCGGCGACACCGTATCCGCGTACCTCGCCGCCATGTTGGCGGCCGGAGCGACGGCGCTCGAGGCCGCGATTGTCGCGAACTATGCCGCAGGCGTAGAGGTCGGCAAGCTGGGGGCCGCGACAGTCTCGGCCGCGGAAGTCTTGGACGCGTTCGACGGCCGGTAGACCTCCTCATGGATCTGGTCCACCCGTACGGAGCGCTGCAACGGCGATTCCGGAGCCGGCGGATGGCGCAGTTCGCGCGCGTGGTCGGACTCCGCCCCGGTACGCGCGTTCTCGATGTCGGCGGCGATCTGTGGAACTGGAAATTTCTCTCGGTGCGCCCGGCGCTGACCGTGCTCAATATCTTCCCGGCCCCAGCGGACTTGCCGCCTGACGTGACGTGGGTGGTCGGCGACGCGTGCGACTTGCCGTTTCACGACGGCGCGTTCGATGTCGCGTTCTCGAACTCGGTCGTCGAGCACCTGAGCACCGCCGAGAATCAGCGGCGGTTCGCCGACGAGGTGCGACGGGTGGCGCGCGCGTACTACGTCCAGACGCCGAACCGGTGGTTCCCTATCGAACCCCACCTCATGGCGCCATTCATTCACTACCTGCCCAGACGATGGCAGCGGCCGCTCTACCCGCTGACGCCATGGGCGCTGTTGAACAACCCCGATCTGGCGACCATGGATCGGCAATTCCGTGAGCTGCGCCTGCTCACGGCCGACCAGTTCCGTCGTCTCTTTCCGGGAGCGCGGATCCTGACTGAGCGAGCGGCAGGCTTTGCCAAGTCGTTCGTCGCCCTGGGTGGCGATCGCCTCAGTCCTTGACGGCTCGCAGCAGATACTGGAAGGTGAAGAGCGGGCGGAATACGCCGAACGTCACGCGGTCGAAGAGCCGTCGGCGTGAACCAATCGGGAGGCCGGTGATCTCGATCTGCTCCACGCGCAATCCCGCGTCCTCGAGCAGCTCGATCGCCGATGCCCGGGTGAAGAACCTGAGATGGGTGCGGTCGAGTAGGCCGGAGTCCGTGTACTCCCATCGGCCGTGGCGTAGCAGGGGCCAGAGCACGGTGTAGTGGCGCACATTGGGTATACTGGCGACCAGTGCCGCGCCGGGACGCATGACGCTGGCCAGGCGGCGCACGACGTCCCATGGGTCGCGGAGGTGCTCGAGGACATCGAGGCAGAGCACCAAGTCGATCGATGCCGCCGGGACGGGAAGGTCCATGGCCTCGATGTCGCCTTCGTAGACCGCGTCCAGGCGCCCGCGCGCGACGTTGGCGGCGTCCGGGAACAGCTCGATCCCGGCCGCCCAGTCGTACCCGCGGTCGGCCTTGAGCATGAGCAGCGTGTCCCCGCGGCCGCACCCGAGCTCCAGCACGCGGGCGACGCGTCCGGGAACCAGGGGGAGGATCTCGCGGCGCGCGTTCGCGAAATATTGCGTATCTTTCGCGGCGTACGAGACAGCGACATCGAGCATCAGTGCACGCGCCCTTAGCTCAGCTGGTTAGAGCAGCGGACTCATAATCCGACGGTCGCAGGTTCAAATCCTGCAGGGCGCATTACTTGAAGAGCGCCAGCGATCGCGTGACGACCTGGGCGACGCCCCAGAGCAACGGGATGCCGACGAAGCCCCACGCGATGATCAGTCGCCCTTTCATGTCGGCACCCCCGCCGGTTCAGTGGCTGTCCGATAGTGATGCCGCTCAGCGACCGGTCGGACGAGCAGGTTCGACAGGAACCCGACCACCAGCAGCACGGTCATGATGTGCATGCTGAGCGTATACGCATCGGCCTTCGCGACGCCGCTGGCAATCTCGGACTCGCGGATCCGGTTCACGATGAGTGGGCCCATCACACCCGCGAGTGACCAGGCGGTGAGGAGCCGTCCGTGGATGGCGCCCACCTGCATCGTCCCGAACATGTCGCGGAGATAAGCGGGAATCGTCGCGAAACCCCCGCCGTACATCGTGAGCACGATGACGCAAATCAACACGAACAGCCAAGGCTTCCCCATGTGCCCGGAGATGGGAATACACCAGTAGAGCACCGCGCCCAGGGCGAAGAAGGTCGCGTACGTCGCGCGCCGGCCAATAATGTCGGAGAACGAGGACCACAGGAACCGGCCGCTCATGTTGGCGATGCTGAGGAGACCGACGAACCCTGCCGCGGCCGATGCTTTGATGACGCCAGGGAACATCTCCTGGATCATCGGCGATGCCTGCTCGATGACCCCGATGCCCGCCGTGACGTTGACGCACAACATCACCCAGAGCAGGTAGAACTGCGGAGTGCGCATCGACTCGTTCACCGACACGTTCGCTCGCGTGATCATCCGGCCGGTCGTCGGCTCGACGAACCCCTTGGGACGCCAGCCCGGCTTCGGGAGGCGCACGGTGAACACACCAAACATCATGAACAGGAAGTACAGGACGCCCATCGTCAGGAACGTCTTCGTGACGCCCTGCGAGATGCCCGCCTTGTAGAAATTCATGAGGGCGACCGAGAGCGGGGACGCGATCATCGCGCCGCCCCCGAAGCCCATGATCGCCATGCCCGGACGGTCGGGGAACCACTTGATCAGCGTCGAGACCGGCGAGATATAGCCTATGCCGAGCCCGATCCCGCCGAGCACGCCGTAGCCCAGCGCGAGCAGCCAGAATTGGTGAAAAT
>Ga0210409_10002982_pt1 | contig 19498 bp, 19 predicted proteins | sample IncBWH17MmetaG_FD_161649 | JGI IMG/M metagenome (GOLD analysis project Ga0210409, IMG submission 161649) | Forest soil microbial communities from Barre Woods Harvard Forest LTER site, Petersham, Massachusetts, United States - Inc-BW-H-17-M | ecosystem: Environmental > Terrestrial > Soil >... | reverse complement strand
GTCTTCTTGGTCGTATCGCAGACCACGTAGCAGTTGTGGCACCACGCCAGATGATCTTCCAATTCAGCTTTTGTGCGCGCATCAATCACGCCATCAAGGTAGTTGGTTAACTCACTCAAAAAATCTGCGCACTTCACTGGTTGGTGTCTCCGATTTCGGGTTTTTCTTTGCCGTTCTCGCGTCGCTGGAAGAAACGGCTGAGGCGCTCGCGTAATTGCAGGCGAGCCCGCAACAGCCTTGACTTCACCGCCGGGATGCTGAGATCCAGCGCCTCGGCGGTTTCTTCCGTCGACAATCCTTCTACGTCGCGCAGGACGAATACTGTTCTAAAGCTCGCGGGCAGCCCCTGGATGGTGCGGGTCAGAATCTCCCGCAACTCCGCCTGGTTGTACTGCTGCTCGGGATTCGGACTCCAATCCGCGACTTCGCGCGGCAGTGAGTCTTCCTCGGTCTTAACTTCTTCGTCGAGTGAAACCATGCGCTCGGGGCGACGGCGCCGCAACCGCATGAGCGCCTCATTCACCGCAATGCGCACGAGCCAGGTATAAAACTTCGACTGGCCCTGAAACTGATGAAGATTACTGTAAGCTTTCAGGAACGCGTCTTGCACCACATCTTCCGCGTCTTCGCGGTTCTGCGTGATGTGTTGCGCGATCCGAAATACGTTCCGGTCGTACCGCCGAACCAGTTCTTCGAAAGCACCGACGTCTCCGCCCTTGGCAGCTTGTACGAGCGCCAACTCGTCGGAAACTGGCTCATCTATTTTGGGTTGGATGGTACTCATCATTCATCCGATGCAACAATTTTCACGTGGCGCGGCGCAAGGAACTGTTATTTTACTTGGTAACCCGCGCTTCGCGTAACTCTTTTGACGTAACCTGAGTGGAATAGTGTAGCAGGGATTCAGGAACTGGTGAAGAAACGTCGAAAGCGGCGGCTGAAGCCGCATTGATTCGACGGCGTTTGTGATATGGCTGAAGCCATATCCTGATACGAATCGAGCGGTTCGGATAGCGAACTATTAGTGTGTCCCCAGGCAATGCTGATTCGCATATTAGAGCTTCCCCCGACCCGCTTCAGGTGAGATTCTGTCTGGCGGCTCTTCGCGGCCAGAACAGGTTACTTCGGTCATCCATGAAACTCGCTCAAGAGGTCTTATAATCAGAACCTTGCTGGGTATGTGGGGGCGGGGAACCGCGTTCAGCGCCGCGAGAGGGGCGTTGAAAACCTCGATCGAAGTAAACAGTTCGTCACCTCAGGGGCTGAAGCCCCGAACATATTTTCGGTTGTGGGTGGCACGATTGAAATCGTGCCACCCACAAATGCACTCGGGAAGCTGCAAGGCGGTCAGGGCCACAATGGCACAAAAAAGTTCGATTGATCAAATTGTCGAGAGGGCAGTCTCGCAGGTCCTGGAAGGGCATCTTCCGGAATTGCGGAAAGAACTGGTCCGCCGGGTTCTGGAGGAAGTGCATCCGCATCTGGGAGGGTCGGCCGGTGCGGGCGGAAAAGGCTCGACGGGGAACGGCGCCGCTGATCTGTTGCATGCACTCTCCGCGATTCATGCGGGGACGACGCAGAAGGAAGTTTTGCGCGCCCTCCTGGAAAGCACGGCAAGCTACTGCGGGCGAGCTGGGTTGTTTGTGATCAAGTCGGGATCGGCTACGGGATGGCAGGGGCGCGGGTTTGATAACAACGAAGACTTGAAGGATTTTTCGCTGGACGTGAGCAGCCGGGCGCCTGCCCAAGCTCTGCAAACGCGAGCCGCGGTTAGCGCGGTTGCAGCGGAGATGGATCCCCGATTCATTTCGCAATTCGGCGCTCCCGCGGAAGATCGCATTCTGCTGCTGCCGCTTCATTTGAAAGACAAAGTGGCGGCGCTGGTGTATGCCGATGCGGGGACGGGAGCGGGCGGGAAGTTGGATGCGGCCGCACTCGAATTGCTGGTATCGGCTACGGGAGCTTGGCTCGAAGTCGCTTCGCTGCGGAAGCAGGCGTTGAAGGAAGGCGCGGCCGAGGCTGGTGTTCCCGAAAAGTTCGAAGCTCCTGCGGTGCAAACAGTGTCGTCTTTTTCTGATCCTTTTGCGGCCCATGCACCGAAGCATGTGGTTGCGGCTCCGGCTGAGGAGCCCGCGATGGCGGAAGCCACGGCCGAAGTCGTATCTGCACCTTCGGCGATGGCAGCAGCGGCAGTGGCGCCCGCAACCGATGCGTTTGCGCACATGTCGCCGGAAGATGCCGAGGTTCATCGCAAGGCGCAACGATTTGCGCGGCTTCTGATGGATGAGATCAAGCTCTACAACCAGGCCAAGGTTGCGGAAGGCCGCAAGCACAAAGATCTGTACGATCGCCTGAAGGAAGATATCGACAAGAGCCGTTCAACCTACCAGAAGCGCTACGGCAACACAGTGGCAGCGAACGCGGATTATCTGAGCAGCGAACTCGTGCGCAGCCTGGCTGAGGATGATGTTTCGCTGCTGGGGCCGAACTTTCATCGCTAATTCCTAGAAGATTTTTGGGCGAAGCGGAGGACAACAGGTCCTTCGACTTCACAGAATCGCTGGCTGCGCGAACGATTCTGTTCCGCTCGGGATGACACGGTTGTTTTGCGTTCCGGCGTCCCACCCCTTCGGACGTTTGGACGCTGCCTTCACTAACCTCCCGAAGATAAACTTGTCTGACGGAAAACCGCGAATGAGTGAAGCACAATATTGTTCGCGTTCTGCTGGTTTGTCAGTTGTGCATCATGACGCTCATTGACCCCAATTGACCCCTGCCTCGGGGAGTTTTGAGTGCAACCGCCTAGACCCACATCTCGAAAACCGCGAGATGGGGCACCCGCAGAATCGCTCGCTGCGCGAACCGATTCTGTCCCGTTCGAAATGACAATTTGATTGTTTCTGATGACAAATCTAAGTGCTCGGGATGATGGTCTGATCTTAGTTTTTGCTTGACAGGATTGGCCGGGAATCGCTATTGTTAAGGCCGTTTGTAATGTATGTAAGTCGATTTTATTAGTAGGGTATAACGGCTCCCGGCCAAACTGCTCTAGGCCGTTTGACAAACAACTCTCGAGGAGAACTTGCATGGATCACACTATGAATCGAAATATGGATCGCGCGAAGAGTCTGATTGCTGTTGCTGCATTTTTGTTCATCGGGCTGGGGGCGGTTGCGCAGCAATCGTCTACTCCGCCGGCGGCGAGCGGGAGTGGCGCGCCCGCGGACAACGTTAGCACGGTTCGTGGCTGCCTCAAGGGTCAACGTGGAAACTACGTCGTGGTCGAGGACAAGACTGGCCTGATGTATGTGCTAAAAGGCGTCGGCAACACACTCAACGGTCAACTCAACCGTCAAGTGGAAGTGAAGGGCAAAATACTTTCTGGCACGGTCAAGACGGGCATCAATCCGGCGAAGGTGGGCAGTAATCCGAGCGATACGGCGCGTGGGGTTGACGGCGTCCCCTTGCAGGTGGCAAACCCGGAGACGGACATTCGCACGATTTCGAAGAAGTGCAAGGCGGCGGATCAACAGTAAGGTCGCGCCGGTAGTTTTTTGTTGGTCTGAAGACCCTGGGCTAAGAAAGATGAAAAACTCTATCGGCGCCCAGGACAAGGCCGAGAGTCACCGCGGCGATCACGATTTCCCCCACCGCTCCCACGATGAAGGGACGCAATCCCTGCTTCTGCATTTCGCGCAGATTGGTTCGGAGTCCGACACCGGCAAATGTCAGCAAGAAAGCCCAGCGGGATAAATTCCCCAGACTGCCGAGTTGTTCCTTATTGAAAACGCCTAGCGTGGCTAGAAGCGAGATCAGCAGGAATCCAAGAACGAACTTGGGAAATTTCTGCCACAGGAACAAAGCCTTGTTGTGGACGGTTTGAGCCTGTCCTTTACTGGCCCAATAGATCGCATAGCCTAGAACGACGAACCCGATCATCGCGTTTCTGGCAGTCTTGGCCAAGACCGCAATCTTTCCTGCCGCATCGGAGTAGAGAGCGCCGGCGGCTACCGCTTCGGCCGTGTTATCGACCGCCAATCCACTCCACAGGCCGTAGGCGTGGTTGCTCATGCCCAGGAGATGTCCGATGAAAGGGAAAGTAAAGACAGCGATCGCGCCCAGCGCAAGAATCGCGGCGATGGCCAGGGATGAATCTTCATCGTCGGCGTCGATGGCGCCCTTGGCTGCGATGATGGCAGAGACGCCGCAGATCGAAGATCCGACAGCCAGGAGTGTAGTCAGTTTCGGAGTGAGCTTGAAGATGCGCCCCAGAGCGGTCATCAGCGCGATGGCAAGTGCGAGTTCAATCACTACCAGCGCAAGACTCAGGCCTCCCAGCTTGATGACGTCGCCGAGGAGAAAGCGGGCGCCGAGCAGCACGATGCCGACCTTCAGCCAGAATTCGTAGGTGGCGATACCTGCCTTGAAGAGCTCGGGGACGCGAACTGTATTCGATATAACGAGACCGATTAGGATGGCCCACAGCACGTACTCGATATTCGGAAGGCTGAGATGGTGGCTCTTGCCGTAGTGAGAAATCGATTGCTCGATGAACTTGCCGGCATATCCGATGGCGGCCAGCAGGGTCACGCCGGGAATAAAGCTGAGGACACGCGATGAAAGAGTGGTTGATTTGGGCGGCTCAATGGCGACGGAGGTACTCATACGGTTCTCCTTGCGGATGAAGTCGAACTACCAAGGAATTTTGGGAACGATATTCAAACGGACCAACAATGCCAGCAGAAGCGCGAGCGCCACTGCCCATCCGTCAAGCGATAGGTTGAACTTGCCGCCGCTCATGTAGCTTCCTCCATTCAGGTTCGGCCGACTGCAGAAACCAATCAGCCAGCCAAGGCCCGAAAACCTTGGCTGACCGATGGTCCCAGGGCGGAGCGTCCGACCCTGAATTCTATCCGTCCAGGCGATGTGCCGCCTAGAAGGTGTAAATCAAGTCGAATTGCAGGCGGTTCAGGTACGGTTCCTGCTGTCCGGGCTTGGTGATGGTCGCAACGCTGCTGTAGTTGTTGAACAAGGCGACGTTGTTTTCCAGATTGGTGTTCAGAGCGCGTCCATGCCACCAGGTAAAGCTGGCCAGCGTGTTAGAGCGCAATTTCCAAAGAGCGTAGATGCGGTTCTGCAGAATGTTGGTAGGAGCTCTCTGATCGCTTTCGACGAACGACGCGATCGCGGCGTCCTGTTCTTCGCGGTACCAGGCGTAGCCCACTTGAATGTCGTTCTTGTTCTTCACCTGGCCTACGCTGACATCAAACCCGTATTCCTTGTTTTGGCTGCCGAGGGTCGTGATGACGGCACCCTTGGTATTCAAAGGATGATTTTCGGCATCGAGGTTGTCCAGGAACTCCAGCAAGATGTTGACCGGCAAACGCGTGAAGCCAGTCTGGATCTGGTTCGGAAGGATGAAATCCGCGTAGTTGTAGCCAGAGTAAAAGTGGGGCACCCCTTTGGAGTCGACGTAGGTGGCGTTGGTCATGCCGTTGGGGGCAAAGACGCAGGGTGGGTAGGTGGGGAAGCTCGTGCCCTTGGCGCAGCCTTGTCCTTCGCCGGGTATTGGAATGCCGGTAATTGGAGCTGGAGCTGTGCCGCCGGTTGGGGTGGGAGGCTGGAAGCCGGTGGTGGTGGCTCCGGTTGCGAACGCGCTTTCCTGCAGAATCGCATCCGGACGGTTCCACTTCAGGGTCAGGAACGAGGGTGTGACCGTCCAGGGTCCGAATACAAACCTGCCGGCGATCTGCATACCTAGAGCGTAGGAATCCTGGGAAGGAATTCCTGGCTTTCCATTGGCCTGGTTGTAGAGCAGTTCGATGCCCTGGATGTTGACATTCTGCAACGGGCCGGAGAAATCGAACGAAGCTTTTTCGTCGAAGCCTTCCGGGTTCAGATCAGGATCAAAGGTGACGGAGGTGCGCTGCCACGGATAGGGAAATTTTCCGCCGGTGAGGGTGAGCCAGCTATGCGCAACGGGATTGTAGGTAATGAAGCCGCGGTCTAGCGCGATCGTCTTCCGATCGAAGACGTTGGTCAGGGTTTCGTTGGTCGAGGTGGGGTTCCCCAGGCTGCCCGTGGCCAAGGCAAAACCGGCGATGAAGTCCTGGTTGAGCTGGCCGTCCATGCCAAACCGCACACGAATGCGCGCGAGGTTGTTGTCGGGAACCCCGCTCTGGAAGTAAGATTCGCCGCGGATTCGGACGTCACCGCTGAAGCGGAAACGGCCGACTAAAGCTTCCAGCGCGCTCAATTGTCTTCGTTCATCCTGGGTCGTAGTATTCACGACGGCAAGGGCGCTCTTAACGTCGGCGGCGTTGGACGCAGCCTGATCCGCCGCGCTTTTTGCCTGGGTCGCAGACTGCTGGGCTTGCGCAGCGGTAGTCTGGGCCTGATCGACGCCGCTGGCAGCTTTTTGGGCGGCGGCGCTAGCCTGTTGCGTGGTATCCACGAGTTGCTGGAGCTGAGACCTCAATTGCTCGACCAACTGGTTTTGTTGTCTGATCTGCTGCTGCTGGGCCGCCACAGCCTCTTTCAGATCCTGGACTTCCTTGGCGGTGACGGTTTGCTTGGCGGATCCGCTGCGTTTTTGGGGCACGGGCGCATCGCTTTGGGCTGCCGCGAACCCGGTGAATGGGACCATCAAGATAATCATGATGGATATGGTAGAGATACGTTGCCAGCTCTTCCCTGCTTTCATTGGTAGACGCTCCTATTGTTTTCGACTCACTGGGAGTCGGGGACTTTACACCACAGTGTTCACAACAGACAGACCGGGGGCCAGCTAAGCCGGCGCCAACCCCCACTTGTTCTGCAGCCGGCGTTCAATGGTCTTAAAGACCAAACCATCCACGATGTAACCGATTGCGATGATCAGCATCATGACCGCAATCACCTGACTCATGTCGTTCAGATCGCGTCCCATCATCAGCAACTGCCCGAGACCCAAGCTCACAAAGATCATCTCGCCCGAGATCAGCGAGCGCCAGGCGAAGGCCCAGCCCTGTTTGAGACCGGAAAGAATGAAGGGCAAGCTTGCAGGAAGCAATACGTACCAAAACAGCTTGAATCCGCGGGCGCCAAGATTGCGCCCCGCCATGCCGTAGATCTTGGGCATCTGCTGCCGGCCCGTCTCCATGGCGATGGTCACGGAAAGTAGCGACCCCATCACCACGACGAAGAGAATCGCCTTCTCGGTTAGGCCGAACCACAAGACTGCCAGCGGAAGCCAGCAGATACTGGGCAGACTCTGCAGGCTGACTAACAGGCCGCCCATGGTTTCTTCGAGAAACTTGTTGCTGGCAACACCCAGACCAAGCACCATCCCCAGCACGACTGACAGACTGTAGCCGAGCAGCATGCGCTTCATGCTGACTACGATCGCGATCCAGAAGCTGTGATCGAGAAAGCCTGCCCACAACGACTCTGCCACACCTTTCGGGGTCGGGAATACATAGGGCGGCCAGATCTTCAGTTTGGCCAACACCGCCCAGGTCGCGATGAGCACGCCGTAGAAAATGGCATGCCTGGCGAAACGTTTCATGCCGAAACCTCTTTCTGGCCGTACTGCTCTTCCAGCGACTTGTTGATCTCTTCCCGCAAATCATCGAGGATCTCGCGAGCACTTTTCGCCACCGTTACATCTTCGAGAACTCGCGGACGTGGCAGGTCAATCAGATATTCGCGCTTCACGCGTCCGGGGCGGAAGGTCATCAAAGCCACGCGATCTCCGAGGCGCACGGCCTCGCGCACGTTGTGGGTTACGAAGATGATGGTGCGGCCAGTTTCTGCCCAGATGCGTTCCAGTTCGTCGTGCAGCAGGTCGCGGGTTTGGGCATCCAGTGCGGCGAAGGGTTCATCCATGAGCAGAACATCTGGCTCAGTTGCCAGTGCCCGCGCCAGCGCCACGCGCTGCCGCATTCCTCCCGAAAGTTGGTGGGTATAGCTGTCCTTGAACTGGGAGAGGTGCACCAGGCGCAAATAGTGCTGGGTCTTTTCCTCTCGTTCTGCCTTGGATAGGCCTTTCATCTTCATGCCAAACTCGACGTTCTGTCCCACCGTGAGCCAGGGAAAAAGGCCGAGTTCCTGGAAGATGAGAATCCGGTCCGTGCCCGTGCCTTGCACAATCTTGTCGTCGATCAGAACGTTTCCCAACGATGCCTGTTGAAGTCCCGCGATCAAGTGCAACAGCGTCGATTTCCCGCACCCCGAAGGCCCGACAATGCAGAGGAATTCGCCCGCCTTCACCTTGAGATTGATGTTATCTAGGGCCAGCAACCGCGACCCGTGGTTGGTTTTGTAGCTAAGGGAGATCCCTTTGAGAGAAACTTTGGGAACTCCGTGGGGATCGGCATGGCGAAGCGGCAGGATGGCAAGACCCGCGTCCACCTTCCACCTGCTGCTGCCGCTACGAACTGGCCTTCGATCATCCCTCGCCAAAGAAGATTGCACAGCTGGATTCGGGGTCACTGAATTACCTTCTTTCCCTTTTCCGTCAAAACCTGGTTCAAGAGGGTTAAGTCGTACAGCCCGGACAAGTCCGGCATCTGTCTTCCCAGGAAACCGGCCTCGTAGGCGGAGCGTGCCGAGGCCAACAGCGAGTTGCGAATGGGATCGTATGTAATCTGCAATCTTCCGAAGGCCTCGTCCATAACGATGGGGGGTAGCGCCTTTCCAGTTTCCTTCTGTAGTTGCGCGTTCAGAATCTTTTTAGCTTCTGGCAGATGACCGTTGATCCAGTCGGTTAATTCCACGTTGGCCGCGATCCACCTTTTCACTACGTCCGGATGCTCTTGTAGAAACTTCGTTCTGACGATCAGATGGGCGATGACAAACTGCCCGTTCGGCCACAGATCGCGTTCATCGAGGAACAGATGAGCGTTGCCTTCGTGAATGAGGCGCGTGGCCCAGGGCTCGGGAGCCCACGACGCATCGAGCTGCTTCTGCAGAAACAAAGTCAGCTGGTCGGGATTGGCTAGTGGAATCACCTGCACGTCGCCGCCTTTGTCGCTGGATTTCATGCCATGAGCTTTCAACCACGCGCGCAGCGCCACGTCCTGCGTGTTGCCCAACTGCGGCGAGGCCACGCGCTTGCCGTGGAAGTCTTCAGGCTTCTGAATTCCGGAATCGTTTCGCACTACCAGAGCAACGCCTCCGCTCGCGGCTCCGACGACGATGCGAAGCGCTTCCCCGTTCGAGCGCACGTAGCCGGTGATGGCGGGATTCGGCCCAACATATGTCATGTCAATTGCACCAGAAAACAGGGCTTCGATCGCGGATGGGCCGGCGTTGAAACTTGTCCATTGAATCTTCGCGCTGGGTCCCAAAGCTTTGTCGAACCATCCGTTGGCCTTACCGACCATGGCTTGCGCGTGCGTAATATTGGGAAACGCACCAACGCGGACGATGGTCTGACCGAAACCTGAAAGCGAAAGAGCGAGGAAGATCAGCCCCAAAGCAATAGTGAACTTCTTATTCATCTTTGCCCCGGGCCCGGATTTCCGTGAACCACCATGGGCAGCACGCTCGAGGACTCGCCTTTTTTCTTGCGCGACTTGCCTGATTTCGAGCCTCCCGCGCCCTTGCCATTTACGATGTCGGCCAGCGTTGTGTGTTCGAGAATCTTGGCTGCGGCGTCGCGCACCGCGAGGAAGACCTGATAGAGCGCGCGATGTTCGTCATCGCGACTAATCAAGGTGCGCAACTGGTCGGCGTCTCCAAAGGGAGCCAGCGGACCATCAATCAGCCGAATGATCTCGCTCAGATGAATGTCGGAGGGCGCCCGCCGTAACTGGTACCCGCCCTTAGCTCCGCGGACGCTTTCTACCATGCGTGCGTTCTTGAGCTCCAACAGGATCAGTTCGAGGAACTTTTCCGGCAGCGCCTCTTCATAGGCAATATCGCGAATGCGGATCGCGCCCTGGTTGTAGTGGCGTGACAACATCATCATGGCCTGCAATGCGTACAAACCTTTTTGAGAGATCTTCATAGCGCTCCAGAGTATGCCATAAAACTCTATTGTTTTAATAGAGTTTATTGGCATCAGGGACATTAGCAAGTTCGGTGCCAAGTTTGCCCTATGAGCTGACCCAGGTTAAGTAGCTTATTTTCTGATCTTTTACGGGAGGCTGGCTAAACCATCGGTAGATCAAGACATGCATAGCATTGCAGCTTGGCAGCAGATTCTCACACATCCCCACGTAATCTGGGCTCGGCTGCGCCACCAAAATGCTATCCGAACGTGCACGTAATGCCATATGCCATGGTAAAATGCCACTATGGTTACCGCAGTGACAATCGACAAGGCAGGACGGATCGTACTGCCCAAACCGGTGCGGGACGAACTCCAGTTGAGTCCCGGAGATTCTTTGGAGGTAGACAGTTCCGAGGAACGGGTTATCCTGCGCCCGGTGCGAGGAAACGCGCGCATTTACAAAAAGCAGGGGGTTTGGGTCATGCACGGGGGCACTCCGCTCTCCGAGGATGTGATTGAGAAAACCAGGCAACAGATACGGCGTGACCGAGAGCAGAGTTTTCTTGCCAAACAAAAGTGAAGTACTTCTTTGACACCTCAGTTTTAGTTCCTGTCTTCCTTGAGGAGCACCTTCATCATGAAGCCAGTCTCGCCGTGTTCTTGCGATCCGATAAAAAGCACGGCATTTGCGCTGCGCACAGTCTCGCGGAAGTTTATGCCACACTCACGCGTCTTCCGGGCAAGCATCGAGCAAGTGCATCCGAGGCAATGCTGTTTCTGGGAAACATGGAAGAGCGGCTGTCTTTGATCGCACTCGATGCCGAAGAATATTCGAAGGCCGTCATGCACTCGGCTGAATCAGGAGTCGTGGGTGGAATGATCTACGATGCGCTGCTAGCCCACTGCGCGCTCAAAGCCCGGGCGGAGATTATCTTTACCTGGAACGTCGAACACTTCCGGAGATTGGGGCCGGAGGTGGCGAAGCGGGTGAGGACGCCGTAGGGAGGCTCATCGTTCTTTGTGGGCGATGCGCCCTGCCGCCAGCACTTTTACCTGCACCGGCCAACAATCAGGGTCATGTCGTCGGACTGCTCATGAGGACTGAACTTCCTGACATCCTCCACGATCGAAGCAACCAGGGCCGGCGAAGGCTGCCCACAACATCGTCGCAGGGAGTCGATCAGGCGGTGCTCTCCGAATTCCTCTCCCGCATCGTTGAACGATTCGGTGATGCCGTCGGTGTAGAGCGCGAACGTGTCTCCAGGGCAGAGCGGGCGTTCCGCGGTTGAGCAATCCCATTCCCTGAAAAGTCCCAGTACGGTGGAGGTGGAGTCGAGCCGTTCCAGAGTGCCATCGTGCCGAAAGAGAAGCGCGGAGAGGTGCCCGCAATTTACATAGCGCAAGCGCCGGGCTCCGTCGTCGTACTCGGCAAAGAAGAGAGTGGCGTAGGAACTCTCCGCTGAGTTCTCGTAGAACAATCGATTTACCGATTGCAGGAAGCGTTGCGGTTGATCCAATGCGATGGCGCATTGGCTACGCAGGTTGGCTTGCAGATTGGCCATCAAGAGTGCAGCGGCGATTCCCTTCCCTGAAATGTCACCCACGACGAACCCGACGCGCTGCCGGCCCAGGTCAAGAAAATCGAAGTAATCTCCGCCGACCTGGCGAGCCTGGACGCAAATCCCCGAGTAGTCGAGCGTAGTGAGGGACGGCAGCGTCTGCGGGAAGAGCCTGGTCTGCACCTGCTTGGCGATTTCCAGTTCGTGGACAGCGCGACGCTCGGATTCCAACCGCGCCGAAGCCGCGCGGCGCTGCGCCTCGACGGCTCGGCTCTCCTCGTCGAGGCTGACCAGTGCGAACACGTTTCCGTCGAGATCTTTGAAGTGTGTGAACACCCCTCCCCAGATCGGTGACTGCTCGCCGGGCGTTAGCGCGTGGTCAGCCGCTGTCTGCCGCTCGTACTTGATGCGTTTCAGGCGCGGCGTATATTGAAACCGCACTCCGCGCCCTCGCCATTCGTGAAACTTGGCGGTAACGTCCTCAGTGACAAAGACGACCTGCGTGTGCCGGCCAATTAGCATGCATTCCTTGGAGTCGGGCTTGGGGGTGACCAACGAGAGCACCGCGCTGCCGTCCGGAGGAGCAACCGCTACCCAGCGCTGACCGGATCCAAAGCGAACATCACCGACCAGACTGAACCCAAGTTGGTCCAGATAGAATCGCAAGCTTTGATCCTGATCACGAACGTAGATGTTGATTGCGTGGATGCGAAGGTGGAGCTGTCGCGGGTCCACGGGCAGAGCAGGCTGGTCTGCGTCAAGACGTGAAGGAAAGCTGGCCATCCGCGTGATTATAAGTCCAATCAGTAGACCGCGGCCTGGTGTGGAGCGGCATTTGGATTCGAGCCATGCCCTACAGTTCTGTTTTCCTCAGGCGCAACGAATTGGTGATCACGGACACCGAACTGAAGCTCATGGCTGCAGCGGCCAGAATTGGACTTAGCAGCAAGCCGAAGAACGGATAGAGCACGCCCGCCGCGATCGGCACGCCGAGTAAGTTGTAGATAAAAGCGAAGAAGAGGTTCTGGCGAATGTTATGCATGGTGGCCTGACTGAGTTTGCGGGCGCGGACGATGCCCGCTAAGTCGCCTTTTACCAAGGTCACGCCTGCGCTTTCCATCGCAACATCGGTTCCTGTGCCCATGGCGATTCCCACGTCGGCCTGCGCCAGTGCGGGCGCGTCGTTGATGCCATCGCCCGCCATGGCGACGGTGCGTCCCTCTTGTTGCAACCGGCGCACTACTTCGGATTTCTTATCGGGCAAGATTTCTGCTTCGAAGTCGTCGATGCCAAGCTTGGCGGCTACGGCTTCGGCCGTGCCGCGGCTATCACCGGTGAGCATGACGATCCGTAATCCGGCGCTTTTGAGATCGCGAAGCGCTTGCGCAGTTGATGGCTTGATGGGATCTGCGATGCCGATCAGCCCCGCTGGCTTGCCATCAATCACGACGAAGACGACTGTCTGGCCGTTGTGACGCAGGTCCCCGGCAGTTTGTGCGAGCGCGTCAAATGATATCGACTTCTGCTGAAAGAATTTTTCGTTTCCGGCCGACACTGTTCTTCCATCTACCTTGCCGCTAATCCCAAGTCCGGGGTGGGATTGAAAGTCTGAGACACCAGCCATGGGGATATTGTTCTCTTTGGCGGCGGAGACGATCGCGGAACCGAGAGGATGCTCACTTCCCTGCTCCAAGCTTGCTGCCAGGCGAACCAGTTCGGTTTCGTTGCCTCCCGAAGTCGCGACCACGGATTCGACTGTGGGCTTGCCTTCCGTCAGCGTGCCAGTCTTGTCGAAGATCAAGGTATCCACTTTCTCAAGAATCTCCAACGCTTCCGCGTTCTTGATGAGGACGCCGGCTCGGGCGCCGCGTCCAGTGCCGACCATGATGGCCATCGGCGTAGCTAGTCCCAGCGCACACGGACACGCGATGATGAGCACGGCTACGGCATTCACCAAGGCGTGGGCCAGGCGCGGTTCCGGGCCGAGAAAGGCCCATACGATGAAGGTCAGCACGAAAATGCCAATTACCGCAGGGACGAACCACGCGGCGACGCGGTCGGCCAGGCGCTGGATGGGGGCCCGGCTCCGCTGTGCCTGACTGACCATTTGCACAATGCGCGCCAGCAGGGTTTCGCTGCCTACGTGCTCGGCGCGCACTACGAACGATCCCGTGGTGTTAACAGTCGCGCCAATCACACGGCTTCCTGGCTCTTTCGTAACCGGCATCGACTCGCCAGTGATCATCGATTCGTCGACTGTGCTGGTGCCTTCGAGAACTACGCCGTCGACCGGGATCTTTTCCCCCGGACGCACGCGCAGGCGGTCGCCGGGTTTTACTTGATCGAGTGGAATGTCCTGCTCCGTCCCATCGCGGAGAATGCGTGCGGTCTTGGGGCTTAGGTCGAGCAGCGCACGAATCGCAGCTCCGGTACGGCTGCGGGCGCGGAGTTCCAGGACCTGTCCCAGGAGCACGAGGGTCACGATGGCGGCGGCGGCCTCGAAGTAGACCGGAGCCGCGCCACTCATGTCACGGAATGAAGCGGGAAAAATGCTCGGAAAGACGGTTGCGGTCAGACTGAAAAGATAGGCCACCCCTGTGCCCATGGCGATCAGGGTGAACATGTTGGTCGAGCGATTGACGATCGACGCCCATCCGCGCTGAAAGAAAGGCCAGCCGCCCCAAAAGACAACAGGCGTGGCCAGCAACAATTCAATCCACGGTAACCAACCGGGGGACAGCGCGTGCTCGATGGGCATGCCGGGCAACATGTCAACCATCGCGATCGCCAGCAGCGGTACGGTGAGAATCAGACTGATCCAGAACCGGCGCGTCATGTCGTATAGCTCAGGATTCTCTTGGTCCGTTGTAGTGACGGTGCGCGGTTCGAGTGCCATGCCGCAAATAGGACAAAATCCCGGACCGGGGCGGACAATTTCCGGATGCATGGGGCACGTATATTCTGTGCGCGTAGCGGCCAGCGGGATCGTAGGCTCTAGCGCCATGCCACAACTGGGACAAGGTCCGGGTTTGCTGGCTTGGACCTCAGGACACATCGGGCAAACGTAGGTTGCTTGAGTTCCAGATCCGGCGTTAGCAACTGGAGCCGTTGGAGCAGAACGAGAGGCCGGCGTTTGCAGCGCAACCAGGCTGGAGGACGGAGGACGCGCAGCCTCGGTCAGATATTTTTCTGGATTCGCTTTGAATTTTTCGACGCAGGGGGCGCAACAAAAGTAGACCGATTTCCCGGCGTGTTCGAGGTGGTGCTTTGCGATCGCCGGGTTCACGTTCATGCCGCAAACCGGATCCTTCACAGCGGTCGCCGAATTGGAAATATCATCCTTCATGCGCCTCGCGGAATTCTGGCCGCGGAATTCTGGCGAAGAGCCGGCCGGACGAGGCGTCCGGGGCTACGTGGTTTGCGCCGGTTCCCTAGCAAGATAGCATTTTAGATTATGGTGCCTCGTGCTTCGATTCTGCCTGCCCGACCTGCGAGGCGGGCGAGTGTTGTATCTTTAAAGACGAGTACGAACGAGGCCAAGGAGCAAAGCAACCGCATGACACAACTGGAAGTCGCCTACCGTTACGGCAGCGCACCAAGCGAAGCCGAGATGCGTGCGCTGGATGGGGTGCGCGAAGTCTATGGCGTCCGGCGAATGACGTTTAGTCCGAAGGAGCACATCGTGCGCGTGGAGTTCGACGCTTCACGCTTCAAAGAGCCGGTGATCGCGGGACTGCTGCGGCAGGCCGGACTGGACGTCCAAGAGAGACTTGTGCTGGCTTAACTGTGAGGCCCTGGGGGAAGGCTTTTCGTCGGCCAGCTTAAAGTCGGAGTTAAAGGGAAAATGCAAGGGGCGTCCAAGAAAACCTCTGGCCGAAGTTTATCTTCAAGGGCGCCCCGTTGCGCGCCACTTCGTCTGCCGATAATTGTAGCACCCGATTTGCCAATCTCAACTACCTGAAAATACAAAGGGCGTGCGGCGGTAATCCGAGTAGGAATTGCCAGCAGTGAGAAAGATTTACGCTGGCGCTCGCGCGGCACGAGTGGTGCCAAAAGTTCATGGAAGGTGTGAGAAAGAAAATATTTAGGGCTGGGCATAAGGTGTTTACTGTATGCCGAATCGCCTAGCCGCCACCACCTTCGTCTTCATCAATGCGAGAGTTTCCGCTATAATCGAAATCTCCGCTGATCGTTTCCGTAATGCGCCCGTAGCTCAGCTGGATAGAGCATCTGGCTACGAACCAGAGGGTCGGGAGTTCGAATCTCTCCGGGCGCACCATCTTTCCAAAGACTTAGCGTCCGTCGATGTGGGCGCGATTGGGCGCGATTCGAAGCCAAGTCCCGCCTTTTGAGCCGACATCGTCCGCACTAGTGTGTTGTGCTTGAGGTTCTTCACGTACTTCTCTGAAACGTCTGAGAGTGAGTGACCGAGCCACAGTTTCCGCAGCACGTCGCTACCCGGAAGAGAGTTTTCCAGATGCTCCGCACGGAACCGTCTGAAGCTGTGAAAACCGCGAGCCGGTATTCCCATCTTCGTCAGGATCGGATGCAAGGATCGACGCAACAAATTCGATGTCCGCATCGGAGTACCGCGTTCGGAGGGGAACACGAAACCCGTCGTGCGAGTGCCGATGTGTTCTTCGAGCAAGTTTGCGAGCGAGCTATGAATGTCCACCTCGCGAACTCCGCTCTTCGTTTTCGGACTGGACACAGTGCCATCCCACGCGCTCGCCTTCACATGGAGAACCGTACCGCGCACGTCTTCAACGCGCAAGGCAAACGCCTCTCCGATGCGAAGGCCGGAACCGGCGAGCAAAGCATACAGCACCGAATCCTGATCCTCAGCTTTCGCGATGATGGCCTCAACCTCTGTGGCCGTGAAGCTCGGGGTGTTCTGCTCTTCCACGAGCGGCACGTCCATATAGGTCGAGTCCCACTTCACTTCGTACACTTCCCCGCCTCGGTCATCTTTCACAGAGGCGACGACGGACTTGATGACCGCGAGGTAAGTGTCGATGCTCTTGGGTGAGAACCTCGGCTCTCCCGCGAGCTTTTTCTCATCGGCCATCACAGTGATGAACTCTTTCATGCTGCGGTTGTTGACCTCCGACAGAGGCATCGCACCGATCTTCGGGTTGATGTAGCGGAGGTGTGATCGCCACGCGTCGAGCGTGCGTGGCTTGACCGGCTTCCGCTTCCTGTGCTGCACATCGCGGAGCCAGTGTTCCGATTGCTGTTGAAAGGTGATACCGAGGTTCGCGGCCTGTGTTGCACGCGCCGTGACCTCGTCGTTGGCTCCGAACTCCACGAGGATTTGTTTGAGTCGTCGTGATCGTTCGGAGGCGTTGAGTGAACCCGGTCCCGATGCCGGACAGATGGGAACACGCTTACAGAGCCGCGTCGATCTGCCGGGCATGTCGATCCAGAACCGGGCATAGTAGATACCTTTGCGAAATGCGATCCAACCGTTTTGACCGGACCGGCGAGACATTGATATGCCCTTTCCGGTCTGGTAGCGCGGAGGGCATTCTAGCACTGGAGTGGACCCGTTCACACTTCGATTGTGACCGTTGTGACCAGCCCTGAAAATGGCCCCCAACCCCGGTTACAGTGCCATTACGAAAGAAACAGGTACGGTGTGTGGTTTGCTCTGAACCGGCGAAAAGCGGCTCCCAGAGCCGGATTCAGGGCCTCTACGGTGCGATATGGCGCGACTTCTCCAGCATCAAGCCTCACGAGGTGGCAGAACCGCTCAGCGCGGCTCACGGCGCGACACATTGGTACTTCACTAGATGTTCATCGCAAGTGTTTCAACGGGATGCAAGCAATGGGCGCGAATCGAGGGCGCAAACTTAGCCTTATGTTTACTGACTAGTAAACAAAACGGCTGGAAATTCTAGGGTCGTGTGTGTGGCCTTCGCGTCCACAAAGCCCACAAAGTGAAGTCTATTGATCCCACAAATCCTGTAAAACGGATGGTTCCCTGCACTTTCCAAAACGCTTTATTTTTGCTTTTCGGAAAGCATCTAAAAAAGCATGTTAAGTGTTTTGTTTGTAATTATTTACACAGAAAATACCCCAACCCTATACCCCTAGCTCTCTCTCCCCTTCAGGGAGAGAGTAGAGCGTGCTAGGGGGTATGGGCGCGAGAGGGGAGCGGAAAGCAACACCGACCTTAGATGAACACACCGGGACGAATCTCTGTGCCTCGACTCACCGGCTTTTTGCGGGGTGGTTGCTGAGGTTCCACTACGGCAGGTTTCACCGGCATCAGTTGAATCTCGAACTCACCGTTTCCTAGTTGCTTAACTCGAATGGTCATCTGTGGACATCTCCTTTTTGATTTTTGCGATGGTCGTTTGTGAAACTTGAAGCTCCTCTTCGATCTCTCGATAGGTGTGACCCTGAATCAGCATCTCGCGAATCTGATCCTCTCTCGATACCTCTTTGGGTTTGGGTTCTCGCGTTGCGGAGTCATCATCCACACGCCACACACCGTTCTCACAAGTATAACCGTGCTTCGGTAGAAGCCCGTCCTCTCGTTCTTTGGTGAACGACATGGAGAACGAAGCACCCGCCGACTTCCGTTTCCGCGCTTCGAGCTTGATGGATAGATCGAGCGGGTCTTCGAGATCGGACAGCCCACGTTGCGCTCCGCTCACACCGGCCTGATGCAGCGTGATGATGCAGATGCCGAACTGTGCTCGCATGTCGGACAGCCACAGGTTCAGATCGCTGATGATCGCGGGGTCCATCGTCGTTGGAAGTCCGAGCATCTTCAAAGAGTCGAGGATCAGGACTTCAGCCTCGTACTGTTCCACTAGGCTCGCGATGCTTGCGCGGCCTGCTTCTGAAGCGATACTCAACCGCGCACCATGCGGGAGCCGCGACTTAGCGACAAGGGTGAAATTTCCGGCCGGAATTTCGAGGCCGTTCGATAACTTCTTCGCTCGTTCCCACGCCTGACTCTGTGGCAGCTCGCCTTCGACGTACACGACTCTTGCGGCTTCAGGGATTTGAAAATTCGCAAAGCTCTTTCCCGCCGCGAGGTGAAAACCGAGCGACAGCGCGAACACCGTTTTACCAGTTCCGCGATACGCGAACATCTGGTTGATCGACTCGGCGAAGAACATCGGAATCCCGTCGAGTGACACCAACGGAGCGCGAGGCGCGAGTTCCTGTTCCACGAAAGCGTTGAAGTCGATAGAGTCAATCGCAACGTCGTACACCGGAAAAAGTTCATCAAGATCAAGAGTATCGTCATGCACGAAGCGTGCGTGCTGCTCGTCCGTCAGGTGATCGAAGTCGGGAGTGGTTGGTTTACCGTAAAGGAAATTCGGATCGAGCTTATCGAGAATTTTTCTTTCACCATCTTCAAGTGTGGTCACCAGACACCGGGTGGTTGCGGAGATGATCGTCACGTCTGTCTTCGCGAGAATCGTCGCGATGTTCGGTGTGCGGTTGCTGTGATTAAGAAGGATCAGGATTCCGGGTTTCAACTCCTCGATTGCTTGTAAACATTTCTCTAAACCCTCTTTGGTGTAGATGCTTTTGGTCCACTTGACTTGGGACAGTATGTTTCTGCTTCGCTCCTCCTCTTCAGAATCGAGCTTTTCCCCGTCCAACGTCGGCGGGTTGAGGAAGCGGTACTGTAGTGAATGACTGTCCGAATTAGGTATACCGCAGATCAACACCGCGCTTTTCGACACGGCTCGCTCTATCGCCGTTGCCAGACGGGAGAAAGTAAAAGCATGGAAAAACCTGTGTTTCATCGCGACCTTTCTTGGGGGAAGGACTGACAGAAACCATCCTACCAGATAGCTGGGTGATTGTCATTAACAATCGTGACAGAGATAACGACACTGTGTTATGATGGGTTTATGTCAATGGTCGATTCAAGCCCGGAACGGGTCAGAGCCGAGAGGTTCATTGCAGCACACGAACGGGAAATAAACGCTTGCAG
>Ga0210409_10002980_pt1 | contig 19501 bp, 15 predicted proteins | sample IncBWH17MmetaG_FD_161649 | JGI IMG/M metagenome (GOLD analysis project Ga0210409, IMG submission 161649) | Forest soil microbial communities from Barre Woods Harvard Forest LTER site, Petersham, Massachusetts, United States - Inc-BW-H-17-M | ecosystem: Environmental > Terrestrial > Soil >... | reverse complement strand
CACCTGCATATCGATTCCCATGAATGTTTCGACCATCGCCGGCGCCAAGGCGCTCGCCGCCGCCGTGATGCTGAAGGAACCCAAGGTGGACATTTTGGTGAACAACGCCGGCGCCGCATGGGGCGCGAAGTTTGATGAATTTCCCGAGGAGGGCTGGGACAAGGTTCTCAACCTGAACGCCAAGACGCCGTTCTTTTTGACCCAGGCTCTGGCGCCGGCGTTGCGCAAGGCGGCGACCGCCGCCCGCCCCGCCAAAGTGATCAACATCGCGTCGATCGACGGTATTTACCTCACCCACCAGGAAACCTATTCGTACGTTACCAGCAAAGCCGGGCTCATCCAGCTGACCCGCCTGATGGCGGCACGCTTGGTAAAGGACAACATCAATGTCACTGCGATTGCGCCGGGCGCGTTCAAGTCCGATATGAACAGGGACGCCCGCGACCGCGCCGAGGAAGTCGCCAAACGCATTCCCGCAAAGCGTATCGGTACGGATGAGGACATGGCGGGCGCCGCCATATTTTTGGCCTCGCGCGCCGGCGACTACGTCATCGGTTCAACGCTGACGGTGGATGGCGGCGTTGCCTTCGCCAGTCAGGCGCTGCGCGGTCTCGCATCCGGCGAGTAGCGGAATCGCGATGCAGTGCGCGGCGATGCAGCGCCATTATGAGACTCATCTGGCGCCGATTTATTCCTGGATGCTGGGCGACATTGACGCCGCATTGGCGCGCAGCGCCGCCGAACTGGACGACCTGCGGCTGCCGGCGGCAGTCGACGCGGTGGCGGTGGATCTTGGCGCCGGGCTGGGACTGCATGCGGTTGCGCTCGCCAATCGCGGCTTTCGCGTCACGGCAATCGACAGCAGCCAAGTATTGCTCGACGAACTGCGCACTCGGAGCGGCGCGCTGCCGATCATCGCAATTCATGGGGATCTTTTGGAATTTCGCGCATTTGTGAAGCGCCAGCCGGGCGTCATCGTGTGCATGGGCGACACGCTGACGCACTTGCCGAGCTTCTCAAAGGTGGAAGAGCTGCTCGGCGCGGTTGCCGTCTCGCTGGCGCCGGGCGGCATGTTTGCGGCGACCTTTCGCGACTACGCGACCCAGGCGCTCGAAGGCGACCAGCGATTCATCCTGGTGCGCGCCGATGAGGAGAGGATTCTTACTTGCTTTCTCGAATACCAGGAAACTTTCGTCACCGTTCATGATGTGTTGAACCAGCGCGAGGACGGTGCGTGGCGCCAGCGCGTCAGCAGCTATCAAAAGCTGCGGCTCGCTCCGGAATGGGTGGCTGCCCAATTGACCGAACAGGGGCTTGAGGTCAGCCGCGGCACGGGGCGAAGCGGCATGGTGCGCATCGTCGCCGTCAAGGGCTGAGCGGCGCGGAAGCTCGAAAAAATCCGCCCGAACTCGCCAGATGCTTGCGCTATTGCCCGGTGCGCTGTTCGATGCGTTTGGCCAGTTCATCGAGACTTGCATCTTCTTCGATGGAGATTTCCAGCGCGTCGTCCTTGGGATTTTTCGGCGCCGTTTCGCGCCGCTGGATCTGGGGCGGCGCGGGAGCGATGCGGTCCTCCGGCAGCGGCGCGGCGAGCGTGGGCAGCACCCAGTCCTTCTTTTGCGCCACCCAGCGTTCGTAGCGGTCGAAATTCCACATTCCGGCCTCGCCGCCGGTCTGCAGGACATTGGCTATCTGGCTGAATTGTCCGCCGCGAATCGTTCCCTTCGCAGCAGCACTCGGCAGCAGAATTTCACATACCGGAACACGCAGCCGGTATTCGCTCAAGAAATCCAGCCGCTGGCAGACGACGCCCACCAAGCAATCCGCGAGTTGGGCGCGAATGCTTCCCTGGATCTCCGCCGGAAACGACATGCAAATGCGCGTCAGCGCTTCGGCGCAGGTCGCCGAATGCATGGTTGCGATGACCAGATGCCCGGTTTCGGCCGCGCTCAAAGTCAGCCGCATGACTTCGGGGGTGCGCATTTCACCGATCACCAGGACGTCGGGGTTCTCGCGCAAGGCATCCACCAAGGCCTGTTCATAGCTCGGAGAATGCGTCGGTATTTCCCGCTGCCGTATGAACGACCGCCGATTCGTAAACAGAAATTCGATGGGGCTTTCAAGGGCGATGACATTGCGGGCGCTGGAGGCATTGATCTCCTCGACCAACGCTGCCAGCGTCGTGGACTTGCCGCTTCCCGTGGGCCCCGAGACCACGACCAGACCGGTGGTTATATCAATCAAGCGCTTCAAATCCGGGTGCAGATTGCAAGCTCGCAAATTGTTTTGAAAGGAGCTCAGCAAGCGCACCGCCAGCGCCACGCCGCGAACGGTTTGGAAGATATTGATGCGGCAGCGCACTCCCGCGATCGTTCGGGACAGGTCGGCCGACCCTCTGCTGAGAAACTGCGGCCAGCCGTCATTGCCCAGCAGCTCCCGCGCAGCTTGGACGAGAACGCCTCCGGTAATGGCTGCGCCGACCGACGACAGCTGCCCCCTGACGCGCGCGATCAGTGCGCTCTCCGCTTCGATATGCAGATCGCTCGCGCCTAGCTCGCGACCCTTGCGAATCCACTCTTGGAGCACAGCCAAATCCGGAGCCTCAATTGCCAGAAGACCTACGAGGATAGCGGATTAGCGGCAATTTCCACATTAAGGCCCGCGGCGGGTGAACCGCACCAGTCCCGAGCGCTCGACTACTTTCTGCCACAGATGGCGCCAGCGTCGCGCGCCGCTGCGGTAATGGCGAGAGCCTGCCCGCGCCAGCGACGGAATGGTCTCAAATAGCAGCATCGCCCATCGCCGTGTGATCTTATCGACCGTGAATTGCTCGCCGCGCCGCCGGCCGTGCTCGATCATTGCCCGGTACAGTCCGGGCTCGCGCTTCAGGCGCAGCACGGCCGCCTGCGCTTCCTCGAGATTGCGCACGGCCAGGTAATCGAGCGGGCTCTCACGCAGTTCCTCGAAGGCATAATCCGGGCTCAGGAGCGCGGGTATGCCGGCCTGCCAGGCGTTGACCAGCTTGCTCGCGGGCTTGGTTCTGGCGTCGCCGCGCCTTACCGCGAGCACCAGGTCCACTTCGCGATAGTCATGAAATTGCGTCCGAATGGGATGATCGAATGAAGCGTCGAGCACCGCGTCGTCTTCAAATACCATGCCCTGCCCGCGCAGGAATTCCAACCAGCGGGCACTGCGAAACTCCGGAGCCAGGTTGCCGACAAAGCCCTTGTAAGCAATGCGTTCGATCCGATCGCCGCGTCGCGGATCGCGCGGCAGCATCCCGGGCTGCGGCCAGTGCGGCATGAAAAACGCACGTTGCCGGTCCGCATAATAGCCGTTCTGCAACACCTCGAAGTCTGCGTACGTGCAGGCGCGAAAATCGGCACGCACCCCGACCAGCACCGGCGTTGCGCCGTGCGGCAGTCGCTTGAGAAGCAGGCGCTGATCTTCCTTGTGGTAAACGATGATACCCGCGCCCGGCGCCTGATCGCTCATCGTGGACGGGTAGCCCGCGCGGCACAGCCGGTTCCAGGTCTGGACAATCCAGACTTCGCGCGCACGGCGCAGATCGGTCCAGTCCTGGTCCGGATCGAGCGTCAACGCGCGCTCGAGCGTTATTGCGCTGGGTTGCAAGAAGAAATGCACCGGCAGCGTCTCGGGGATTCGATCACTCATTTGACGTGCTTATTTTTTTCCACGCAGCTAAAAGCTCGCTTGAATGAATGTCTGCAGGCGCGCCCGCATTCCCTCGGAATTTCGCGATTTGGACATGATGGCCCGATATTCGTGCGCCGCTTCGAAATGGCGCGGGTTCCTGGAAGCGGCGGATTCTCGCATCGATTTGAGGAAGCGGGAGGTATCCAAGACCAGCTGCTGCGCCGCCGCCGGCAAGCTCGTCGCGGGCGCGCCGACCGGCACGCATCCAGCGTATGCGCATTCCGTGTATTTCAGGAACTCCAGATTGGCGCGTGACGGATCAACGAAAAAATATTTGTAGCCGCTGATGAATCTCACGAAATCGTCAAAAATCAGGTTGTGGCGCCGTGCTTCGCCGAGATTGGGATATCCGGGATGCGCCAGCAGGTCGAAATGGCGGCGATACGCAGGCAGGAGGTAGCGCCGCCGGTACACCCGGGCCCGGCGCGGATACTTGCGGCCGCTGAGAGCGCCGGTCAGGATTGCGCGGTCCCGCCGCGCGCTGAAGCTCTCAAGCTCGAGCGGTTGTTCAGCTTCCGCGACATAGGGATACGGCAGCACGAGCAATTTCGGTTTGAATTTGTCCACGACCATTTTCAGCCATTCGCTCGGCTCGTAGGGAGACAGAATCGCAACATTCGCCCGGGAACAGTGTGTTTCAACCAGCGAACTGTAGGCGCTTTTGTGTTTCCCAAAATTTCCTCGGACCCAGTACGGGTCCACCACCTTCAGCAACACCGGCGCCTGTTGCCGTTCTATGAACTCCCGGACCGAGCTCACCTCGCCGTCGCTCATGGTGTTGTCGATGATGACCGCCTCCGGCGCGGATGTGAACTCGCCCAGCGAGCCTACGCCTGAGCACGGCAGCTGCAATGATTTCGCATAAGCGGGTCCGGCGTCTCTGCAAATCAGGCTCGCAAGGCTTCCCTTCTCGCCTGTTATGAACCGTGGCGGCATGCATTGACCATGGGCGTTAGATCAAGTCGTCAGGCATTGCGGATCGAACACGTATTCGCCGCGCAGCCAGGCAGCGATCTCTTGTGCGTAAGGATTGGATTCTTCGGCTGCATATGCATCGAGCAGGCTGCCGCGCTTCTGCGTCCCGAGTTCGGCAAGCCCGGTATTCTGCAGCAGGTCCAAGTCCGCGAGCAGGCGCCGCGCGAACGGCTGCCCGCACAAATTCTCGCAAATCTCGCTCAGCGCCTGGCGCCGTGCCGATGCGGATGACGGCTGGCGCTGCGCCAATAGCCGCCGATATCCGCACAGTGCAATGCGCGACAGGTAGGGCTGATTCATCGGATTGATCGCGAGACCGGCCACTCGATCGGCCGGCAGGCTCCATGAGCCGGCGGGCGAATCGAGAAACAGATGGTTGGTACGCACCCGGGAATCATTGCAGCTATGATTGTCCCAAATAAAGGGCAGGCGTCCGATATCGGCTGCCACTTGGGCAAGATGCTCGGCCGAATACCCGTCGGAAATGATCTTCTCGCCGGTCCAAAAGAAATCGATGCGGGCATCGACGCTGCGCCCTAAATCTCGCAGATAAGTCTTGGGCGGCGGTCCGAATTCGCGCGCAAGGCGCGCATCGTATGAATAATACGTGGGGCAGACGATGAAGCTCGTGGCGGTGCTCCAGGCGCACACATCCCAGATCACCTTTGCTTGCAGGCCGGCGAGTCCGTCGATGTCGCCGCGCATATCATCGAACAATATGCAGAGCATATCTGCACCGATTTCGTTGATCTGGCGCACCTTCGAGCGCAGCGACAATTGCGCGCCACCGTCGTAGTTCAGGTAAATCTCAAAGGGCGTGAGGCCGATGCCGAAGGAAATGCCGCGCTCCCGGCAATGTTCCTTGAGCTTGGACAATTGTTGCAGAGATTCCGCCGGCATCGGTTCGCGCCATCGCCGGCGCAGAAACGCATCGGCCTTTGGCGCATAGATGTAGAACTTGAATCCCATGTCGCGCAGGAAGTCGGCGCCGCCGCGGCGAGCCGGCCAATCCCAGGTCTTGCCGAAGAAACCCTCGATTACTCCTGCCTTGATGTTGGTTATTTCGGCGTTGCTCGGCTAGGAACTCACGCGCGGCAGCGGCTGCGGTCCGCCGCGCCCACGGTTCAACGTGCGCTCGTATTCCTGAGAGATATCCCGATTGGTGTAGTCCTTGAGCATCGCCGTCGAGACCAAGCTTAAGATCGCACAGAACAGAATGTATGCAGCAATGGCGTAGCCCGACCCGTATCGCGCGAACAGCCACGCGGCGATGAGCGGGGCTGGACCACCGGCGATTATCGACGCCAGCTGATAACCCAGAGACGCGCCGCTGTAGCGAAGCCGCCCGGTGAAGGACTCGGCGATCAGCGCCGCCTGAGGCCCGTACATCATATTGTGCGGAATCAGGGACATGACTATCGCCAGGAAAATCCATCCCGGAACCGCCGTATTGAGCAGCGCAAAGTAGACAAAGCCGAACAGCCCGGTCAATGCAGCTCCGATCATGTACATGCGCTTGCGGCCGATCCGGTCCGACAGGTACCCGGAAAACGGTATCGTAAAGAAGGACAGCACCGAGCCGCTCAGCACGGCGGTGAGAAGCAACTCGCGGGAAGCACCCAGCACCTTGGTCCCGTACGTGAACACGAAGGCGGTGTACAGGTAAAAGGGTGCCTGCTCTCCCATGCGTGCGAGTGCCGACAGAAGGATCTCCCGCGGCTGTCGCTTGATCACCTCCAGCATGGGGGTGCGTTCAATCTTGTTCTCGGTTACCAGCCGCGAAAAAACCGGGGTCTCCAGCACATTGAGTCGAATGTAAAGCCCGATCGCGACCAAAAGAATGCTGAGAAGAAATGGGATTCGCCAGCCCCAGACGAGGAATTTGCTGCCGGAGACCTCGCTAAACGCCAGCACTGCCAAGTTGGCGAGAAATAGCCCGGCCGGGACGCCGAACTGCGGCCAGGAGGCCACGAAACCGCGATGAGCGTTGGTTTTGGTCCACTCCATCGACATCAGAACCGAGCCTCCCCATTCGCCCCCAACGCCGACACCTTGGACGAAGCGCAAGACCGTGAGCAGCACCGCACCCCAGATGCCGATCTGTTCATAGGTGGGTACGAATGCAACCAGGAAAGTGGCCACCCCCATGAGGAGCAGTGTCGCGATGAGCGTCGATTTGCGGCCGATACGATCGCCGTAGTGTCCGAAGATCGCGGCGCCGACCGGGCGCGCTGCGAATCCAACGGCGTAGATCGCGAAGGCTTGCAGGGTTCCGACCAGCGGATCGGATTTCGGAAAATAAAGTTGGGCGAACACCAACCCCGTCACTGTGCTGTACAAAAAGAAATCGTACCACTCGATCGTGGTACCAACGGTGCTCGCTATGACCGCGCGCCTGAGCTGCCTGCGGTCGTCGGGCTCCGGGGACAGGCTTGTCACGTTGGCCGCTGTCGCCATGGGGTACCTCCTTTGCGCGGAACGCGTTCTTTTAGTTATCGTCCAGGGTGGAATATGCGCGCGTAGGCGAGCCGATATCAACCGCAATTTGTCTACCGAGCGCCGCCGGCGTTCTGTTACAGGATCAACTGCGAATCGCAGACAGTTTCTGCACAGCCTCTGCCCGCGCGGATTGCGCTAATTTGCTCCATGAATAGCGTTTCAAGTTGGATTTGTGTCGCTGTCGGCGTCTCGGCCGCGAACTCTGCAAAATCGTGAATCATGTGCATCTGGTCGTGATAGCCAAATTCCTGCGCCACCTCCGTCCAGGACATTGTGTCTGAACACGCCTTGGTTCCAAGCGCCGCTTCGAATCTCGCGATTCTGGCGAATAGCTTGGGCCGCATACCCACCCGCTGAATAAATCTTCGTTGAAACTGGCGCATGCTCAATCCGGCCCGGCCGGCAAGATCTGCGATTGCCACGCGGCCAGCGTGTCGAATAATTTGATTCGCCGCAGCCGATATGGCGTCGTATCGAGGCGCCGCGAGCGCACGATGCAATAAGAACTCATCGATGAGCCGAGCACGCTCCCCGAATGACGTGCATTCGCCGAGTCGCTGTTGGACTCGCGCAATGAAAGCACCCAGCACGGCATGCGCCTCATAGTCCTGATCGGTCAGTTCATGCATGGGGATTGAAAATAGCCGGTGCAACCCATCAGGCTGAAACATGATCACGAAGGCTGCAACGTTTCCTTGTAGTTGGAGGTCGAGGCGGCGATGTGTCTGCGGGCCTACGACAACTGTTGCTGGGGATTTCTTGCTGCCGAGCTGCTTGAAGTAGCGGACAAGGATTGGATCGCCGAACGTGAACTCAATCATCGGGGCCGCGCGGGCTGGAACGGGATGCGGGATTGCAGCACCGCCAATCCGAATCTCGCGCTGCGCGTAGAAGCGAACAAATGCTTTCAGATCAGGCGCCGGTCTGAGGAATTGCGAACTGTGCATGGCTGCCCAAGCCTCCAACAGCCCATGGGAAACTGCAAGAGCTTCCGCGGCCGTTTCAGTTGGCGACTAGCCAGGCAACCATGCCGCAATGTGGTGCCAAGCTGCACTGGGGCCGATGACAAACGCAAACAGCGGACCCGATGCAAAAAGCAGGCTCGCCAGCGCCAGCGTGAGCGGGCGAATTCGCCTCGCCAACAGATAATCCCCGACGACTGCGGCAATGAGAAACATGACAATGGGAACAAGGATGATTGCCGCCGGCAGGGCGGCAAGCCAGGGCGTTTCACCAATGCAGTGGGCCAGCACCGCTGGCATCAGGGCGATGTTCGCGAACAGCATCAGACGTTTATGAATCTGCGGCCGACCCCGATAGGCCAGGGCGGCTGCAACCAGTACGGAGAACATGAGTAAGTCGCCGAAGGGGAATATGGATTCGTAAAACGGGTCATGGTCGATCCTAAGATCACCGCTCAGATCGAAGCCGCGACGCAGCATCGCAACGGTCGTCATATAGGCCAATGGAAGCATCAGCGCGAGGAAAAACACCGCGGCGAGCCCTAGTCGTCTATGTAAGTCGACGCGGCGTCTCGCGACTAGCCTGCTCTGGATCACAAATAGGAGCAGCCACCCGAAAAAAACGCTGCCATGCGCGGCGGCAAGGGCCGAGAGGGGCGCGCGTCGTGCGGAGGTATGCACAATGTGGGGCACAAATGCCAAGATAGATAGGACGATCATCGCAACTGCCATACCGGTGAAGAATCGACCTTCACCGAAAACGTTGCTGCGTGCCTCCAATGAGGTCTGAGATGATGTCGCGGCCATGAGCGGGTTCCAGGCTACTTTTATGACTGGAGCCGATGCTGGCGTGGCGGCTATCGGTGAGATAGTAGAAATGCGACACATCGCGAGTGTCCGCGAGCCCGGCGCCAACCGGATCAGGAGGATCTATGCAGAAGCGGAAACTGGGAAACAGCACCCTGGAAGTGTCGGCGCTCGGCCTCGGTTGTATGAGCATGAGCCATGGCTACGGGCCGCCGGGCGACAAGCAAAAGATGATCGAGGTCATTCGCGGGGCGGTTGCACGCGGAGTTACATTCTTCGACACCGCCGAGATCTACGGTCCGTTCACCAACGAAGAGCTGGTGGGCGAGGCACTGGCGCCGTTCCGCAAGCAGGTAGTCATCGCCACCAAGTTCGGCTTTCGGCTCGCCGATGGTAAGCAGGCCGGCCTGGACAGCCGCCCTGAACATATCAAGCAGGTCGCCGAGGCTTCGCTGAAGCGCCTCAAGATCGAGGCGATCGATCTGTTCTACCAGCACCGGGTGGACCCGGACGTGCCGATCGAGGATGTCGCCGGCGCGGTCAAGGACCTGATCCTGGCCGGCAAGGTCAAGCACTTTGGGCTGTCGGAAGCTGGCGTGCAGACGATTCGCCGCGCTCACGCGGTTCAGCCGGTGACGGCGCTTCAGAGCGAATACTCGCTGTGGTGGAGAGAGCCTGAAGCGGAGGTGCTGCCGGCGCTCGAGGAACTTGGGATCGGCCTTGTCCCGTTCAGCCCGCTCGGCAGAGGCTTCCTCACCGGGAAAATCGACGAGAGCACAACCATCACCAGCACGGACTTCCGCTTTGCCCTCCCCCGCTTTGCGCCGGAGGCCAGGAAGGCGAACAAGGCCTGGGTCGATCTGCTCGCCGCCATAGCAGCTCGCAAGAAAGTGACCCCCGCTCAGCTCGCGCTCGCCTGGCTGCTCGCCCAGAAGCCGTGGATCGTACCCATCCCGGGCACCACGAAGCTGCAGCGCCTCGAGGAGAACATCGGCGCCGCGGCGCACGAGCTAACAGCGGATGATCTTCGCGAGATTGACAACGCCGCCTCGACGATCACCGTGCAGGGCGAACGCTACCCTGAGCACCTGAATCGCATGGTCGGCCGGTGAGGGCGGCCGTATTCATCCACGCCCCCTGGCAAGTATCGGTTAGATGTCCAGATTCGAGACGTGCAGAGCGTTCTTCTCGATGAATTCGCGCCGCGGTTCCACCGCATCGCCCATCAGCGTCGTGAAAATGTCGTCGGCCGCCACGGCATCGTCGATGCGTACCTGCATCAGCCGGCGCGTTTCGGGGTTGATGGTCGTGTCCCAGAGCTGATCGGCGTTCATCTCGCCCAAACCCTTGTAGCGCTGAATGCTCTGGCCCTTCTTGGCCTGCTCGAATAGCCACGCGATGGCGACCTTGAAGCTGGCAACCTCTTGCTTCTCGTCGCCGCGCTGCACGTAGGCACCGGGTCCCATCAGATCGTTCAAGGTTTGCGCAAGCTCGGCGATGCGCAAGTATTCCGCGGAGTCGAAGAACTCGCGGGGTACGTGTTTCTCGGAACTCAAGCCATGCTCGAAGCGTTGCAGATCGATCCGATGGCCGCCACCGGCCAGGGTTTCCACGCTCACCCGATAGCGGCGCGAAACGTCGTCGAGCGAGTTCAAGCGCTGTTCCAGAAGGCGGCACCAATCCCTCAGCGAGTCGACGCGATCGAAGTCCGCTGTCGTCAATGTCGGGACGTACAGCAGCTGCTCCAGGAAGCGTTCATCGTAGCGCCGCGCCCAGCGCGTCACGATGCTTTGCACCTCGACATACTTGGTCGCCAGGGATTCCAACCCCTGACCGGACAGGGGCGGCGCCTCGGCATTGACATGCAGGGCCGCGCCGTCGACGGCGGTGTTCAGCAGCAAGGCATTCAGTTCCACATCGTCCTTGACGTACTGTTCTTGCTTGCCCTTTTTCACCTTGTACAAGGGAGGCTGGGCGATGTAGATGTGGCCACGTTCAATGAGTATCGGCATCTGCCGATAGAAAAACGTGAGCAGCAGAGTGCGTATGTGCGACCCGTCAACATCAGCATCACTCATTAAAATGATGCGGTGATAGCGTAATTTATCGACGTTGAAATCGTCACGCCCAATGCCGCAGCCCAACGCGGTGATCAATGTGCCCACCTCCGCCGAGGCCAGCATCTTATCGAAGCGAGCTTTTTCGACGTTGAGGATTTTGCCCTTCAGAGGCAGGATGGCTTGGGTCCGCCGGTCGCGGCCCTGCTTGGCTGAGCCACCGGCCGAATCGCCTTCGACCAGGAACAGCTCGGATAGCGCGGGATCCTTTTCCTGGCAGTCGGCAAGCTTGCCGGGCAATCCCGCGATGTCGAGCGCGCCCTTGCGGCGGGTCATCTCGCGCGCCTTGCGCGCGGCCTCGCGCGCGTAGGCGGCCTCGAGGATTTTATTGACGATGGCGCGCGCTTCCTGCGGATGCTCCAGCAGGAATTCTTCCAGACGCCCCGCGACAGCAGATTCGACCACGCCCTTCACTTCTGATGAAACCAGCTTGTCCTTGGTCTGCGAGGAGAATTTCGGATCCGGCAACTTCACCGACAAAATGGCGGTGAGACCCTCGCGCGCATCATCGCCCGTGGTTTGAATTCTCTCTTTCTTCGCGGCGAGTTCCTTCTCGATGTAATTATTCAAAGTGCGGGTCAGCGCTGCGCGGTATCCGGCGAGATGGGTGCCGCCGTCTTTTTGTGGAATGTTGTTCGTGTAGCAAAACATACTTTCCTGGTACGAATCGTTCCACTGCATCGCCACTTCCACCTGCGTGTTGCCATCGCGAGTCTGGAACCACAGCACAGTATCGTGAATCGCGGCCTTGCTGCGATTTAAGTATGTGACGAAGGCCTTCAGGCCGCCTTCGTGTTGAAACACTTCTGACTTCTCGTCGCGTTCGTCCACCAACTCGATGCGCACACCGGAATTCAGAAAGGACAATTCGCGCAATCGCTTCGCCAGCGTGTCGTAGTTGAATGAGATGTTGGTGAATATCTGGCTGCTGGGTTTGAAGCGCAGCGTGGTGCCGTGTTCGGCGGTATCGCCGATTGCCGCCAACGGCGCCTGCGGTTCTCCCAACCGGTATTCCTGGCGATGCAGTTTGCCGTCGCGGCGAATGTTCAATTCCAAAAAATCCGACAGCGCATTGACCACCGAGATGCCGACGCCGTGCAGCCCGCCGGATACTTTGTAGGAGCTGTCGTCGAACTTACCGCCGGAGTGCAGCACCGTCATGATGACTTCGGCGGCGGAGCGCCCCTCCTCGGCATGAATATCCACCGGTATGCCGCGTCCGTTGTCATAGACGGTGACGGACTCGTCGGCGTGAATCGTCACGACGACGCGGTCGCAGTACCCGGCCAGCGCCTCGTCGATCGCGTTATCCACAACCTCGAAGACCATGTGATGCAGGCCGCTGCCGTCGTCGGTGTCGCCGATGTACATGCCGGGGCGTTTCCGCACCGCATCGAGACCTTTTAAGACCTTGATTTTGCTGGAATCGTAAACGTTGTCCTGGGCCATGCTCTATCCAAAAATTGCGACCCGCCATGTTAACAGTTTCTGGCACTAAAAACGAATCTATAATCGCCAGGAACTCGATATAAATCAGTGGGTTGGAACTACGGATATGAGGCTTATCATGCCTGGCGAATTCGCGTTCTTGCCGCGCTTTTCTACGGCAATTATCTTGCGCTGGTTGGTCAGCAGGTCCGGCCCGATCGGGTTCCAGTTCAGCTGTTGGTGCGTCAGTGCCGGAGGCCGCAACATCGATCCCCGGCGCTTCCTCCGGCGTGATCGATTCGACCGGCAGTTTCAACTCAGCACCGATCACCTCGGCAATATCGCGCAGGGCAATACCTTCCTCGCCCACCGCGTTGTAGCGCGCCCTGCTTGACCATCCTCGAACGCCAGCCGGCCGAGCGGCGTCGCACCTGCGGCTTCTCAATGACCTTGCGGTCGTCCTCGCTGTTCTGCTTTAACTTGGAGAAGTCGTGGTTGAAGGCCGCGTGGATGAGGCCGAGCCCGGCCACGTGATTGCTGCGTTGATTAGTTCCGGAATGAGAAATGAGCCGATAAATCCGGTGGCGCCGGTCTGAAACACTTGGGCTGGCGTTTGGCTGTATCCCTTATCAGCATAACCGTTGCGATGAGGGTTTCACGTGGAACAATCACCCGCTCTCGACACATCCTCCCGCCACCTTAAATCGTCGGCCCGGGGTGCCGAACGCTGGGAACTCGCCATGAAGCGTGGTGACGATCAACTGCACCGACTGCGCCGACACCTCGCGAATGAGCGCCGACAAACGCTCATCGTCGAGCTCTGCGGCCGGATCATCCAGCAACAGGCTGGGCTGCACGGGGAGGTTCTCGGGAAACAGCTTGAGCTGCGCGATCAGCAGCGACGCGGCCAGCAGCTTCTGCTGCCCCCGCGATATCCGGTCTTTAACGGCCGCCCCCTCCAAGCGAATGCTGAGCTCGGCGCGATGGGGGCCAATCTGCGTCGCGCCTGCTTCTTGGTCATGACTCCAGCTCTGTTCCAGCGCTTCGGCCATTCCCTGATCTTTCGCCCACCCGGTGCGGTAGCTCAAGGTAAGTTCCATCCCCAGTAAGTTCCGACCGATGGCGAGAGCGTGGCTTCCCAAGGCCGCGACATATCGAGTGCGCGCGGCGCTCAGCAACTGGCCATATCGCAGCAGCTCGCCATCCCAAACCGAAACCATGGGCCGGGACTGACGGGATTTTAAGGCGGCGTTGCGCTGCTTGAGGACCTGTTGGTAGCGCTGCCAATGCCCCACGAAATCACGTTCCACGTGAAACACTCCCCAATCCAAAAAGCGCCGCCGGCGCGCGGGGCCTTCTTCGATCAAGTGATGAACCTCGGGATCGATGATCTGCACCGGCAGCGTCAGCGCCAGTTCCGCCAAGGAGGAGGGTTTTTCCCCATCGATCTTGGCCCGAACCCCCAGCGCCGTCCCTTCGACCCCCAGAGGCACGCTTCTCTGGGCATTGTCGACCTCACCAAAGACGACAAAGCGCTCGGCACCGGTGCGAATGAGATGCTGTGGCCGGGGCGTGCGGAAGGAGCGGCCGCGTCCCAAGACGTAGATGGCCTCGAGCAGTGTGGTCTTGCCCGAGGCGTTGGGCCCGCTAATCAGCGTGAACTTGGCATCGAGATCGAGCGCCGCCGACTGCAAGCACCGGAAATCCGTTACTTGCACCCGGCTCAAGGCCACGGCTTATAGTCTCATCGGCATCACGACGTAGCGCGCGTTGGCATTGCCAGGGGACCTAATCAGGCAGCTGCTGTTGCTGTCGGTCAAGCCCAGTTCGACCTCTTGGCCATCGATGGCGGCGAGGGCATCCAGCAGATAGTTCACATTGAATCCAACTTCCAGATCGTTGCCCTGATACGCCACTTCGATTTCTTCCTCGGCCTCTTCCTGCTCCGGGTTGTGCGCTTGGACGGTGAGCATGTTCTTTTTCACGGTCACACGGATGCCGCGATATTTTTCATTGGACAGGATCGCGGTGCGCTGCAGTGCCTGGCGCAGAACATCTCGATCGGCGCGTATGGCGGAAGCCGGTGCGGCCGGAATAACCCGGGTATATTCCGGGAATCGGCCGTCAATAAGCTTCGAAGTGAAGCGAATGTCGCCGATCTGTGCTCGAACATGATTGGTTCCGATCGCGACATCGGCCACTCCCTCGTCAGTGAGTACCCGCTGCAGCTCCAAAACGCCCTTGCGCGGCACGATGACCTGCTGAGAGTTCTTTGCCTTCGCGGCCAACGCCGTTTCGCACAGCGCCAGGCGATGGCCATCCGTTGCCACCGCGCGCAAAACTTGCGCGTCGATTTCCAGCAGCATGCCGTTCAAGTAATAGCGCACATCCTGCTGCGCCATGGAGAAATGCGTCTTCTCCAACAACCGCAGTAATTCCTTGCGCGGGATTTGTACGGTTTGCTGCGAGTTGATGTCATCGATCACCGGAAAATCCGCGGCCGGCAGCGTCGATAAGCTGAAACGGCTGCGTCCAGCCTTGATCACCACCTTCTCGCCTTCGGTACTCAACGACACCGCCAGTTTTTCCGGCAGTGCGCGCAGTATGTCCAGGAATTTACGGCCCGGTACTGTGATGTCGCCGCTGTCCTGAACCGGCACTTCCGTTGCAGCCACCAATTCAACTTCTAGATCCGTTGCCGTAATGGTCAGTTGCCCGTGTCTGATACCCAGCAGCACATTGGCCAACACCGGCATGGTTTGGCGCCGTTCGACCACGCCGATAACGGCCTGCAAAGGGCTCAACAATTTCTCGCGCTCCGCCGTCAATTTCATGGGCTCACCCGTCTCTGCATTCTTAGATTTAGATTCTTAAAAGAGATAACTACTATGATTATGAGGCACCGAGCTTCCAGTGGATAAAGCAATAAATTCAATATTAATCAAAATATTACGATGTCCGTAACCCAGTGCCACAGCTGTACTTCCAGCGCCCCTAACCTGTCCAAGAGCTGTGGATATCTTTATCCACAGACTCATCCACAGCTTCTCCTACCCTAACCCGCCAAGGTTCTCAACAGGTTCAAATAGTCCTCGCCGATGCGACGCTCGCTCTCGCGCAATTCCTTGATGCGCCTGCAGGCATGCAGCACCGTCGTATGGTCCCGGCCGCCAAACGCATCGCCGATCTCCGGCAAACTGTGATTGGTCAATTCCTTGGCCAATGCCATCGCCACTTGCCGCGGCCGGGCGATCGAACGGCTGCGGCGTTTCGACAGCAAGTCGGCGATTCTGATTTTGTAGTACTCCGCCACGGTTTTCTGGATATTTTCGATGGTGACCAACTTTTCCTGCAAAGCCAGCAGATCTCGCAGCGCCTCTTTGGCGAACTCCAGCGTGATTGGCCGGCCGGTAAAGTTTGAGGTGGCGACCACTCGGCGCAGCGCACCCTCCAATTCGCGCACGTTCGAGCGGATTCGCTTGGCGATGAAAAACGCAACCTCTTCCGGGAGATCGACCTGCGTCATCGCCGCCTTGCTCATCAAAATCGCCACGCAGGTTTCCAATTCCGGCGGCTCGATCGCCACCGTCAAGCCCCAGCCGAAGCGCGACTTCAAGCGTTCCTCGAGTCCATCGACTTCCTTCGGGTAGCGATCGCAGGTCAGTATCACCTGCTGCTGGCTCTCCAGCAGCGCGTTGAAGGTGTGAAAGAATTCCTCCTGGGAGCGCTCTTTTCCCGCGAAAAACTGAATATCATCGATCATCAGCGCGTCCAGCGAGCGGTACGAGGTTTTGAAATCATTGATGGTGTTGTGCTGCAAAGCCTTCACCATATCGCCCACGAATCTTTCGCTGTGCACGTACGCGAGTCGCGCCTCGCAGTTGCGTTCCCGCAGCTTGTTCGCGACCGCGTGCATCAAGTGCGTCTTGCCCAGGCCGACGCCGCCGTAGATGAATAGCGGGTTGTACGCTTTGCCCGGATTCCCGGCGACTTGAATCGCGGCCGCTTTGGCGAGTTGGTTGCTCTTGCCTTCGACGAAGCTGTCGAAGGTGAACTCCGAGTTGATGCGGCTGCCAAGCACCGTGGGCGCGAGTTTTCGCGCCCGCGCCGCGGCGCCAGGCGCTGCGTGCTGGTCCTCGACCAGCCGTGCAACCTGAGCATGAGCGGCGGCGCCGGCGCGCGTTCCCACATCGAGCGCCACCTCGGGCGCAAGCCCTTCCGCGAACGCCAAGATCAATTCCTTGATTCTCGGCAACAGGTTTTGCCCCAGCCACTCGATGACATAACGATTCGGCGCCAGCAGCTTGATCTCACCGTCCCGCTCGATCGCTTGCAGGGGCCGCACCCAAGTATTGAACTGCTGTTCCGGAAGCTCGCCCTCGAGCACTCGCAGACAGCGGTTCCACAGCGACTCCGGCAAGAGCGCTCTCCTTGGGTTTTCGGTAGGGGCAAAATGAGCGAAAGGGCAGGGAGTCTAGCTCCAAGTTGCTGGGGCGTCTATTGACACATCCATGCCCGCTTGAGTACCCTTGCCGCCTTTCGAAAATCCCCCAGCCAGGCCGTTTGTCCGTGGTTCTTGTTCGAGTCGCGCTATGAAACGTACTTTCAATCCCAGTAATTTGCATCGAGCCCGTACCCACGGTTTCCGGGCCCGCATGGCCACCAAAAGTGGTCGTCGATTGCTGGCTCGCCGTCGCGCTAAGGGCCGCAAGCGCCTCTGCCCCTGATGTGCTCTAAAAGGGCTGTCTAACGATCCGTAAACTGACGTTCGAGCCGCGCAAGCGTTTACACCAGCCGGCCGAATTTCGCGAAGTGAAGCGGCGCGGTAGAAAATTCGCCGATGCGTTTTTTAGTCTATCTGTTCTGGCCAATGATGAAACCTATCCTCGTTTGGGTTTGAGCATAGCGACGCGCACCTTCGGCAGCGCCGTGGCCCGCAATCGCATCAAACGCGTCGCACGAGAGTCCTTTCGGTTGAACCAACATTCATTGCCGCCTGTCGATGTCACCGTCTCCGCTCGAGAAGCGGCGCGCTTGGCCAAGCTGAGCGAACTGCGCGCCAGCCTCAACCAGCATTGGAAGTCGATCACGCAACGATGGTAACGATTCGCCAAATTCTGCTGTGGATCATCCGCGGGTATCAACTCGCCATCAGCCCCATGCTAGGTCCGCGCTGCCGCTTCCATCCCAGCTGCTCTTGCTACGCGCATACCGCGATCGAACGATTCGGGGTGTGGCGCGGTTTATGGCTTGGGGTTTGCCGCCTCCTGCGTTGCCACCCCTTTTGCGAGGGCGGCTACGATCCCGTGCCGGACAAGAGTTTCAATGCCTAATATCCGCCTAATCCTCTGGGGTGTGCTCGCCGCCATCCTGTTTCTCAACTATGAAACGTGGATGCATGACTACGAGCCGGCCGCGGTCGCGCCCTCCGCCGACACCGCGGCCACCCGGCCGGCGCCTCCCGCAAATAGCCTGGGCGAATCGGTACCGCAGGCCACCACGCAGCCTGCGCCGGCTGCAGCCCCGCCGAGCGCTGCGCTTGCGCCCGCCGGCACGGCGCCTGTCGCCCCGGCTGCAACAGCGACAAGCGCGGCGCCCGGCATCACAACGCCCGGCACATCCGCAGCGGCTGCCTCGACACCCATCCGCGTCACCACCGACGTGCTCGATATCGAGATCAATCTCAAGGGCGGCGAGCTCGAACGGGCCGATCTTTTGCAGTATCCGCTGCGCAAGGACACGCCGAATATTCCGGTCCGGCTGTTGAGCGATGAACCGCCGCCCACGCTGTATCTTCTGCAAAGCGGACTCACCGGCGGCGCGGGCGAGGCGGCGCCCACGCATCTTGCCACCTGGAATGCCGAGCAAAAAACTTATGTTCTCGCGCCGGGCGCCAATGAACTGCGTGTACCGATGACCTGGAGCGACGGCCAGGGCCTGCGCGTGACCAAGACTTTTGTCTTCACGAAAGGCCAGTACACCATCGGACTTTACTACGACGTTCAGAACGATGGGGCGGCAACGCGCAAGCTGGCCTCGTACGCGCAGATCCTGCGTCACTGGGAACACGCCTCGCGTTCCTATTTCGATGTCGAGTCCTATTCCTTCAAGGGACCGGCCGTGTACGACGGCACGAAGTCCAAAGATCTCAACGTCGAAAGTGACGGCGACTCCAAGTACGCGGCGACCATTACCGATGGTTGGCTGGCGTCGCTGCAGCATCAATTCGTTTCGGCCATCGTGCCCACCGCCGGCCAGCCCTACCAATACCTGCTGCAGGTCAAGGGCAACGAATACTTGATGAGTGCCACCGGGCCTGAAGTCGTGGTGCCCGCCGGTGCCAAGGCGCAGTTCCACGAGGAATTGTTCGTGGGCCCCAAATTGCAGTCGCAGCTCGCCGCCATCGGCAGGAACCTGGAGCGCACGGTGGACTTCGGCATCTTGACCGTGGTGGCGCAGCCATTGTTCACCGGGCTTAACTGGGTTCATAAAATCCTCGGCAACTGGGGCTGGTCGATCATCATCGTCACCACATTGATCAAGCTGGTGTTCTTTCCCTTGAGCCAGGCGAGCGGCCGCTCCATGGCCAAGATGCGCGCCGTCGGACCGCGCATGAAGCAGATCCAGGAGACCTTCAAGGACGACCGCGAGAAATTGGGCCGCGCCATGATGGAGCTCTACAAAAAAGAGAAAATCAATCCGCTGGCCGGCTGTCTGCCCATGGTGGTGCAGATCCCGGTTTTCATTTCCTTCTATCGCGTGCTGCTGGAGAGCGTGGAAATGCGCCAGGCGCCGTTCCTGCTGTGGATCAATGATCTGTCGTCGCGCGACCCGTACTTCGTACTGCCGCTGCTGATGGGCGGCGCCATGTTCGCGCAATTCAAGTTGAATCCTGCGCCGCCCGATCCGATGCAGGCCAAAATCATGCAATTCATGCCGCTCGTCATGACCGGCATGATGGCGTGGTTTCCGTCGGGGTTGACCCTGTACTGGCTG
>Ga0210409_10002977_pt1 | contig 19502 bp, 19 predicted proteins | sample IncBWH17MmetaG_FD_161649 | JGI IMG/M metagenome (GOLD analysis project Ga0210409, IMG submission 161649) | Forest soil microbial communities from Barre Woods Harvard Forest LTER site, Petersham, Massachusetts, United States - Inc-BW-H-17-M | ecosystem: Environmental > Terrestrial > Soil >... | reverse complement strand
GCGTGCACACCGGGGACTCGATCACGGTGGCGCCGGCGCTGACCCTCACCGACAAGGAATACCAGCGCATGCGCGACGCCTCGATCGCCGTGCTGCGCAAGATCGGCGTCGACACCGGCGGCTCGAACGTGCAGTTCGCGGTGCACCCGCAGGATGGGCGCCTGCTCGTGATCGAGATGAACCCGCGCGTCTCGCGCTCCTCGGCGCTCGCCTCCAAGGCGACCGGTTTTCCGATCGCCAAGATCGCCGCCAAGCTCGCCGTCGGCTACACGCTCGATGAGCTGAAGAACGACATCACCGGGGGTGCGACCCCGGCCTCCTTTGAGCCGTCGATCGATTACGTCGTCACCAAGATCCCACGCTTCACCTTCGAGAAGTTTCCGGCCGCCAACGACCGCCTCACGACCCAGATGAAGTCGGTCGGCGAAGTGATGGCGATCGGCCGCACCTTCCAGGAATCGCTGCAGAAGGCGCTGCGCTCCCTTGAGACCGGGCTCGACGGCCTGTCGCCGCTGCTGGCCATGCCGCTGAGCGACGAGAGCCAGGATAAGCTCGCCTACGAACTGCGCGCCCCGGGCGCCAACCGGCTGCTGTACGTGGCGGACGCCTTCCGTGCCGGCTGGACGCGCTCGCGCATCGGGGAGCTCACCCGCATCGATCCGTGGTTCCTCGCGCAGGTCGAGGAGCTGGTGCAACAGGAAGCGCAGGTGCGCGCGGCGGGCCTGGGAGCACTGAGCGCCGAGCGCTTGCGCGTGCTCAAGCGCAAGGGCTTCTCCGACAGCCGCCTGGCCAAGCTCGTCGACATGCCCGAGAAGGCGATCCGCGACAAGCGCCATGAGCTGTCGGTCGTGCCGGTGTACAAGCGCGTCGACACCTGTGCGGCGGAATTCGCCACCTCCACCGCGTATCTGTACTCCACGTACGAGGAGGAGTGCGAGGCCGATCCCACCGAGCGCCGCAAGATCATGATCCTCGGCGGTGGCCCCAACCGCATCGGCCAGGGCATCGAGTTTGACTACTGCTGTGTGCATGCCGCGCTGCAGCTGCGCGACGACGGCTTCGAGACCATCATGGTCAACTGCAACCCGGAGACCGTCTCGACCGACTACGACACCTCGGACCGGCTGTACTTCGAGCCGCTCACCCTCGAGGACGTGCTGGAGGTGCTCGCCAAGGAGAAGCCGGAAGGGCTCATCGTGCAGTTCGGCGGCCAGACGCCGCTGAAACTGTCGCGGGCGCTGGAGGCGGCGGGTGCGCCCATCATCGGCACATCCCCGGACTCCATCGATGTCGCCGAGGACCGCGAGCGCTTCCAGGCGCTGGTGAAAGAGCTGGGCCTGAAGCAACCGGCGAACGCCACCGCGCGCACCGAGGAGCAGGCGGTGCGGCTGGCGCGCGAGGTTGGCTTCCCGCTGGTGGTGCGCCCCTCGTACGTGCTCGGCGGGCGCGCCATGGAAGTGGTGTTCACCGAGGAGGACCTGCGTATCTACATGACCCACGCGGTGCAGGTCTCCAACGACAGCCCGGTGCTGCTCGATCGGTTCCTGGATGTCGCAATCGAGGTCGACGTGGATGCGGTGTGCGACGGCGAGGACGTACTCATCGGCGGCATCATGGAGCACATCGAGCAGGCCGGCGTGCACTCGGGCGACTCGGGCTGCTCGCTGCCGCCGAACAGCCTCACGCGCGAGATGCAGGCGGAGCTGCGCGAGCAGACACGCAAGCTGGCGCGCGCACTGCAGGTCGTGGGGCTCATGAACGTGCAGTTCGCCATCCAGAGTGGCGTGATTTACGTGCTGGAAGTGAACCCGCGCGCCTCGCGCACCGTGCCGTTCGTCTCCAAGGCCACCGGGCTGCCCCTCGCCAAGATCGCCGCGCGGGTCATGACCGGGCGCAAGCTGAAGCAGCTGGTGGGCGCGGTGGAGCGCGTGCCGGGGTACTTCTGCGTGAAGGAAGCGGTATTTCCGTTCATCAAGTTCCCCGAGGCCGACCCGATACTGGGCCCGGAGATGAAGTCCACCGGCGAAGTGATGGGTACCGGGCGCACTTTCGGCGAGGCCTATGCCAAGGCGCAAAGCGCCTCCGGGGTCACCCTGCCGCGCAAGGGCGTGTGCTTCATCAGCGTGCGCGACCGCGACAAGCCCGGCGCGGTGCAGCTGGCGAAAAACCTCATCGAGCGCGGCTTCGAGGTGCTCGCGACCGCGGGGACCGCGGGGGCGCTTGCCGAGGCCGGCGTCGCCTGCCGCCGCGTGAACAAGGTGCGCGAGGGGCGCCCGCACGTCGTGGACATGATCAAGAACGACGAGATCGACCTGATCGTCAACACCACCGAGGGCAAGCAGGCCATCCGCGAGTCGAACTCGATCCGCCGCGAAGCGGTGCACCGGCGGGTGACTTACTACACGACGCTCGCGGCCGGGCTTGCGACCTGTGAAGCGCTGGATCACCTGGATGAGGTCGAGGTCAACCGGCTGCAGGACCTGCACCTTGAGGCGGTCAATACATGAAGCGCACCCCCATGACCCTGCGCGGCGCCGAGGCGCTGCGCGCGGAGCTGAAGCGCCTGAAGTCCCAGGCGCGCCCGAGCATCATCAAGGCGATCGCGGACGCCCGTGGTCACGGGGATCTGTCTGAGAACGCCGAGTATCACGCGGCGCGCGAGCAGCAGGGGTTCATTGAAGGGCGCATCAAGGAAATCGAGCACAAGCTCGCCAGCGCCGAGGTGATTGATCCGGCGCAGCTCACCTTGAACGGCAGAGTGGTGTTCGGTGCGCTGGTGGAGCTCGAGGATCAGGCGGACAGTACCCGGGTCACCTACCAGATCGTCGGTGAGGACGAGGCGGATATCCGCCAGGGACGCATCTCGGTGACCTCGCCCATCGCCCGCGCCGTGGTCGGCAAGGAGGAGGGGGACCTGGTGGACGTGGCGGCTCCCGGGGGCACGCGTTCCTACGAGATCGTCGCGGTGCGCTTGCGCTAGGCGGTGCGCTTGCCGCGCGGGGGGACGCTTTCAGTCGGGAATCACGATGCGGGAGAACCCCGGACGCGCACGGTAAAGGACTGCGACGTTGCCGATGCGGTGCACGAGCACACTGCGGGTCCTGGCGGCGAGCGCCGCGAACAACGCATCGCGCGCCGCGCGGTCCCCGCCCGGACCCTTTACCTTGATGAGCTCGTGGTCGTGCAGCGCCCGCTCGGTCTCGAGCGCCACCCCGTCCGTGAGTCCGGCGTTGCCAACGCGCACCACCGGCTGCAGCGGGTGCGCCAGCCCCCGCAGGTGCCGGAGCTGGCGCTCCGAGAGCGTCGCGGGAGCCGCGGCGGCGGGCTGTTGCATCGGTTCATTGTAAGAGGAACACGCCCGGCGCGGGCACACTAGAGCAATGGCGCGGCGTTCGAAGAGCAGCGATCGATGGCTGAAGGAGCACTTCGCGGATCCTTTCGTGCAGCGCGCGCAAAGCGAGGGCTGGCGCTCGCGGGCGGTGTTCAAGCTTGAGGAAATTGACCGCCGCGAACGGCTCATCAAGCGCGGCGCGATCGTTCTGGATCTGGGCGCGGCGCCCGGCGCGTGGAGCCAGTACGCGCGCCGCAAGGTGGGCAGCGGCGGCCGGGTGGTGGCAAGCGATATCCTGCCGATGACGCAGCTTCCCGGCGTGGAGTTCGTGGCGGGGGATTTTCGCGAGCCGGCGGTCTTCGGGCAGATCCTGCAGCTGCTGCCCGCGGCGCAGGTGGACGTGGTCCTCTCGGACATGGCCCCGAACTTGAGCGGCGTGGACGCCATCGACCAGCCGCGGGCCATGTACCTCGCGGAGCTCGCCCTGGCGCTGGCGCAGCGCGTCTTGAAGCCTCAGGGGCACGCCCTGATCAAGGTGTTCCAGGGCAGCGGGTTCCCGGAGCTGGTGAAGGCGGCACGGGGAAAATTTATCCGCGTGAAACTGGTCAAACCCCTTGCATCCCGGGCCCGCAGCCCTGAGATGTACCTGCTGGCCATGCAGTATCGCTTGGTGTAGGTTGACTCGAAGGAAGCTCTTCGACCGCGCGCCACAAAGGACGGAAGCCCTTGAATGATCTGACAAAGAACATCCTGCTGTGGGTGGTGATCGTCACCGTCCTGCTGCTCGTGTTCAGCCGCTATATGCCCATTGCCGGCACACCCCAGGAGATCACCTACTCGCAGTTCCTGGACGATGTGAAGGCCAATCGCGTCGAGTCCGTGGTGCTGCAGTCCGAGATGATCTACGGGGTGCACAAGGATAAGTCGCAATTCAAGGCCTACAACCCGGAGACCGACTTCACCGCGCTCATCGGCACGCTGGAGAAGGCGAATGTCGTGATCGAAGGGCGGCCGCCGAAACAGCCGAGCGTGTTCTGGCAGCTGGTGCTGCAAATGGCTCCGGCGCTGGTGTTGATCCTGGTGTTTCTCTACATGCTGCGCCAGATGCAGGGCGCCTCCGGCGGCCGCGGCGCCATGTCCTTCGGCAAGAGCCGCGCGCGTCTTCTGGGTGAGGATCAGGTGAACGTCACGTTCGCGGACGTCGCCGGCGTCGATGAGGCGAAGCAGGAGGTCGGGGAGATCGTCGACTTCCTCAAGGACCCGGGCAAGTTCCAGAAGCTCGGCGGCAAGATCCCCAAGGGCGTGCTCATGGTGGGCTCGCCCGGAACCGGCAAGACCTTGCTGGCGCGCGCCATCGCCGGCGAGGCCAAGGTGCCGTTCTTTACCATCTCCGGCTCGGACTTCGTCGAGATGTTCGTGGGCGTCGGCGCCTCGCGCGTGCGCGATATGTTCGAGCAGGCGAAGAAGCACGCGCCGTGCATCATTTTCATCGACGAGATCGATGCCGTGGGACGCCACCGCGGCGCAGGTCTGGGCGGCGGGCACGACGAGCGCGAGCAGACGCTCAACCAGCTGCTGGTGGAAATGGATGGCTTCGAGGGTAACGAAGGCATCATCGTCATCGCCGCCACCAACCGCCCCGACGTGCTCGATCCGGCGCTGCTGCGTCCCGGGCGCTTCGATCGCCAGGTGGTGGTGCCGCTGCCGGACGTGCGCGGCCGCGAACAGATCCTGCGCGTGCACATGCGGCGCGTGCCGCTCTCCGAGGACGTGAAGCCGGCGCTGATCGCGCGCGGCACCCCGGGCTTCTCCGGCGCGGATCTCGCCAACCTCGTCAACGAAGCGGCGCTGTTCGCCGCGCGCGCCAACCACCGCATCGTCGGCATGGAGGAGTTCGAGCGCGCCAAGGACAAGATCATGATGGGCGCGGAGCGGCGCTCCATGGTGATGAGCGAGGCGGAGAAGCGCATGACCGCCTACCACGAGGCCGGTCACGCCATCGTCGGCATGACGGTTCCGGAACACGATCCGGTTTACAAGGTCACCATCATTCCGCGCGGCCGGGCGCTCGGCGTCACCCAGTTCCTCCCCGAACAGGATCGCTACAGCTACTCCAAGCGGCGCCTGCAGAGTGCGATCACGACGCTGTTCGGCGGCCGCATCGCCGAGGAGCTGATATTCGGGGCGGATGCCGTCACCACCGGCGCTTCCAACGACATCGAACGCGCCACCGATCTGGCGCGCAACATGGTTACCAAGTGGGGCCTGTCGGACAAGCTCGGGCCGTTGACCTATTCGGAAGAGACCGGGGAAGTGTTCCTTGGCCGCAGCGTCACGCAACACAAGCAGGTGTCCGATGTCACGGCGCACGCGATCGATGAGGAAATTCGCCACGTGATCGAGGCGAACTACAAGCGCGCGCGGGAAATTCTGGTGGCGGCGCTCGACAAGCTGCACCTCATGGCAGAGGCGCTCATGAAGTACGAGACCCTCGGCGACGAGCAGCTCAAGGACATCATGGAAGGCAGGACGCCCAAGCCGCCCGCGGACTGGGACGAGGCGCTGTCCAACAAACCGACCAAGCCGAGCGCCGAAGGCCCGGTCGCCGGCGGGCCAGTCATACCGGCGGGGCAGCACTAACCGCGACGGCGCGCGCTGCACGCGGTCGCATGTCCGTTTCGCCGGTCCTGCTCCGCTGTGCCGATAAGACGGTGGATCTTTCCCGCCCGGTAGTCATGGGGGTGCTCAACGTTACGCCCGATTCGTTTTCCGATGGCGGGCGCTTCTTCTCCCTCGAGGCGGCGGTGGAGCAGGGCGTACGCATGGCGGCCGAGGGCGCGGCGTTCATTGACGTGGGGGGCGAGTCGACGCGGCCGGGTGCCGTCGCGGTGGACGCGGACGAGGAAGCGCGGCGGGTACTGCCGGTCATCGCGCGGCTGCGCACCCTCACGGGCGCTGTGATCGCGGTCGACACCAGCAAGCCCGAGGTCATGCGTGCGGCCACGGCAGCAGGCGCCGGACTCATTAATGATGTGCGCGCGCTGCAGGCGCCGGCGGGCCTTGCGGCGGTGGCGCGCAGCGGCAGCGCCGTGTGCCTCATGCACATGCAGGGCGAACCGCGCACCATGCAGCACGCACCTCACTACCATGACGTGGTCGGCGAGGTCCGCAGCTTTCTCGCGGCGCGCGTGCGCGCCTGCCGGGACGCGGGCGTGAGTGCCGACCGCATCGTCGTGGATCCGGGCTTCGGTTTCGGCAAGACCCTGGAGCACAATCTGCAGCTGCTGCGCCGGCTGCCGGAAATCGTGGCGGATGGGCCGCCGGTGTTGGCCGGGTTGTCGCGCAAATCAATGCTGGGCACACTGACTCAGCGGCCGCCCGCCGAGCGCCTGGCCGGCAGCGTGGCGCTGGCGGTGATCGCAGCGTTGGCCGGCGCGCGCATCATCCGCGCCCACGACGTGGCGGCGACGCTGGATGCGCTCGCGGTCGTGGCGGCGCTCACGAGGGGAGGATAGGAATTTGGCGAGGGCGTATTTCGGCACCGATGGCATCCGGGGCCGCGTCGGCGAGCATCCCATGACCGTGGACTTCGCGCTGCACCTGGCGAGCGCGGCCGCCCGGGTGCTGGCGCCGGAAGGCGGCAGTGTGCTGATTGGCAAGGACACACGCCTCTCCGGCTACATGTTCGAGTCGGCACTCGAGGCGGGATTCGTCGCCGCGGGCGTCAACGTGATGCTGATCGGCCCGCTGCCCACTCCCGGCATTGCCTACATGACGCGCCGCTTCAACTGCGACTTCGGCATCGTCATCAGCGCCTCGCACAACCTCTACGATGACAACGGCATCAAGTTCTTCGACGCCTCGGGGGGCAAGCTCTCGGACGAACTCGAGGAGCGCATCGAGGCGCAGCTCGCGCAGCCACCGCTGACGCGCGCCTCGCGCGGCCTCGGGCGCGCGACGCGTGCCGACCGCTCGCGCCATCTGTACCAGGAGTTTTGTGCCTCGACCCTGCCGCCGGGCGTGGATCTGGCGGGCCTGAAGATTGTGATCGATTGCGCCAACGGTGCGGCCTACAAGGTGGCGCCGCGGATTCTCGCCGATCTGGGCGCGGAGATTGTGCCGGTGGGCTGCTCGCCCAACGGCCGCAACATCAACGACGGCTGCGGTTCGACCGCCCCGGACCTGCTGCAGCTCACCGTGCCGGGCGTGCGCGCGCACGTCGGCTTCGCACTCGACGGCGACGGCGACCGGCTCGTCATGGCCGATCACCTCGGCCGCATCGTGGACGGCGACCAGTTGCTGTACGTCATCGCGCGGGCGCTCCAGGAGGCGGGCACGCTGCGCGGGCCGGTGGTCGGCACGGTGATGAGCAACCTCGGCCTCGAGGTCGGGCTGCGCGCTGCCGGCATCGAGTTCCGCCGCGCCGCGGTCGGGGATCGCTACGTGCTGGCGATGCTGCGTGAAACGCAGGGCATCCTCGGTGGCGAGTCTTCCGGCCACATCCTGTGCCTCGACAAGACCACGACCGGCGACGGTCTGGTGAGCGCGCTGCAGGTGCTGGCGATCATGAAGCAGACCGGCCGCTCGCTGGCGGAGCTGACCTCCGGGATGCAGAAATTCCCGCAGGTGCTGCTGAGCGTGAAGGTGGCGCAGCGCTTCGATCCGGGCGGCGTGCCGGCGGTGCAGGAGGCCGTGGCGCGCATCGAACAGCGTCTGGGCGCTGATGGCCGCGTGGTGTTGCGGCCGTCGGGAACGGAGCCGGTGATACGGGTCATGGTCGAGGGGCGTGACGAAGACGCGACCCGCGCCGCCGCCAACGAGCTCGCGCAGATCATCAGGAGTACCGCCGGCTGACACCTCGCACGGGCCGCTGCGGCGCCTAAGCGTTGCGCCGCCCCCCTCACATGGCTATCATCCCGCGCCCTTTGCGGCCGGCCAGGCGCCGCGGGCCGCTTGCCATTCGAGGTTCACTCATGCGTCGCCCCATTGTCGCCGGTAACTGGAAGATGCACGGATCGCGCAGCGAGAATGCGCGGCTCGTCGAGGACCTTCTGGCCCAGTGCCCGGCAACGCCGGCCGCGACCTGCGTGCTGTGCCCGCCGTTCGTATACCTGCAGGAAGTGGCGCGCGCGCTGCGCGGCTCGGTGCTCAGCCTCGGCGGTCAGGATGTGTGCGCGGACGCGCACGGCGCCTTCACCGGAGAAATCTCCGCGGCCATGTTGAAGGACGTCGGCTGCGAGTACGTGATCGTGGGGCACTCGGAGCGGCGCATGCTGTATCGCGAAAGCGATCAGCTGGTGGCGCGCAAGTTCGCCGCCGCGCATGGCCGGGGCCTGATTCCGATCCTGTGCGTGGGCGAGCAGCTCGCGGATCGGGAGGCCGGGCGGACGCAGGAGATCGTCGCGCGGCAGCTGGAGGTGGTTCTGGAGCTCTGCGGCGCCGGGGCCCTGGAGCATGCCGTGGTGGCCTACGAGCCGGTGTGGGCCATCGGTACCGGCCGCAACGCCGCCCCCGAGCAGGCGCAGGAGGTGCACGCCTTCATCCGCGCCCGGATTGCGGCCCGTGATGCTAGAATTGCCGCTGCCACACGTATCCTTTATGGCGGCAGCGTCAAGGCCGGTAATGCGGCGGAACTGTTCGCGATGCCGGATGTAGACGGCGGTCTGATCGGTGGCGCCTCGCTCAAGGCTGATGAGTTCCTGACAATCCTGGCCGCAGCCGGACCGGGATAGTAGGTTTTTTCCGATGTTGCACACGATTCTGACTTTTGTGCAGTGGGCTGCGGCGTTCGCGATCATCGGCCTGGTGCTGATTCAGCGCGGCAAGGGCGCGGACGCCGGCGCCGGATTTGGTGCCGGGGCTTCGGGCACGGTCTTCGGCGCCCGCGGTGCGAGCACCGCGATGTCGCGCGCCACCGCCATTTTCGCCGCGGTCTTCATGATCAACAGTCTCATGCTCACCTATACAGGCACGCGCACTTCACAGGTGCAGCAGAAAACCATTCTCGATGAGGTCGGCGCGGCCAAGAAGTCCGCGCCCCTGACCGGGACTTCGGTGCCGGCTGCACCCCCGGGCGCAGCCCCGGCGTCAGCGCCCGCTACGGTTCCGGCTTCCGCCCCCACGCCGGCGCCGGCGCCGAAGTAAGGCGCGCCAGCGCTGGCGCGGAATTTAATGTTGCCGACGTGGTGAAACTGGTAGACACACTAGCTTGAGGGGCTAGCGCCGCAAGGCGTGTCGGTTCGAATCCGACCGTCGGCACCAAAACGCTTAGTTGCGCTGCTACAATGCGCAGCCTTTCACGGGGTGCGCACCAGATCGCATGTTGTCGAACTATCTGCCCATCCTGATCTTCCTCATCGTCGCCGCGGGACTTGCCGTGGTGCTGCTGGTGCTCGGCACCGGCATCGGCTACTACTTCACCCGCTCGCGCAACGATCAAGCCAAGCTCTCGTCTTACGAGTGCGGCTTCGAGGCCTTTGAAGACAGCCGCATGAAATTCGACGTGCGCTACTACCTGGTCGCGATCCTGTTCATCGTCTTTGACCTGGAGATCGCCTTCCTGTTTCCGTGGGCGGTAGCGTTGCACAGCATCGGCCTGTTTGGACTCGTCGCGATGGGCGTGTTCCTCGGCATCCTGGTCGTGGGCTTCATCTACGAGTGGAAGAAGGGGGCGCTCGAGTGGGACTAGAAACCGAGGCCCTGGAGGGCTTCGCGCAGCGCGGCTTTGTCACGACGCAGGTGGATAGCCTCGTCAACTGGGCGCGCACCGGATCCTTGTGGCCGATGACGTTCGGGCTCGCGTGCTGCGCGGTGGAGATGATGCACGCCGGCGCCTCGCGCTACGACCTGGATCGTTTCGGCGTGGTGTTTCGCCCGAGCCCGCGCCAGTCCGACGTCATGATCGTGGCCGGAACGCTGGTCAACAAGATGGCGCCGGCGCTGCGCAAGGTCTACGACCAGATGGCGGAGCCGCGCTGGGTCATCTCCATGGGCTCGTGCGCGAACGGCGGCGGTTACTATCACTATTCCTATGCGGTGGTGCGCGGTTGTGATCGCGTGGTGCCGGTTGATGTGTACGTGCCCGGCTGTCCGCCGACCGCCGAGGCACTCGTCTACGGGATCGTGCAGCTGCAGAAGAAAATTGCGCGCACGAACTCGATCGCAATCTGAATCGACATGGAGTGCTCCCCTTGAGCGAGCTCATCGAAGCTCTCGCCGCGAAGGTTGACGCGCAGCTGCCGGGCCGGGTGCGGCGGGTGGCCGCGCTTAGCTCCGAGCTCTCGTACGAGGCCGACGCTGCGGTGTTGCTGGAGGTGTGCCGCACGCTGCGCGAGGCTCCGGAGCTTAAGTTCGAGATGCTCATGGATCTGGCGGGTCTTGACTACCTGCACTACGGGCTCGACGAGTGGCAGACCGATTCCGCGACCCGCTCGGGATTCAGCCGCGGGCGGGTGGCGCGCGCCGCCGCGCCGGAGCCGGACGCGGCCGGGCGCTTCGCGGTCGTCTACAACCTGCTGTCCATCAGCCACAATCAGCGCCTGCGCCTGAAGGTGAAGTGCCCGGACACGGCCGAGCCGGTCGTGGATTCGGTGGTGGCGGTGTGGGCCGGCGCCAACTGGTTCGAGCGCGAGGCCTTCGACCTGTACGGAATCCTGTTTCGCGGCCACCCGGATCTGCGACGCCTGCTCACCGACTACGGCTTCATCGGCCACCCGTTTCGCAAGGATTTTCCGCTCGAGGGCAACGTCGAGGTGCGCTATGACCCGGACAAGAAGCGGGTGGTATATCAGCCGGTGAGCATCGTGCCGCGCGTGCTGGTGCCGAAAGTCATCCGTCATGACCACCGCTACGAGCCGGCGCTCAGGGACAAAGAGGTGCCGCGCTGATGTCCGCCGTGCCCACCGAGATCCGCAACTACACCATGAACTTCGGGCCGCAGCATCCTGCCGCCCACGGTGTGCTGCGTCTGGTGCTGGAGATGGACGGCGAGGTCATCCAGAAGGCCGATCCGCACATCGGGCTGCTGCATCGCGGCACCGAGAAACTCGCGGAATCGAAACCCTTCAACCAGTCGATCGGCTACATGGACCGGCTCGACTACGTCTCCATGATGTGCAACGAGCACGCCTACGTGCTCGCCATCGAACGCCTGCTCGGCATCACGCCGCCGGAGCGGGCGCAGTACATCCGCGTCATGTTCGACGAACTCACCCGCATCCTGAACCATCTCATGTGGCTCGGCGCCCACGGTCTCGACATCGGTGCCATGACGGTGTTCCTCTTGTGCTTCAAGCAGCGCGAGGAGCTCATGGACGTGTACGAGGCGGTCTCCGGCACCCGCATGCACGCGACCTACTACCGCCCGGGCGGCGTGTACCGCGACCTGCCGGACACGATGCCGCGCTACAAGGCATCGCGCTGGCGCTCGCAGAAGGATGCCGCGCGCATGAACGCCGCGCGCGCCGGCACCATGCTGGATTTCATCCAGGCCTTCACGGCAGAGTTTCCGGCCGCGATCGATGACTACGAAACGCTGCTCACCGACAATCGCATCTGGAAGCAGCGCACCGTGAATATCGGCGTGGTGAGCCCGGAGCGCGCCATGCAGCTGGGGTTCTCAGGTCCGATGCTGCGCGGCTCCGGAATAGAGTGGGACCTGCGCAAGAAACAGCCGTATGAAGTGTACGAGCGCATGGACTTCGACGTGCCGGTGGGCGTGAACGGCGATTGCTACGATCGCTACCTGGTGCGCGTCGAGGAGATGCGCCAGGCGAATCGCATCGTGCGCCAGTGCGTGGAGTGGCTGCGTGCCCACCAGGGACCCGTGATGATCGATGACTCCAAGGTGCGGCCGCCGAGCCGCGAGCATATGAAAGAGGACATGGAGTCCCTCATTCATCACTTCAAGTTCTTCACCGAAGGCTACGAGGTGCCGCAGGGGGAGACCTACGCGGCCGTGGAAGCGCCCAAGGGCGAGTTCGGGATTTATCTGGTGTCCGATGGCGCCAACAAGCCCTATCGGCTCAAGTGCCGCGCCCCGGGCTTTGCGCACCTCGCGGCGCTCGAGGAAATGTGCCGCGGTCACATGCTCGCCGACGTCGTGGCCATCATCGGCACCCAGGACGTGGTGTTCGGGGAAATCGACCGGTGAGTACCGAGGGCGCAATCACCACCGTCACTGGCGCGGGCGCCGAGAGCAAGGTCAGCCTGCTGTCCGCGCACACGCGCCAGGAAATCGATCACTGGGTCGCAAAGTTCCCGCCCGGCCGCCAGCGCTCCGCCTGCATTGCGGCACTGCGCGCCGCGCAGGAGCAGAACCAGGGCTACCTGACGGGCGAGCTCATGGATGCAGTCGCGGCGTACCTGCAGCTGCCGCCAATCCAGGTCTACGAAGTGGCGAGCTTCTACTCGATGTTCGAGACCCACCCGTGCGGGCGCCATCACGTCAGTATCTGCACCAACATATCCTGCATGCTGAACGGCGCCGAAGAGCTAGTGGCGCACGCGCAGAAGAAACTCGGCATCAGGCTCAATGAAAGCACGCCCGACGGGCGCATCTTCCTCAAGATGGAAGAAGAGTGCCTGGCGGCCTGCACCGGCGCGCCGATGATGATGGTCGATCACGTGTTCCACGAGCATCTCAGCGCCGCAAAGCTCGATGCGATTCTGGATGAGCTGAAGTGAGCGCGGCGGTGGCGGACTACGGCGACAAGATGAACCTCACGGTGTTCGAGCCACTCAAGCTCGAGCGCTCCTGGACGCTCGCCACCTATCGCAGCATCGGCGGCTACGAGGTATGGGAGCGGCTGCTCAAGGACAAGCCGCCGCGCGAGCAGGTCATCGACCAGGTCAAGGCTTCGGGCCTGCGCGGCCGTGGCGGTGCGGGCTTTCCCACCGGCACCAAGTGGAGCTTCATGCCGCGCAACTCCCCGGTGCAGAAGTACCTGGTGTGCAATTCCGATGAGAGCGAGCCGGGCACCTGCCACGACCGCGACATCCTGCGTTACAACCCGCACGCCCTCATAGAGGGCCTGGCGATCGCCGCCTACGCCACCAACTCCACCGTGGCCTACAACTACATCCGCGGCGAGTTCCTGGGGGAACCCGTACCGCGCTTCGAAGCGGCGCTCGCGGAGAGCTACGCGGCGGGGCTGCTCGGCAAGAACATCCAGGGCAGTGGCCTCGACTTCGACCTGCATACCTTCATCGGCGCCGGCGCCTACATCTGCGGCGAGGAGACGGCGCTGCTGGATTCGCTCGAGGGCAAGCCCGGCAAGCCGCGCTTCAAGCCGCCGTTTCCGGCGAACTTCGGCCTGTACGGCGCGCCCACCACCATCAACAACACCCTCAGCTTCGCTTCCGTGCCGACCATCCTGCGCAAGGGGCCGGCGTGGTTCGCAGGACTCGGGCCCGCCAACTCCGGCGGCACCATGATCTACTCCGTCTCCGGACACGTGGAGAAGCCGCGCAATATCGAGCTGCCGATGGGCATCCCGTTCGCGGATCTGCTGGCGCTGTGCGGTGGGGTTCGCGGGGGTGCGAAGTTGAAGGCGGTGATACCCGGCGGCGTTTCGGTGCCGGTGGTACCGGGGGAGACCATGCTGAAGACCAACATGGACTACGACTCGGTGAAGGCCGCGGGCTCCGCGCTCGGCACGGGCGCGGCCATCGTCATGGACGAGAGCACCTGCATGGTGCGGGTGCTGGAGCGCATTTCGCGCTTCTACATGTCCGAATCCTGCGGCCAGTGCACTCCGTGCCGCGAGGGCACCGGCTGGATGAACCGGCTGCTGCGGCGCGTGCTCGCTGGACAGTCGCGGCGCGAGGAGCTCAACCTGCTGCTCGACGTCGCGAACCGCATCGAGGGCCACACCATCTGTGCCTTCGGCGACGCCTCCGCCTGGCCGGTGCAGAGCTTCCTGAAGCATTACCGTCACGAGTTTGAATACATGATCGATCACGGCGGCCGCAGCCTCGTCGCCGACACTGCCGGAGCGCGGGCGGCTTAAGTCATGGCGGACGACCAGGTCAACATCGAGATCGACGGCGTGGCGGTGAAGGCGCGCAAGGGCGACATGATCATCCGCGCCACCGACGCGCACGGCGCCTACGTGCCGCGCTTCTGTTACCACGAGAAGCTCTCGATCGCGGCCAACTGCCGCATGTGCCTGGTGGAGGTCGAGAAGGCGCCCAAGCCGCTGCCGGCCTGTGCGACTCCCGTGACCGAGGGCATGAAGATCTTCACCAAATCGGCGCGCGCCATCGGCGCGCAGCGCGCGACCATGGAGTTCCTGCTCATCAATCACCCGCTGGACTGCCCGATCTGTGACCAGGGCGGGGAGTGCGAGCTGCAGGACCTCGCCGTGGGGTTCGGCCGCGATGTGTCGCGCTACAACGAGGGCAAGCGCTCGGTCGAGGACGAGAACCTGGGGCCCCTCATCGCCACCGACATGACGCGCTGTATCCACTGCACGCGCTGCATCCGCTTCACGCAGGAGATCGCCGGCATCCAGGAGCTCGGCATGATCGGCCGCGGTGAGCACATGAAGGTGCGCACTTACCTGGAGGGCACGGTCAACCACGAGCTGTCGGGCAACGTCATCGACCTGTGCCCGGTGGGCGCGCTGGTTTCCAAGCCCTACCGCTTCAGCGCGCGCGCCTGGGAAATGACCTCGACGCCGCTCATCGCGCCGCACGATGGCGTCGGCAGCAATCTTTTTGGTCACGTGCTGCGTGGCCGCCTTATGCGCGTCGTGCCGCGGGAGAACGAGTCCATCAATGAGACCTGGATTTCCGATCGCGACCGCTTCAGTTACGAGGGCGTCTACAGTCCCGACCGCCTCGAGCACCCGCTGCTGCGGGAAGGTGCTGAGCTGAAGGTGAGCGGCTGGGAACCGGCGCTCATGCGGGTCGCGCAGGGCCTGCAGGCGCGGGCCGCGGACTTCGGGGTGCTGGTGAGCAGCTGCGCCACCATCGAGGAGCTGTATCTGGCGGGGCGTATCGCGCGCGGGCTCAAATCCCACAACATTGATCATCGCCTGCGGCAGCGCGACTTTCGCGACCAGGCCGCGGATCCGGTGTTTCCGGGGCTCGGCATGCGCATCGCGGACATCGATGCGCTGAGTGCGCTCTTCGTCATCGGCGCGAACCTGCGCCGCGAGGCGCCGATCCTCGCGCACCGCGTGCACAAGGCCGCGCAACGCGGCGCCCAGGTCGCCATGCTGAACCCGGCGCGCTTCCCGTACCTCTTCCCGGTCAATGCCTACCTGACCTCGGCGCCGGCGGATCTGGTCGCGGATCTCGCCGCGGTGCTGGCAGCCGCCGCCGCCGCCACCGGCAAGGCCGTGCCGGCGCACCTTAGCGCCGCGGTGAATGCCGCGCGCGTCACCGACGCGCACCGTGCCGTGGCGCAGGTGCTTAGCCAGGACGGCAAGCGCGCCGTGTGGCTCGGCGCACTCGCGGCGCGTCATGCGCAGTTTGGCGACCTGCGCGCGCTCGCCGCCGCGCTCGCGCAGCTCACGGGAGCATCCCTCGGGCGCATCACCGAGGGCGGCAACGCCGCGGGCGCCTACCTCGCCGGCGCGATTCCGCATCGCGAAGCCGGGGTCAGGGCCGTGTCCCAGCCGGGACTCACGGCGCGCGACATGCTGCGCAAGCCGCTGCGCGCCTACGTTCTGATTGGCGGCATTGAGCCCTCGATCGACGCCCTGGACGCGCAAAGCCTCGCCATGCTGGCGCGCGCGGAGCTGGTGGTCGCCATCACGCCATTCGCGAGCGAGGAATTGCAGCGCATCGCGCACGTGATGCTGCCCATGGGCACCTTTGCGGAAACCGCCGGCACTTACGTGAACTGCGAGGGGGTGTGGCAGTCGCAAAGCGGCGCGGCGCTGCCGGTGGGCGAGGCGCGGCCGGGCTGGAAGATCCTGCGGGTGCTCGGCAACCTTTTGAGTCTCGAGGGCTTCGACTATCACTCCTCGGAAAGTGTGCTGCAGGAAGTGCGCACCGCATGTGAGGCCGTGGTGCCTGCGCCCTACCAGGGCACCCACGCGGTGACGGCCCTGACGCGCAGCGGCACGGGGGCGCGCGCCGGGGATGCCGCCGCGGGCGCGGCGCTCATCGACGTCCCGATGTACCAGGTTGATGCCCTGGTGCGCCGTTCACCATCGCTGCAGAAGACGCGCGAAGGGCGCACACCCGCCGCGAGCTACTGACGCTTACGACACTCGATGCATACGCTCACCAACATCTGGCTCGCGCACCCGGACCTTGTAACTTCCACGGCGTGGACGCTCGTGATCACCGTGGTGCTGATCATCTGCGTCGCGCTTCTTACCTTGTGGGAGCGCAAGGTGATCGGCTGGATGCAGCTGCGCCGCGGACCGAACCGGGTGCGCATCTTCGGACTTATCCCGGGCCTGGGGCAGCCGTTCGCCGATGTCTTCAAGCTCCTCATGAAAGAGGTCATCGTCCCGACGAACTCCAACAAGTTCCTGTTTCGGGTCGCGCCCATCATTACCCTGGTGCCGGCGTTCGCCGCCTGGGCGGTGATTCCGCTCTCCCCGACGGTGGTGGTTTCGAAGGCGGACGCGGGCCTTTTGTACCTGCTGTCGCTCACCTCGATGGGCGTGTATGGCGTCATCATTGCCGGCTGGGCAGCGAATTCGAAGTACGCTTTTCTCGGCGCCATGCGCTCGGCGGCGCAGATGGTCGCCTACGAGATTGCCATGGGCTTTGCGCTCGTCGGGGTGCTCATGGCCACCGGCAGCATGAATCTCGGCACCATCGTGCGCACCCAGGCGGGGGGCCTGTTGTCGTGGAACTGGTTCTGGCTGTTTCCGCTGCTGATGGTGTATTTCATCTCCGGTGTCGCGGAAACCAACCGCGCGCCGTTTGACGTCGCCGAAGGGGAGTCGGAAATTGTCGCCGGCTTCCACGTCGAGTACTCGGGGATCGCGTTCGCGCTGTTCTTCCTCGCCGAGTACGCCAACATGATCCTGATCTCGACCCTGACCGCGGTGTTCTTCTTCGGCGGCTGGCAGGGCCTGCTGGAAGGCTACCCGGGGATGGCGGGCGCGCCCTGGTGGATCGCCTGGCTCGGCGCGCCGAGCTTCCTGTGGCTGGCCCTGAAGGTGTTTTGTCTGGTGTTCATGTTCCTGTGGTTCCGCGCGACTTTCCCCCGCTACCGCTACGACCAGATCATGCGCTTGGGCTGGAAGGCGCTGATCCCGGTGACGCTGGTGTGGATCGGCGTGGAAATGCTGCTGGCCATCTACCACATCGGGCCGTGGTCGCGCCCCTGGTTTCACTGACGGGACAAATCGATGGCGTTAAATCCTTTCAAGACTTTCCTGCTGCCGGAGCTGCTCAAGGGGCTCATGGTCACGGCGCGAACCCTGGTCAGCAACAAGTACACGCTCAACTACCCGGAAGAGAAGACCCCGCAGTCACCGCGCTTCCGCGGCCTGCACGCGCTGCGGCGCTATGCGAACGGCCAGGAGCGTTGCATCGCCTGCAAGCTATGCGAGGCGGTGTGTCCGGCGGTGTGCATCACCATCGACTCGGATGTCGGGCCCGACGGCACGCGCCGCACCTCGCGTTACGACATTGATCTTTTTAAGTGCATTTACTGCGGCTTCTGCGAGGAGGCGTGTCCGGTGGATGCCATCGTGCTCACGCGCATCCACGAGTATCACATGGAAAAGCGCGGCGAGAACATCATGAGCAAGGACAAGCTGCTCGCCGTTGGCGAGCGCTACGAGGCGATGATCGCCGCCGACCGCGCCGCGGACGCCCCCTACCGATGAGCGCCCCAGCCGACTCCGGCGTGCCGGAGCGCCGCACATGTTGATCCAGGCGCTGTTCTACATCTTCGGCACCGTCCTGGTGCTCGCCGCCCTTGGCGTGATCATCTCCCGCAACCCGGTGTACTCGGCGCTGGCGCTGGTGCTGTGCTTCATCACCTCGGCGGCGATCTGGCTGCTGCTGGAAGCGGAATTCCTCGCCGTGGTGCTGGTGCTGGTGTACGTGGGCGCCGTGATGGTGCTGTTCCTGTTCGTCGTGATGATGCTCGACGTCAACCTCGCAGAACTGCGCCAGGGTTTCACACGCTTCGCCTGGCTCGGCTGGCTCACCGCGCTCGCGGTGATAGTTGAGATCGTGGGCGTGGTGTGGGCGAAGGGCGGCCTGGGGATCGATGCCAGCCGCGGCGGGGTGGCTTCGGCACCTGACTACAGCAACACGCTCGCGCTCGGCAGTCTTCTCTACACCCGCTACGCCTATCCGCTCGAGCTTGCGGCCATGCTGCTCCTGGTGGCGATCGTGGCCGCCATCTCGCTCACCATGCGCCGGCGCACGGGACTCAAGCAGCAGGACATCGGTGCGCAGGTGGCGGTGCGCAGCCAGGATCGGGTGCGCATCGTCAAGATGGCGTCGGAGAAGCGCTCATGATCACGCTGGCGCAGCTGCTGACGCTCTCCGGGATTCTGTTTTCGCTCGCGGTGGCGGGGGTGTTTCTTAACCGCAAGAACGTCATCCTGCTGCTCATGTGCGTGGAGCTGATACTGCTCGCCGCGAACTTCAACTTCATCGCCTTCTCGCGCTACTTGGGGGATCTGCACGGGCAGGTGTTCGTGTTCTTCATTCTCACGGTGGCGGCGGCCGAGTCGGCGATCGGGCTCGCGATCCTGGTGGTGCTGTTCCGTGAGCGCCGCAGCATCGACGTCGAAGATCTGAATACGCTGAAAGGCTGATCGCCAGGCCCATGAATCCGACCGTGCTCCTTGCGATCCCGCTGCTGCCGCTCGTGGCCGCGATCATCGCCGGTCTTGGCGGCCGCGTGATCGGGCGCGCCGGCGCGCACACCGTGACCTGTCTGGCGGTGGCGGTCGCGTGCGCCCTGTCGGCGTCGGTCCTGAAGCAGATCTACTGGGATGGTGTTCCGGCCTACGACGCGCCCGTCTACACCTGGCTGGTGAGCGACGGGATGCACATGGAGGTCGGCTTCCTCATCGACCGCCTCACCGCCCTCATGATGGTGGTGGTGACCTTCGTGTCGCTGTGCGTGCACGTCTACACCATTGGCTACATGGCCGATGATGAGGGTTACACGCGCTTCTTCAGCTACATCTCGCTGTTCACCTTCTCGATGCTGATGCTGGTGATGTCGAACAAC
>Ga0210409_10002976_pt1 | contig 19502 bp, 15 predicted proteins | sample IncBWH17MmetaG_FD_161649 | JGI IMG/M metagenome (GOLD analysis project Ga0210409, IMG submission 161649) | Forest soil microbial communities from Barre Woods Harvard Forest LTER site, Petersham, Massachusetts, United States - Inc-BW-H-17-M | ecosystem: Environmental > Terrestrial > Soil >... | reverse complement strand
AGTGAGATTACAAGGTGCCGGTGGGGCAGCGCGTCTATCTCGACGGGCCGTATGGCGCGTTCACTATCGGCAACCCGGCGGACATTCACGTGTTGATCGCCGGAGGTGTCGGCGTTACGCCAATGGTGAGCATGATTCGCACGCTCGCCGATCGCGGCGACAAGCGGCCCGTGATTCTGCTCTACGGCAGCAAGGACTGGGAATCGATTACCTTTCGTGAAGAGCTGGAGGCTTTGAAAGCGCGGCTGAATCTGACAGTCATTCACGTGCTAAGGAACCCACCAGACGGCTGGACAGGCGAGCAAGGCTACATCACCGCTGAGATATTCAAGCGCCATCTTCCGCCGCCATATGCCGACCATGAGTACTTCATCTGCGGGCCGGCCGTGATGATGGATTTAATTGAAGAGGCACTCGGCGAGATGAATGTGCCGATGTCGAAGTATCATTCCGAACGGTACAGCTTTGTCTAGAGCAGAATGTCGATGGTACGTAGCGGAAGACGACATCATATTCCAACGTATGAGAGAATCGGTCACGTTTAGGATATTGGATCGACTCAGATCCAACATCATCAAGCTCCAGGGAGGCTCCCCATGCGTCGCTTGCTCGCCGATCGACTGGCCGTTGCTACGGGAGTGACTGTGATCTTGATGTCAATTCTGTTCGCCCTCTTGCGCGTGGCCGGCTAGGCGAAGGTAAACGACCTGCCATGTCGCCTGCGCCGGCACAGACTCTGATTTGAAACATACTGTCCTGGCTCACGGATTACCAGCCCTTCTGAGAGGTTCGTCATGAACGGTTACACTGTCCGACTGCTCGGTATCCTAATCGCTCCAGTCGTTGCCGACGCCATGTTTCTCTATTTGCCCGGAGACTCTGGACAGAAGGTCGAGATCGCTCCAGCTGCCCTTGCCCCGCCCGCCCGCATCCTCCTTGACGCTAATAGCTTGGCCAAAGCCACTTACCTTCTCGACAAGCAACAAATCGCCTTGACCAAAGCGAAGGACCAGCTTGCAGTCTCAGACCCCGATGGCAATATCATCCTCATCGAAGCGCGTGATAAGGCAACTGGCTTGCAACTTTGGTAGGTGATCATTGGTCCATCCGGCAATAGCGGCCCGGTGCCAGAATGTGGTTCGGATCGAGACTATCTTTAATTTGCCGGATCAGATCCCAGCAGGTTCCGGCGGCCTGGTTGGCCGTATGCATCGAATGGACTCCCAACCGGAAAGGAAACATTCCGGCCGCAAAAAGGGCCTCCAGAAGCTGGTCGTTACAGCGCATGGCTCGATCGTCTTCTCCGGGTTCGTTTCTGTCATAAAAGATCGAGATAAAAACGCGGAGGGTGCGGGGCGTGAGTGCGCTCATCCCGATCACTGGATCGTAACCTGACGATCGCAGAATTTTCTCACAAGAACCTAGGACATTGGCGACGGTCACACCATCGAATGGAATCTCGGGGCAGAGCCACATTGCTCCACAGCGATCGCGGTCGGGATCGAGATCGCCATCGGGTACGGGAGAGTGTTTTTCCGTATAGAAGCTACGGACATTGTCATTGTTCGGCACGCCCAGGAAGATACCGAGCCGTTCTCGCAGATTCGGGACAGAGCTTTCATCGAATACTTCTAACAATGTCGAAGTCTCTTCAAGAGCGTGAAGGGTCAACTCCCGTTGAGCCTTCGCCATGAAGACGCTGGGGGCATAGAGGCAGCCATTGGAATACCAGGTATCCGGAGAGTGCTCTCTCGCGGCCGAATCCCTTCTTGCATTCAGTTTGTGCCCGTTCCACAGACTGAAGGTGCAGGCACTATTGCCAAGGTCATGGATCAATCGCTGCAACGAGTCGACAAATGCGGCGAGACCGCTCTCTGGTATGTGGGCATTGACCAGTTGCAAATGTTGCGGGCGACGCGCCAGCCACAAGGTCGCTCGCGTGAGGACTCCGAGGTTGGACTGCGTAAAGAGGCCGTCGAGGTATGCGCCGGCGGGCATCGAACTGAGCGTCGACAAGGGGGTTTCCCCGAAGCGCTCGAAGCCGGTGTGAACGATGCTTCCATCGGGCAAGACGACTTCGAGCGAACACATATTAGACAGACGTTCGCACTGCGGACCGATTCCATCGCCGCGTTCGATACAGTTTCCAATGACACTTGCGTCCGCGGGGCCGCCTATGACGGGAAGAAACCATTGGGAACTTCGTTCGGACAGGTAGGCATGAACTTGCTCGAAGGTGACGCCGGGTTCGAGGGTGATGCAGCCGAACCGCTCGTCCATTGCGAGAATTCGGTCGAGCCTCGCCAGATCGACGACTACAGCATTGCTCACTGGAACCCGCGAGCCGAGGCCCCAATTACGGCCTCGGCTTACGGGATATACGGGAGTCTTGTGACGGTTTGCGATCTGAATGCAGGCGGCGATCTGCTCTACCGAGCCGGGCCGGATGAGAGCAAGAACCCTTTGCGAGGTTTCATACGTTGCCGTCTGCCACTGGGCGAGAACGGTGGCCTCGCAGACCACATGCTCCGCTCCGATCGCGTCTGACCATTCTCTTACTGCAGGTACAAGATCAAGCTGGCCATCAGATTCCATGCACTCCAATGGATTACCAGCCGGCCGCAATATCTGTGATCGTACCTGTTCCGCCAGGAAATGAAGGTGCGGGCAACGTCTGGTTCGGGGGGAAAGTGCCGACGATACCAGACGAGACGAAGCCTCCACCGACCGGCTGTACTCCTGCGCCGCCGGCTACGCCGTCCAGATCGTCTTCAGAGAGCTTTTGCGCTTGCAGAACCGCCTGCCGGGCTTGCATCGCATCTTCAGCGGTAAATTCGAATCCGTTGAGCCTGCCTAAATCGCTGACCGCCTGCGCCGCATCTGTGGGAGATTTTCCAGTGATCGCCTCTGCGATTTTGGCCATAAGTTCGGGACTTGATTTTGTGGCAGATATAAATTCATTTGCACTTTGCAGGCTCATTGTTCCTCTTCTTCTCAAGTTTGAATTTCCGGCTTTGCCGGTTGCAACGTTTGCATTTTCGGGCGCAAAATTCCTTGCGGCGAGCCTGTGACTGTATTGACCATAGATCATTAAGTAAAGGCAAGCCATAGAACGATTGTTGTATTTGTAACTATAAGTGTACTAAATAGCAGGTGGATCAGATTCTGATTGTTCCAGCGAATCATATCAGCCTCACGCGTAAGACCCGGGTCGTGATAGAAAAAATAATGCCTACTTGTACCGAATCGATACGAAGATCATTCGTAGAAGCAGCAAAGGCGCATGGAAGGACTCTGAGCAGTAAATCGCAGGACTGGATTACACGGAAGAACCTGGCATGTCTGGACCTTCATTGCGATGCCTTTGGCATTTCCGAGAGCGTTCGAGGCAGCCGCGCCTTTACGGGTTTTGCCAGTATTGTTCGCAACTCGGAGCACGGTTCTGTCGAAGTGTCTGTGAAGGTCGAGGATGGCATCGCGCATGCGGCGCGGTTCAACATCTTCTGTCAGCCGTCGGACAAGGCAGGCTTCGTCTCGGACGTTGTGGCCTTTTTTGACGATGTAGCTACGCTCGATGCCGTTCATCTGAACGCGACGCCTGTTCGAGACATACTCGACGCTTCGCTCGACTGGAGCAGCGTTAGCAGAGTTGTGTGCGGCATCGACCTCCGCACCGAACCAGGCCGCTCCCGTCTGAAGCTTTGGTTCTTTGCCGAAGACGAGCCGGAACGGCCGGACAACCTTGTTACTCGTGCGCTGACGGCACACGGGGCCAGTTCACTCTTTCGAGCGTTTCATGTTCATCCGATGCTTCTACTTGGATACGATCTTCGCTTCGACGGCACGACCGCGCTGAAGCTCTATCCCGACATCAGAGAGGACGAATTCGCCTCCGCCGAGGTCCAGTCAAGACTCGCCTCTGTGCTTTCGGCGAGAGCTCAAGAGGCCATGGCGCAGTCTCACTGGACCCATCTTTACCTATCCAACAGGAATACGGGCACGATGCTGCAGTTTCATCCCAAAGAGCCGGATGAGTTTCTGTGCAACTGGCTCCCTCATCCACTGGCACATGGCATTCATCGCACCTATGCCGAGCTTCCCTTGCTCGATATGGTCGTGTCTTTACCGGCGATAGAGCTCGACCGCAACGCCATCGAGAACTTTACTCTTTACTACATGCCTGCGGATCTTCCGCAAAACTTTAATCTTTCATAAATTTAGACAACGTACACGACCGGCAAAACGAACCAGCCGAGGCTAAATTGCGCCTCGGCTGATGAAGTAAGCGACAGGGCCGGCAGTTTACCAGCCGCTGAAGATCTGCTGCACGACGGACCTAGTCTCGTTTATGTTCTGCGCGGCGCCGATCGCGCCCGCCGCGAGCGAGTCTGAAGCAGATGCGCCGCCCAGGGCTGCACCGACGCCTGCTCCAACGCCGGCGCCGATGATACCGCCGCCCACGGGGATAACTTGTCCAGCGATCTGTCCTGCGACATACCCGATACCGATTGCGGCGGCACCGCCATCATTGATACCACCCGCCACGCCATCCAGGTCAGCGTCCGATAGCTGCTTCACGAAAGCGTTTCTCATCGTGGCTGCTTCTTCCGGGGTAAAGTCGTAGCCTTTGCTCTTTCCAAGTGCGCTGATAGCCGATGAGGCTTCGGCTTCGTTCTTGCCGTCGATCGTCTTCGAGACTTCGGACATGAGGGCGGGGTTGGCGATAATGACGTTCGTAAACTCAGTGGCGCTCTGCAGACTCATTCGTTAATGCTCCTTGTGTGGGGTTTGCGTGATGGGAATTACTCGACATTCGGATTTCCATGCGAGTGTACGGGGCGATGAAAAAAGATCTCCTAAATAATGAAGAGATTCGGATGTTTTGAACCCGAAACAGGAGAAAACGTTCGATCATGCGATCTGGCGCTGGGCAAGATCTCTGAACAGACCCTCCTGGGCGATAAGCGCCTCGTATGTGCCGCTCTGAACAATCCGTCCGTGATCGAAGACATAGATTTGATCCGCATGAATGATTGTGCTGAGCCGGTGGGCGATCACGATGCGCGTAGCATTCAACTGCTCCAGGCTTCGGCTTACGATCGACTGGGTCTGGTTATCCAGAGCGCTGGTGGCCTCGTCGAACAACAGAATGCGTGGCTTGTGGACGATTGCTCGGGCGATCAGCAGTCGCTGTCGCTGCCCTCCTGATAGACCTCCTCCACCTTCGCTGATCACCGTGTTCATACCCATCGGCATGCCTTCGATGTCTTTGTCGAATCCTGCTGCCCTGGCAGCCGCCCACGCATCATCAAGCGTCAGTGGCGACGACCCGATGATGTTGGTAAAGATGTCTCCATCGAAGACGCGCCCGTTCTGGAGCACCACGCCCATCTGCCGCCGCAGCGATTGCGGATCGATGTCGGCGAGGTCCATGCCATCAAAATAGATCGATCCCGACTCCGGTCTTTCGAAGCCCAGGAGGATTCGGAACAGCGTGGACTTTCCCGAGCCGGAGTGGCCAACGAACGCGACGAACTGTCCCGGCTTGATCTGAAACGATACGTCATGCAGCACCAGCGGCAAGTCACCTTTGTAACGAAACTGAATCCGACTGCCCTCAATCGCTCCAAGCAAACGGCCTGGATCGAGGCGGGTGCCCTGTGATTCGGGAATAGCCTTCATGATCGGCGCAGCACGCTCGTATGCAGGAATGATGCCGATCACCGAGATCGCGGTCATGGCCAGACCAAGTGCCGACGCCAGGAATTGTCCGAAGGCGGCGTTGAAGGCTACGAATCCTCCGGGAGTGAGTCCTGCCCCACTCTCCAGCATCCCGAACCCAAAGTAGAAGATCGCCAGTCCGGAGGCCGCCGGAAACACACCGTTGAACATGGCCATGACAATCGATACTCGCGTGGACTTGCTGGAGATGGTCTTCTGCCTGGTGAATTCGGCGGCCCATCGCGCGAATGCCTGCGACTCTGTGCCCGACATCCGCAGCTTGGAGATGCCCGTCATCAGCTCCAGCGTGAGCCCGGAGATCTTTCCGGCGACTTCAAAGATTGCGCGCTGATACTTCATCTGCAGATAGGCGCATACGGCAGAAACCGCCGCAGCCACGAACACAAGGCCGCTCGCTACCAGAGCCAGCGAGGCGCTGTAGTGAAAGAGCAGGAAGAACGACGAGATAGAAAAGACGCCCGTCATGATCGAAGTGAGGGCCGTACTGGTGAGCATCTGCCGGATCTGCCCGATGGCCAGGCTGCGGCCCACGAGATCGCCGGAGCTGTAGTCCTTGAAGAAACTGACGGGCAGACTCAGCAGCCGGTCCCATACCGCCGACTGAATCCCGGCCTCCATCCGCCCTTCGGTGCGCTGCATCGCTACGCTGGACGTCAGCGAGATGAGGAAGCCGACCAGGTTCGCGGTGAAGAGCAATGCTGCCATCTGATAAAGCTGCGTGCGCTGCGCTCCGGGAATGATGGTGTCGAACAGGACTCCCATCGCAAGCGGCATTACAAGCGCCAGCAGGCTTGTCGCCGCGCCCACCGACAACATGGTAACGACGTCGCGCCATGTGCCGTGAAGCCCAAATAACAAGAGGTCTTTCCAGTCCAAAGCGCGCGCAGGAAAAGGCCGGTAGAACATCACCGCCTTTGGTGCAAGCGACGAGGCGATATCGGTGGTCAGACGTGCGCGAACTCCCTTTGCCGGATCGTAGAGGTAATAGGCACGTCCGCTGCGCACGAGCGCTACGGTGACTGGCACGGCGTCCTGCGCCCCTGTTAGATAAAACGCCAGCAGCGGGCCGTTGTCCTGCTTCCACCACTCTGCGGTAAGCGTAATTTCGCGATAGCGCACCCCGGAGCTGCGACCAATCGCGCCGGCGTCCGTCACCGGATCGCCAGTCGCGATGAATCCCTTTGGCGCTTGCATCTCCACGCCGAGATTTCGGCCGATGATGCGACATGCAGCCAGCACGTCCGGTCCGGCTTCAGCCGTCACCGCGTCCTTGTCGGCTTCTGTCTGCAGAACCGAACCCAACTGTTGCAGCGCGCGGCTCACTGTCGCCGAACGGGATTCGCTTTTGATCTGTAGCCGGACAGCTTCGGTGCTCTCGAGCGTCTGACGTCGCAGCGCAAGCGCCTCGAGCGATGCACGATGGAAGGCGCTGAGGTTGTGAAGCGCCGACTCGTCATAGAGTCCCGCGCTTTCACGCAGTTCGCGCGTCCATCGATTGATTTGATCGTCTTCGGCGTCCTCCCTCCTTACCGGCAGAACCACGGCGCCGGGCCGAGGCTGGCACAGAATACTGACGCCGCGGCCCTGCCACTCCAACCGCCCCGTGCCCAGCATCACACCGCCGGCGACCACGGTCAGCGCGTGAAACAGGGGACCGGTGAGTTCTTCTCCTTCGACATCGACCAGAAACAGGTCTGCATTGCCTTGCTCAAGGAGCCAGGTCTGAGATTCGTCACCTAAAAGAAAGCGGCCGGAGGTCTGGTTTTGGTTTTCTATCGTCATGTGGTTGCAATCAGCCGCGAATAAGGCCCCTCTACCGCGATCATCTCCTCATGTGTGCCGCGTTGAGCAATCTTCCCCTGCTCCATCACGACGATCTCATCGCAGTCGCGGATTGTACTGAGGCGATGCGCCACAATGATGCAGGTGCATCCGCGGCGGCGAATGCTTTCCCCGACCTGCTGCTCCGTAATCGGATCGAGCGCGCTGGTGGCCTCGTCAAGCACAAGCACGCGCGGATTGGTGCAGAGGGCGCGCGCGATCTCGATCCGCTGCCGCTGGCCTCCGCTGAAGTTTCTCCCACCTTCTTCGACCTTGTACTCATAGCCGCCCTTGATTCCGGCGATCGTATCGTGAATCGCAGAGTCTTTCGCCGCCAGAAGCACGGACGCGTCCGGTACAGTCGAATCCCACATGGTGATGTTCTCGCGCATGGAGCCTTCAAACAGGACGATGTCCTGGTCCACCAGCGCAACCGAGTCATGGATCAGGCGTCGCGGAAGATCGTTTCTTCGAACGCCATCGAAGAGAACTTCGCCATCCCAGGGGTGAAACAGGCCGCAGATGAGGCGAGCGATCGTTGATTTTCCGCTGCCTGATCCGCCGATCAGTGCGACGCGCCGCCCAGGCCGAAGTGTCAGAGTAAAATCGCGAATCAGCGGCGGTTCCAGTTTGCTGTAGCCGAAAGTGATGTTGCGTAGCTCGACGACTCCATCCAGCCGGGCGACGCCTTCAAAGCGCGGGATCGGCGCGGGTTCGATCGTCAGTTGCGGGTCGACCGGGTTTCTCAGCACATCGTCGAGCCGCGTGACGGTGCCCTTCATCTCCTGGATCTGTCCGCTCATTCCCAGCAGCGAAATTACGGGTGCGGTGAAGCTCGCCATCAACGCCTGAAACGCAATGAGCGACCCCATGGTCAGAATGCCATCCATCACTCGGATGCCGCCCAGGCAGATCATCACGGCGCTGTTGACCTGGTTGAGGACCATGGGGATCGCGGACAGGAACGTCGAAGAGTTGGCGAGGTCCTGGCTTGCATTCAGCAGTTTGGCGTGATGACCGGACCACTTTGCGAAGAAGTCAGTCTCGCCGGCATTCGACTTGATGGTCTCGATACTCTGTAGCCCCACCATCGAGGTGCTCATGACCTTGCCTTGAAACTGCATCAGCTTCTGGTTCTGCTCTACGCGGCGACGAGTGAGTAGCTGCAACGCTACCAGGTTCGCAGCCATCGTGACGATGCCGAAGGTCGTGAGCAGAGCGTCGAACTTGAACAACACGATGGCATAGAGTACAGCCAGCAGAAGACTCAGGAGGCTGCCGGTGAGCTGTCCTGCGACGATAGACGCCAGCGTGTCGTTGAGCGCCACGCGCGAGCCGATCTCACCGCCATAGCGTTGCGCGTAGAACTCCATTGGAAGCCGAAGCACGTGCCAGAAGAACTTCGCCGACCCGGTGATCGACAGCTTCATCGAGAGACGCTGCAGGATGTGGGACTGAATCCAGATCAGCGCGGCTACCAGAAGCGCCGTCAGACCCATCACTTCGAGCAGGGCAGTCAGCCAGCTGAAGAGTCCGCCGATCAGAATGTTGTCGAGAAACACCCGTGAAAACACCGGCGTCAACAGCCCGGGAATCACCATCGCCACACTAGCCAGAAAGAGAAAGAGCAACGACATTCGGCTTCCGGGCAGGCGCGACAGAAGCGCCGTCCATACGCTGGGAAGACGTCCACCCGGTTTGAATCCGGGCCCTTTTTCGAAGGTCAGCACGATGCCGGAAAACGAGGTATCGAATTCCTTCCAGGTGACCTTCCGCCGTCCCGCTGCCGGATCATTCAGCAAAACGTAGTCTTTCCTGAATCCTTCCACTACCAGAAAGTGGTTCATGTTCCAGAACACAATGAACGGTGGCTTAACCTCGAGCAGATCTGTCGGCTCCTTCCGCCACCCTGCCGCGATCAGCCCATGGGCGCGTGCCGCCTTCACCACGTTGCTCGCCTTGCTGCCATCACGGGAGACGCCACAGTCCTGGCGCAACTGCTCCAAGGGGATATGGCGGCCAAAGTATCCGAGCACGATCGAAAGCGCTGCCGCGCCGCACTCGACCGCTTCCATCTGCAGGATCGGCGGCGTCTTGACTGGGCGCATTCGCGGCTTGTTCGCTGCCATCAGTTCACTCCCATGAGCTTTTTCAGGAAAGGAAACACCAGCGTAATAGGCTTCTGGGTGCGCGTGACGATCTGTGCAGAGCACAACGTGCCGGGCGTGATCTGTGTCTCCGGCCCATGCGAGCTCGACCAGCGGAAGCCCGACGGCGTATCGTTTGCGGGCTCCATTGCCACGTCCACCTCAGTGACCATCCCGCGGCCGCGAAGCGATGCAACCAGCGAGTCATTTTCAAACAGTGTCATCATTCCGTTGGTCGTCGCAGGATAGTGCGCTACGAAGGTTACTTTGCCTCGGATAAACCCATACTCTTCGCGCTTTGCGGTCGAGGGTGATATCTCCGCGTCCATGCCGGGATGCACATCTTTCGCCAGCGTCGATGGGACATAGAGCACGGCTATCACCTGGCCGTTATCGGGCTGGATGCTGATTACGGGAGTGCCTGCGGTAATCAGCGTGCCGGTATAAATTTTCTCCTCCACCACCTCGCCGCTGACCGGAGCCACCACGGTTGAGATCAATCGCAAGCGGTTACGCATGGATTGCAGGCTTGCCTCCTGATCGCGGATCTCCAACTGCCGCTGCTTCCTGAGTTCTCCCGGTTGCCAGCTGGTTTGAAAGGCCTGCGAGTCATCTTGCGTAATCTCTGCCTGCAGCCGTCCAATCGCCGACTGGATCGCGACCAGACGCTGCTGCGAGTCGACGACAGGCTGCCGGGTAATCAGTCCCTTTTCATAGAGCTGCTGATTTGTGGCGACCTCATCCGACGCGATCTTTTCCATCTTCTTCTGCTCTTCGATCTCGTGCTTCGCGTTATCGCTCTGCAAGTTCAGGCTCTTCACCTGCAGCTTCGCACTGTCCTCGCGCAGCGCCACGGAGTCGACGGCTTGCCGGCGGAGCTCCGCAAGGTGCTGTTCGGCAGCCTCGATATCGTCGTCCGATGCCGGCTGATAGATCTCAGCGACGACCTGATTGGGTTTAACATGATCCCCAACTCTGACATCAAACGTCTTCACATAACCTGCTCCGGCGGAGGAGATATTGAACACTCCGCCCGGTCGAATGATTGTGCCCTCCCCAACGGACTTGGTCGGAATGCTGCCGGTGTAAGACCAGATGCCCGTAGCCGTCAGAGCCACCAGGATGGCCACCAGTGCCGTCCAGTACATCGGGCTGGCGACGTACATGGCCTGATCGAGTTGATCGGGCGATGAGAGCTTTTCAAGAGAGACTTTGCGAAAGAGCTGATTATTCATTTTGGGGTTCCTGTTTGCCCTGCTACCGGGAGCGGCGGCGGAACGCTGAAGACGGCAGGATCCACCGAACCGCCCTTCTGATCTGGAGAGACGATTGTGCTGGTCGCCAGACGCAGCCGCACCAGTGTCTGGGCATACTCCAGCTCCGCCTGAATCTCACCCTGCAAGGCTCCGGTCAGGCGGTCTTCGACTGTGATCGTATTAATAACGTTCCCTGCGCCCATGCGCAGCTTTTCTCGCTCCGCATCTAGTGAGTTCCGATAGAACCGCACTGACTCGTGCATGCGGTGCAGCTGCAGGGCTTCGCTTCGAATCCCGGAGAGCGCCGGCCCGACGGCTGCGGCTGTCCTTCGGGCGATCTCCTGGTACTGTAGATCAGCCTGCGTCGCAGCGGCCGTTGCCTGCTTCAGACCACCGGCTGCGGTATTACGGGCTGGCGGAAATCGATAGGAGATGCTGCCCGTCAAATCTGCCCCACGAGCCGAGTGCAGTGGCGAAAAGAGGTACTCGTCGATGCGGGCTCCCTCGTCCAAGCCAGAGACTCCGGTAGCGAGTGTCACGTTGAGGTCAGGCTTCAACGCGTTGCGCGAGGTGCCGACGATGATCCGCGAAGCCTGCTGGCGCTGCTTCTGCGCAGCCAGCTCAGGTCTCTGATCGAGTGCGAGCCGAATGTAGCGTTCGAGCGCGTCGGGTCCGTTCGGTATCTGATCCGGAGGCAACTCCGCAGGAAATTCGGTTGCAGCCTCAGGCAGTTCGGAGATCTCGGAGGCATCGAGGCCCATGTCGATAGCCAGTTGTTGGCGAGCCTCGACCAGTCGCTGTTCTCCGGCCAGACGGTTCGCTTCTCGAGCTGCCATATCCGCCTTAACATTATTGATGTCGGCGCGTGGCAGCCGATCTGCATCAATCAGCGATTGAATACTCTCGGTTAGCGTCCCTGCGCGGGATTCAGATCCTCGCAATACCTCCAGCTGTTTCGTTGCAGCAATCACGTTCCAGTAGCTCGAAGCAACGGTTGCCAATAGACTGGTGATCGTCTCATTCACCTCGAACATCGCGGCCTTCAGTTGAAGCGCAGAAGAGGTTTCCTGCGCCGTTACCACGGCCCGCCCGCGTCCGCGCAAAAGAGGCAGCGTTACCGCAAATTTAATCGCGCCCTGGTTGATGCCCCTGCGGTTGGTCAGATTGTCGGTGAGCCGCGTTGCTGTGATGCTTGGTGTAAGAACGATCCCGTTGCGCAGCTCCTTCGTAGCTCCCAGAGCTATCTGGCTGGTGTTCGCGCTCGCTGACGCGATTGGAACCAGATCGTATTGGGCGTAAAGAAACTCTTCATACGCCGTAAGCGGGCGGTAGGTATGTCCCTGCGACGCATCGGCAACCAGGTTTGTGTCAAACTGCCCCTTCGCCTGCTGCAGAACACCTTGTTGTGCAATCACCTGCTGTTCCTGGATCCGCAGTTGGGGATGCCGCAGCAGTGTGGAACGGATCGCATCGGCCAGCGTGAGCGGCGCTGGACTCTGAGCCAGAATCGGCAATGTAACGAAGGTTGCCGCGAGCAATGTGCAGAGAGGGCCCACCTTACACTTTCGGTTTTTCATCAACTGCACTCCACTGCACTTACAGGCGGGCGACCTTCACCCGGGTTATGACATAAACGTGTGGAAACAAAAATCCAGAACGATCTAACCGCATCCTGATCTCTGTCAAGACGCAATCCAATCAGCTTCGATGAGTATTGCTGTAAATATGTAACTATGACTGTATCGTTCAAGTGCCTGTTGTGGAACGGGTTATTAGGACTGACCGGGTTACATCTTGTTTACACTTTTGGGTCATCGACAGGCGCGCGGCTTTAGATTAGTCACATAACGGTTGGCGTACGGCGTTCCTTTCATCGCAGCGGCGATACCCTGGAGGACTCTCTCGATGAGCCTCGTGAACGCGAGGTGTAGGAACGCATGGAGTACACGAAAATGCGCCTCGAGATTTTTCCTTCGGAGCGGGTTCTCCACCTTCTCAGGCACCAATCGCAGATCGAACACCTGTCCATGCGGGTGATTGGGCACACACCTGAATCGTTCGGCGAATAGCTGGGCATAGCATCGTGTACGATGTGCCGTTTGGGAGCAGACACGCGCTAATACCGGCATCCGCGTGTCCTGATCGAGAACAAGGGATCAGGACACCCAGTTGATTCAGGAACTCAAGCGCGACGATCTCCCTTACATTCGTCAGTGTCCCAATGGACTGCACGTAGGAGACACTAGGCTGTACTGAATCAATTCGGATGAGGTAGCTTTGCAAGAAAAGGATGTCAACGAACCTTTTGCACTCACTGCGACTCAGATACCCGACACTGATGATTCCATCGACTTTCTTCAATGCGCTCCGATCCAATGGTCGCAACAACACTATGGGTTGGTGCAGCATCGAGGGCGCGACCGCCGGGAGCTATCCAGGAACGGGTCCAGGAACGGGCAACGATCCGCATGACAACGAGCACTCCGACTGCAAGGGCGGCATAGAGCACGAAGCCTGCGCGGTAGGAGCCAGTGTGTTGTTTGGATTGGCCGAGCAAGTTGGGGAGAATACCGCCTCCGAGGGCGCCAATCTCGCCGATCATGCCACCAGCGACCGCGGTGGTAAGTGGCCAGCGAAGAGGAACGAGTTGGAAGGTCGCCCCATTGCCCGCCCCGAGCGCGGCAAAGCAGAGCATGAAGAGTAGGGTGGTGGCAATGAGTGGCGGAGTGGCCATCAAGCCGAAGAGTCCGGCGATGGCTATGAGAAAGACGACGGAGAGGGTGGTGATGCCGCCCACGCGATCGGCGAACCAGCCGCCGAGAACTCGAGTGAGAGAGCCAGTGAGCGTGGCGAGGACGGTGAGACTGCCTGCCTGAACTTTCGTGACGTGGAACTGCAAGTAGAAGAAGGAGGGCAGGAAGGTAGCAAGTCCGAGGAATCCTCCGAAGGTAATGATGTAGATGAGGTTGAAGATCCAGCCGTCGGACTCAAAGAGGCAGGAGAGATGCTGGCGGAGGCTCTGGTGTTCGATGTCTGGCGGTTCTTTGGCGAAGAGAACCATGACGAGGAGAGGCAGAAGCATCATGGCGGCGGCGAATCCGTAGACGTGCTGCCAGCCGAAGTGCATGGCGAGGCGAGGAGCGAAGAGAGCGGCTAAAGCAGTGCCGCTGTTGCCAGCTCCGGCGATGCCCATGGCGAGGCCTTTGTACTGTCTGGGGAACCAGCCAGAGCCGAGAGAGAGGGCTACTCCGAAGCTTGCTCCAGCAATGCCGAGAAGGACTCCCATGGCGAGGACGTCGCTGTAGGACTTTACGAAGAGGAAGCCATAAATGAGTGCGAGGATAATGGCAGACATCTCGACGATCGCTGCGCTCTTTCGCCCGATGTATTGGGAGAGGACGCCGAGTGGAAAGCGCATAAAGGCTCCGGCGAGTGTAGGAACGGAGACCATCAGGCCGATTTGTGCGGGGGAGAGGTGGAATTGTTCGGAGATGAAGGGACCCATGGCTCCGTTCAGAACCCAGACGGCGAACGAGAAGTCGAAGTAAAGAAAGGCCGCAAAGAGGGTTGGGGGATGGCCCGACTTGAGGAAGGCTTTCATGTTTGCCATGTTTTTGGGTCTCTCCGTGGTGGTATTTTGTGGTGATCTTGATGGTGAAACGCGGTGTGTTGTTGGTGGTGCTTATTTCCGGCGTTCGCGCATGGGGGTGCGTTCGATGCGGACGGCACACTGCTTGAAGTTGGGCTCGCGGGAGATGGGGTCGAAGTCGCCGAGGGTTACGATGTTGGAGTTGGTTTCGGCGAAGTGGAAGGGCATGAAGACCTGGCCGGGGGCGACGATGCCGGTGATGCGAAGCTCCAGGTCGTCTACGGCTCCGCGGCGGCTGCGAACGGTGACGCGGTCGTGGGGTTTGAGGTCGAGTTTTGTGGCGTCGATTGGGTTCATCTCGAGCCACGCGTTGGGAACCATGTCGTTAAGGAGATCGACTTTGGCGGTCTTGGTGCGGGTGTGCCAGTGTTCGACGGTGCGGCCGGTGTTGAGGATGAAGCTGAATTCGGTGTCGGGCTGCTCTTTGAAGGGGTCGCAGGGAACGTTGTGGAGGATGGCGCGACCGTCGGCGGTGGGGAAGATGCCGTCGCGGTAGAGAGATTCGCCGCCCCACTGCAGGCCGTTGGCGTCGTCGATCTGCTGCCAGGAGAAATTGGAGTAGTCGCACATACGGCCGGCGGAGACCTTTTGCCACTCCCGGTAGGCGTCATGTGGAGACGTCCAATTGGGGTAGAGCTCGTCGCGGACGCCTAGTTTTTCTGCGAGGGCGAGGAAGATGTCGAAGTCAGGGCGGGCTTCACCGGGAGGGGTGACGGCGGGGTTGGCTTTGGAGACGCGCCGCTCGGAGTTGGTGTAGGTGCCTTCTTTTTCGCCCCAGATGGCGGCGGGCAGGACGAGGTGGGCGAAGTCGCTGGTGGGAGTAGGGTGGAAGCCGTCTTGAACGACGAGGAACTCGACGGAGCGGAGGGCTTGCTCGAGCAATTTGTAGTTGGGGAAGGAGACGGCGGGATTCGTTGCGATGAACCAGAGGGCTTTGATCTTTCCCTGCACCGCGGCTTCGATAATGTCGGGATAGGCGAGGCCGCGGGCGGTCGGGATGCGGTCGACGGGGATGTTCCAGATGCGGGCGAGGGCTTCGCGGTCGTGGGGGTTATCGAATTTGCGATAGCCAGGGAGGGATGAGGTGAAGCCGGCCTCGCGGGTGCCCATAGCGTTGCACTGACCGGTGATGGAGAAGGGTGCGGCGCTGCTGCGGCCGATGTTACCGGTGATAAGGGCGAGGTTATTGATGGCCGTTACGGTGACTGCCCCCTGGGTGGAGTGGTTGACGCCCATCGTCCAGCCGATGAAGGCAGATTTGGCACGACCGTAGAGATGAGCAGTCTCTGTAATTTGCTCTTCGGTGAGGCCGGTGATGAGCGAGACGTGGTCTGGGGTGAAGGTGGAGACGAAGTTTGCGAACTCTTCGAAACCGTTGGTGTGGTGTTTGATGTAGTCCTCATCGATCAGGCCTTCGCGAATGAGGATGTGTGCGATGCCGTTGATGAGGGCTATGTCTGAACGCGGCTTAACTGGGAGATGGAGGTCGGCCATCATGGCGGTTTTGGTGACGCGCGGGTCGACGACGATCAGTTTGCGTGGCTTGGTGCCTGGGCCTCGATCAACACGATGGCAGAGGATGGGATGATTGTCGGCGATGTTGGCACCAATGAGGAGAATGACATCGGCGGACTCCATATCCGCGTAGGAGCCGGGCGGGCCGTCGGAGCCGAAGGAGAGCTTGTAGCCGGAGACGGCTGAGGCCATGCAGAGGGTGGTGTTGCCGTCGTGATTGCGGGTGCGCAGGCCGAGTTGAACGAGTTTGCCGAGGGTGTAGAACTCTTCCGTGAGGAGTTGCCCGGTGCCGACGACGCCGAGGGAGTCCTTGCCGTGACGCTGTTGGATGTCCAAAATGCGTTCAACCATGGTGTCGAGGGCTTCGTCCCAGGAGACGGGTGTGAGAACACCGTTCTTGCGGAGGAGTGGCTGCTTTGCGCGGCCAGGAGCAGCGAGGATGTGGTGTTCGGAGAGACCCTTGGGGCAGAGTTTGCCGCGGTTGACGGGATGGTCCGGGTTGCCGCGGACGGCGACGGCCTTGTCGTCGCGCACGCCGAGCAGCATGCCGCAGCCAACGGAGCAGTAGCCGCAAGTGGTCTTGACCCACCTCTCCGGGATGCGTGAGGTGGCCGTGTATCCGAAGGTGGGATCTTTTGCGTAGGTGTACTTGTCGCTGCGAATGTCGATGCCGACGAGGCGCTTGAATTGAGTGAAGAGGGATCTCATGCGTGGCCGCTCCTGACGAAGGTGAGCGCCATGTTGAGGGGAACAACGGAGACGAAGAAGAGGTACCGCGCAGAGATGACTCCGGCGAGGGCTGCGGGAAGAGCGAGGGTGGGCATGCCCGCGAGCGAGAGCAGGATAGCGAGGCCGAAGAATGCGAAGGAGACGAGAAAGATACCGCGGAGCTCGTAAGTATTGAGAAGTGAGGCAGTGGCGCGGCGTTCGTATACGGGCGCGTGGTGGAGTCGGATGGTGCGGACTATGGTGTTCAGGCCCCAAAGAGTGGAGAAGAGTATGAGAGGCCAGATTGGAAAGCTCTGCGCAGAGGAACGGTGTGCAAAAGCGTGGAATCCTCTGAGTGAATTCGTTGCGCTGATGAGGATTGGCGCAGCAGCGGAGCCGAGAACCGCAGAGCTGAGAAGGAAGTCGATGGGGGTGTGCGGGGTGTTCCATGCCGGCCGCGCTGGGACGAGGTAGATGTAGGCGCTGGCGAGGATGCCTGCAATCCCAAAGGCTGGTGCGAATACTTTCAGCGCCAGTATGGCCGGGCCAATATGCGGGACGAGATGGAACGTGTTGAGCCATGTGGCTACGGTGAGTGCGGTAAGGGTGGTGAAGAAGAGGCCGAAGAGGAGGACTTCGCGGGAGAGCCAGGAGCGGCGCCACATCTTGAGCGCTCGCCAGGCGTAGGCAGGGCGGCCGAGGTGGAGGACAGAGATGTTCAGGGTGAAAGCGGTGAGCGCGAGGGTCAGGGTGAGGGCGATGGGGCCGTCATGGCGGGAGAGGAGTGCGGCAAGGAGAGTCCCGGCGGAGAGTTGTATGAGGGAGGTCATCCAGACGAGAGACCAGTGGGGGTGTTCGGGGCGGAGGGTCTCGATGTCGACGCGTTCGAGCGTGACCTGAGCGTCTTCGGGAAGTGTGATGCGGGTGGTGGAGATGGTGACTCCGGCGTTGGGCATGCCGGGTGCGTTGCCGGCGGCGTAGTCGCTGCGCCATTCAAGTTGATTGACGATCTCGATTTCGATAGCAGATTCGGGGCAGGCGTTGACGCAGGCGGGTTCGAGGCCGTCGGTGAGACGGCCGTGGCACATGTCACACTTGCCGACGACGCCGCGCTCTGGGTTGAACTGAGGGACGGAGTAAGGGCAATTCCAGACGCAATACTGGCAGCCGATGCAGGCGTCGGCTGAATGAAGGACGATGCCTGTGACGGGGTCTTTGGTGTAGGCGTCGACAGGACAGCCTTTGATGCATTCGGCGCTGAGGCAGTGGTTGCAACCCATGGAGAGGTAGAAGCGGTCGGTGTTGGGATAGGTGCCGCCTTCAATCTCTCCGATGCGCCGCCAGCGGAGATCGGCGGGCGTATTGTTCTGCTCGTTGCAGGCGACCTCGCAGGAGCGGCAGCCGATACACTTCGTCATATCGAAGTGGAAGCGGTACTGCTCGCCTGGCGCGAGAGGGCGGTCGGGGATGAGTGTGGTCTTTACTTCGACTTGCGGCGTTGCGAGGGGAAAGAATTCGACGCCATTCTCCGTCAGGCGCACGATGGAGCTTGTGGGATCGTTGTGCGCGAGTTCGTGGAGTGGGAGAGTCATCGGTTTCCTCGTGAACGAGTGGTGCGCGGTGGCTAGTAGACGTCGCGGTGATAGCGATTCTGATCTTTGAGTTGCTGCATGTACTCGATTGCTGCTTCGCGGGGAAGACCTGCCTGCTGCTCGACGATGGTATGGAGCGTGGTGTCGACGTCCTTGGCCATGCGGGAGGCGTCGCCACAGACGTAGATACTGGCACCCTCTTCAAGCCAGGCGTAGAAGGCAGCGGCCTGCTCGAGCATTCGATCCTGGACGTAGATTTTGCGATCCTGATCGCGGGAGAAGGCGAGATCGAGGCGTGAAAGGTGACGGTCCGCCTGCATGGACTGGAGTTCGTCTTGATAGAGAAAGTCAGTAGCCGCGCTGCGTTCTCCGAAGAAGAGCCAGTTGCGTCCGGTGTGGCCGAGGGCGCGGCGTTCGTGCAGGAAACTGCGGAAAGGTGCGATGCCAGTGCCCGGGCCGATCATGATGACGGGTGCATCGGTCTCTTTCGGCAGGCGGAATTTCTTGTTCGGTTGAATGTAGATGGGCAAACTATTGCCGGTGGGAGTGCGATCGGCAAGCAGGGTGGAGCAGACGCCACCGCGGTCGCGGTTGTGGGAACGATAGCGGACGACAGCGACGGTGGTGTGGATCTGGCCGGCGTGGGCGTATGGGCTGGAGGAGATAGAGTAGAGGCGCGGGGCGAGGCTGGGCAGCATAGCGACCAGGTCGGCAGGATCGTGCAGGACGTTGGGGTAGTCATGGAGCAGATCGATAAGGCCACGGTCGTAGGTGTACTTTTCGAGGTGCGCCTGCTGCTCTGGAACAAGGAGACCAAAGAGGGCATGGCACTGAGCTCTCTCTTTCCCGATGGTGGCGTAGGCCTCGATCATCTTTCGAGTGAGGCGGGTGATCTGGAGATGGTTGAGGAGGGCGTCGTGAAGGGTGGTGGCTCCTGACTTGGGGAGTTGGACAGGAACCAGCCCGCTAAAGTTGAGGGTGTGAAGGATCTCATCGACGAGAAGGATGTCGTTCTGGGGAATAACTCCACAGGCGTCACCAGCCTCGTAGGTGACGGCGGAATCGTTGATGT
>Ga0210409_10002975_pt1 | contig 19506 bp, 18 predicted proteins | sample IncBWH17MmetaG_FD_161649 | JGI IMG/M metagenome (GOLD analysis project Ga0210409, IMG submission 161649) | Forest soil microbial communities from Barre Woods Harvard Forest LTER site, Petersham, Massachusetts, United States - Inc-BW-H-17-M | ecosystem: Environmental > Terrestrial > Soil >... | reverse complement strand
CTGGGCTTGCTCTCCTGGCCAAACGCATCGACTGGAGCATAAATATCTTTAAGCTGGCCGCGCGCGGCATCCTCCACAATTCTGGGCCAGGTTTCATCCGCTTCTCCGAGGGCCACCGCGTCCGCATGGCGCGGCCCGCCGTCTCGGCCGAGCGCTTCGTCGGCTTCTTCCGTCACGTGCGGCCCGCCCATCACCACTGGCACACCTACAGCGCGGATCGCATCGGCCATTCGATAGGCCTTCGCGATCATCCGCGTCATAGCGCCTATTCCAACCAATCCAATGTTGTGCTCGCGCACATACTTCGCGATTCCCGCCTCATCCATCGGTTGTGCGTTGCCATCGATCAGCACCACTTCGTGCCCCTCCGGAGTCAAGGCTTGCAGCAGGAACATCCACAAATGCGGCATGAAGTTGCGTGTGACTCCATTGTCTGGGTTGTAAAGCAATATTTTCATCCGTCCGTCTCCAGTCGAGCATCCGTTTCTTCGTCGCCGAACAGACCGAGCCCACTCCCCGGAGTTCGTTCATCAGCAGTTTGTCGAGGGGTCACAACCAGACGTTGGGAACCGTCTTTATTGCACACCACGGTTCCCCTGCTCGGAATGAGCTTATTCTGAAAATCTTGTCAAAAGTGTTCAATTTTGAACAGATTGCCTGAGGTGCAACCGTTCAACCTGCGTCGCGGATTGTCTACCCACTCTGTTACTGCTAGCTAATGAATTATCTTCCCTTCTGCATCGCGAATCTCCGTCTTGCCGAGATTCAATTTCTTCATATCCTCTTCGATTTTCGCGCGGTCGCCGACGGCCAGCACGATCATCTTTTCCGGATGAATGTACTTTTGTGCCGCGCCCTGCGCCTGCTCCGCCGTCACCGCGCCAATGAGATCCGGCAGCTTCGAAAAATAGTCCAGCGGCAAATCGTAGGTAAACAGATCGGCGAAGCTTCCGGCTGCATCCGTGCCGCGTTCGAATCGCCCCGGCATCGAACGCGTGATGGAATCCTTGGAGAGCCGCATTTCATCCGGGCTCATCAACGAGTCGCGCATGCGCCGCAGTTCATTGAAAGCTTCACCCGTCGCAGGAGCGGTAACGTCGGTTCGAACCTCCGAATAAACAGCGAACGTCCCCGTCGATCGCTGATAGCCGAAAAAGGAAACGGCGCCGTACGTGTACCCATGCTGCTCGCGAAGGTTCATATTGATACGGCTGGAAAACAACCCGCCGAGATCCGTGTTCATCACTTCCATCGGCGCGTAATCCGGCGTCGAGCGCGGAACTCCGAGTGAAAAGCAAAGCAGCGTCGTCTGCGGAGCCCCCACGCGGTTCACCAGAATCAGCCTGGCGTCCGTGCTTTCCGGCGCTGCCACCGCGGCAGCGGACGATTTGCCCGCCTTCCACGCGCCAAACGCTTTTTCGAGCAGCGGCTTGAGCGTCGCCAGCTTGATATTTCCCGCGACGATCAGCGCGGATTCATTCGGCAGATAATTCTGCTCCCAGAAGTGGAGCAGATCCTCACGCGACATCGCCTTCAACGACTCCGCAGTGCCGCTGTCCGTGTAACCGTAGGGATTGTGTGATCCGTAGAGCGCCGCCGCCGCGACACGCAGGGCCACAGAGAAAGGCTCGTCTTTTTCCTGCACCAGCGCCGCGAGCCGCTCCGAGCGCACCCGCTCAATTTCCGCTTTCGGAAAGTTCGGGTGCAACACAATATCCGCCAGCAGTTCCAATGCCTCCGGAAAACTTCGCGAGAGCGATTGCGTCGCGACCAGCGAATTGTCAACCGTGGCGCGAGAAGTGAGCGACGCCCCCAGGTCCGCTGCACGGTCCGCGATCTGCAGTGCGGATCGCGTCGCTGTTCCCTGCTGCAACATCCGCGCGGTCACGCTGGCCAGGCCGGGGCGGTCCACCGGATTTGCATCCTTCCCCGAACGCAGCACTAGACTCGCAGCAACCAACGGCAAGCCGGGACGCTCGCTGTATAGCACAGTAAGCCCGTTCGAAAGCTTGAACTGCTCCGGAACCGGAAGATGCAGCGGGCTCGCCGGACCGGGTTTCGGCGCATCGGCGCGCCACGCCGCATCCGCGTTCACCGGTTCACCCCCGGTTTTCGAGGTGTCTTTTTGCTCCGCCTTTGGCGTAGGAACTTCCGCGCCCAGATCCTGCTTCCCGGGAACGCCATACACAACTACGCGTTGATTGGTATTCAGTTGGCCCTGCGTGAATGCTTCGATCGATTCGATGGATGCGTTTTCATAGCGCCCGATGTCCGCTCCGAGAAAATCCGGCGTGCCAAGATAATGGTTGTAACTATTCAGAAGATCAGCGACGCCACCGAATCCGCCCAATGTCTCCAGCCCTTCGATGATTCTTGATTCGATCCCATTGCGTGCACGCGCAAGTTCCGCTGCGGTTGGTCCCTCCTTTCGGAACGCGTCGAGCTCAGTGTTAATGGCTTTTTCCAAATCCTCCGGTTTTACGCCGGGGCGGGCGGTCGCTTGAATCTCAAAGACCGACCCAAGCATCAGCGAGCCTTGGCTAGCCGTCACGTTCAGCGCGATCTGCTTTTCATAAACGAGTTTCTTGTAAAGCCGGCTGGATTTCCCCCCGCCTAAGATCGTCGCCGCCAGGTCCGCTTCCGCATCGCCCGGCTTGAAAATGGGAGAGGTCAGCCACGCCATGTAGACTCGCGGAAGTTGCACGTTGTCCTGGATGACGGCGTGGCGCTCGGTAGTGACGGGCGGGGTGTGCGCCATGATCTTCGGGACCGCCTCGCCGCGCTTCAGCGGCCCAAAGTATTTTTCCACCAGCTCCTTGGCTTTTTCCGGATCGAAATCGCCGACAATCGCAAGGCTCGCATTGTTCGGCGCGTAGTAAAGCTTGAAGAAGTTTCGGACATCTTCGACTTTCGCGGACTGAATGTCCGCATGCGAGCCCATGACATCGCCATAATACGGATGACCCTTGGGAAAAAGCTCGTGAAACACTCCCTCTTCCACGATGCCGTAGGGCGCGTTTTCCACGCTCTGCCGCCGCTCGTTGCGAACCACGTCTTGCTGATTCGAAAGATTGGCCTGGTCCAGTTTGTCCGGCAGATAACCCATGCGATCGGACTCCAACCAAAGCGCGAGCTCCAGCTGATTCGCGGGAAGCGTTTCGAAATAGTTGGTGCGGTCAAAGTAGGTCGTGCCGTTAATGTCGCTGGCACCCGCGGCCTCCAGGAAATGAAAATGAGCGTTGCCGGGAACGTGCTTCGAACCTTCGAACATCATGTGTTCGAACAGATGCGCGAACCCGGTCCGCCCCGGCAGTTCGTTCGCTGGACCAACGTGGTACCACAGATTCACCGCCACCATCGGAAGGCGATGGTCTTGGGAGAGAATCACTTCCAGTCCGTTCTCGAGTTGATACTTTTCGAATTTCAATTGCGGAACTTCGAGAGGCGCCGGCTTTGCCGCGGCTGCCTTCGCAGGCGCTTTCGTGGCGGGCTTTTGCGGGGCCGGCGTCTGTGCCTGGCAAAAACTGGCAAGAGCAAACGCCGCGGCGAACGCGAGCCGCATGAATTTCCTGGTGAGACCTTTCATAACTGTGTCCTCTCGTGACGGCATCTTGAGGTGATTAGGCAAATGGCAGCGAGCGCAGACGGCCGCGGAAGCCCGGCAAACAGCTTACCTCGCGATTCGCGGAGTGCAAGTACTTTGCGATTTTATACGATTCGAACGAGGATCAGCCAATTCGCATATGCCTGTGAAAACCTCGTATACTGTTTCACTTGGTTTGTCCGGCCGTATGGAACGCTAGGTTTTCTAGAGGATTCTTTGTGCGCGAGGTCGTAGAGTGCCTGCTTCGGTTCTGAAAACGAGTGCAAATCTGAAGTCCCCTGAATTCGAAAAGAATGCCCGCCGCGTCGTGGATTTGTTGACGAAAATCAAGAACGAGGAAGAGCAGATTTTCCAGGGTGGCGGGGCCAAAGCCATCGACGCGCAACACAAAAAAGGCCGGCTGACTGCGCGCGAGCGCATTACCAAGCTGATCGATCCAGGTTCACATCTCTTCGAACTGGGAACCTACGCCGCGTTCGAAATGTACGAGGAGTGGGGCGGCGCGCCGGGCGCCGGAACTGTCACTGGACTGGCGAAAGTGTGCGGGCGCACCTTCATGATCATCGCGAATGACGCGACCGTGAAGGCCGGCGCATTTTTCCCGATGACCGCGAAGAAAGTCATTCGCGCGCAGAACATCGCTATCGAGAATCACATTCCCACAATTTATCTCGTCGATTCCGCAGGCGTATTTTTACCTCTGCAGGAAGATGTTTTTCCGGACACCGATGACTTTGGCCGCGTCTTTCGAAATAACGCGGTGATGAGCGCCATGGGTATTCCGCAGATCACCGCGATCATGGGCATGTGCGTTGCCGGCGGCGCGTATCTGCCCGTCATGTGCGATCACATCTTGATGACCGAGGGCTCTGGACTTTTTCTCGCCGGGCCGGCGCTCGTGCAGGCGGCGATTGGGCAGAAGACGTCGGCGGAAGATTTGGGCGGGGCAAAAATGCACGCGCAGATCAGCGGCACGGTAGATTTTCGCGAGCCGGACGACGATGCGTGCCTGGCGCGGATTCGCGCGCTGGTGGATAAAATAGGCGCGCCGAACGCTTCGCCGTTCAGCCACGTGCAAGCGCGAGCGCCACTCCATTCGGGCGAAGAGATTTACGGAATATTTTCCAGCGATCCCGCAAAACAGTACGACATGCGCGAGATTCTCGCGCGTATCGTGGACGGCGGCGAATTCGAAGAGTATCGCGCGGAGTACGGCGAGACGCTACTCTGCGGCTACTCGCGAATCGGCGGCTGGGCCGTCGGCATCGTCGCCAATCAGAAAAAACATGTGCAAACTCTGGCGCGCGGCTCCGACCAGAAACGCATGGAGTTTGGCGGCGTGATTTATACGGAGTCCGCGGAAAAAGCCGCGCGCTTTATTTTGGATTGCAACCAGAATCGCATCCCGCTGATTTTTCTCCATGACGTAAACGGTTTCATGGTCGGCAAGGACGCCGAGTGGAGCGGCATCATCCGCGCCGGCGCAAAAATGGTGAACGCAGTAGCGAACAGCGTAGTCCCAAAGATTACCGTGATTTGTGGCGGCAGTTTCGGCGCCGGAAATTACGCCATGTGCGGCAAAGCCTACGACCCCCGCTTCATGTTCGCCTGGCCCACCGCGCGCTTCGCGGTCATGAGCGGCGATGCCGCCGCCAGCACGCTAGTCGAAATCAAATTGAAGCAACTCGAGCGCGAAGGCAAAAAAGTCGACGAGAAAGTGAAGAAAGAATTGTACGACTCGGTGCGCGCAACCTACGAACATCAAACCGACCCACGCTACGCCGCCGCCCGCCTCTGGGTCGACGCCATCATCGATCCCGCCCACACCCGCGACGCCTTAATTTGGGCCCTCGAAGCCGCCGCGCTGAATCCCGACCTCCGCGAATTCAAAACCGGTGTTCTGCAAACCTGATGAGAAAACGAGGAATCTTCGTAATAGCGGCCGCGATACCCTTTTGGATTCTCGTTGTGCGTTCTTTTAATGAGGCAAGAAGATCTCCGTTTGGATACGAATTTGGCTCCGTCGCGTTTCCCGTGCCGCAGCCATTAAAGGCCGTGTGGCTGCTTACCTTGCTTTTGACCTTAGTTGGTCTTTGTCTTGTCGCTCTTGATTTCATTCGATGGATTCGACGAAGGTCTTTGTGACGACACAGATTAAAATCGTGGAATGTCCGCGGGATGCGTGGCAGGGATTGCCGGAACTTATCCCGGCGGAATACAAGGCCGAATACTTGAAAGAGCTGGTGCTTGCTGGATTCAAGCACATTGACGCAGTGAGTTTTGTTTCTCCGAAACATGTGAGGCAGATGGCGGACAGCGAAGAGGTCATGGCGAAACTCAATGCTTCCCTTCCCGCTGGCATTGAGCAATCTGAAATCATTGGCATCGTCGTGAACGAAAAGGGTTTGGACCGGGCGCTGGCTACGCCGGGCGTTACGACGATTGGATATCCGTATTCGATTTCGGCATATTTTCGGCGGGCGAATGCCAATATGACGCGGGACGAATCTCGATCGCTCGTCGAGAAACTTCGGAAGGAAACTCTGGCGGTGAAAAAGGATCTCGTTGTTTATATTTCGATGGCGTTTGGGAATCCGTACGATGAGCCGTGGGGACCGGAGATTGTGGCGGATACTTTGGAGTGGTTGAAGGATATTCGCGTGCGCACGGTTTCGCTGGCGGATACGGTGGGCACGGCTTCGCCGCAGCTCGTTGGCGATTTATATCGTGGCGTGAAGGATCACGTCGCGGGCGTGGAGTTAGGAGTACATTTGCACAGCCGGCCGGAGCAGGCGGAAGAAAAGATTCTCGCGGCGTATGAAGCGGGATGCCGGCGGTTCGACAGCGCGCTGACGGGGCTTGGCGGATGCCCGTTTGCGGGAGACAATCTGGTGGGCAACATTGCGACGGAAGATGTGCTTGCGGCGCTGCGCAAAGCGGGCGCCGAGCCAGGGATTGATTCGTCGCGGCTAACACGCATACTCGAAATGACCAATGAGATTCGCGCGAAGTACGCGCATGCTCCACTCGTGAATTGAGGAGGTGTTTCAAAAATGTATTCAACACTCCTTCTCGAAACTAGTGACAGTCTCGCGAAAATCACGTTGAACCGGCCGGAGAAGCGCAACGCCATCTCGACACAAATGATGTCGGAGCTTCAGACGGCGCTCGACGAAATCGAAAAGACCCACGCGCGCGTGGTGATCATCACCGGGGCCGGCAAAGCATTTTGCGCAGGCATGGATTTAGAAATGCTTGCAGCCATTGCGAAACAATCTCCCGCGGAGAACCAGGACGATTCGCGGCGGATCGCGAAAATGTTTCGACGCATCTGGAGTTTTCCGAGGCCGCTGATCGCGGCGGTCAACGGCGCGGCCTACGCCGGAGGATGCGGAATCGCGACGCTGTGCGATTTGACGATCGCGGTGCCGGAAGCAAAGTTTGGTTACACGGAAGTGAAGATCGGCTTTTTGCCCGCGATTGTTTCTGTGTTCCTGACGAGGCAGATCGGCGAAAAGCGCACTCGCGATCTGTTGCTCACGGGGCGCATCCTGGAAGCGGCCGAAGCCAAGGAGTTTGGTCTCGTTTCGGAAATCGTTGCGGCCGAGCGCCTGATGGAACGAGCGCACGAACTCGCGGATACTTTGATTGCAGCGAGCCCAAGCAGCCTGACTCGCTCGAAGCGGCTTCTTGTATTTTCGGCGGCTGCCGGAGTGGACCACGATTTGGAGCGCGCCATTCTCGAAAACGCGCGCATACGCTGCACACCTGATTTCAAGGAAGGGCTCGCCTCGTTTCTGGAAAAGCGCAAGCCGGTGTGGCAGGGCGAAACCGAAAAATAATGGACATGCGAAAGATTGAATATCACGACGCGATCGTGCGAGTGCGGTATGCCGAGACGGACCAGATGGGCGTGGTGTATCACGCGAATTATTTGATTTGGTTTGAAGTAGGGCGGGTCGAGCTCATCCGCGCTCTCGGAATCGAATACAAGCGCATGGAGATTGAGGATGATTGCCATATCGTGGTGGCCGACGCGCACTGCCGGTATCATGACTCGGCGCTCTACGATGAAGTTCTACGCATCCGCACGCGAATTTCCGAATCCCGCAACCGCATCATCAAGTTTTCCTACGAAGTGATTCGCGACGCCGACGGAAAAGTCCTCGCCAACGGCGAAACGATGCACGTGATTTGTGGGAGCAACGGCCGCCCGAAATTGCTGCCGGAAAAATACCGGAGCGTATTCAACACCATCGCGGTGCCGCAACCCGACCGGAGCCCCGCGTGAGTGTCGTGCTAAGCGGTAACGATCTTACTTTTGAGCAGCTCTATGCTGTAGCGCTGCGCGGCGAGATCGTGTCGCTGGCTCCCACTGCGATTGAACGAATGAATGCTTCCCGCGCGGTGGTGGATCGGCTGGTGGCGTCAGGAGCGACGGCGTACGGCATCAACACCGGCTTCGGAAAACTTGCTTCCGTGCGCATTTCCACTGAGCAGGTCCGACAACTCCAAGTGAATCTAGTACGGTCGCATGCGTGTGGCCTGGGCGCTCCGCTCAGCGAGACGGAAACGCGCGCCATGATGCTGCTGCGCGCGAATGCGATCGCGAAAGGATTGAGCGGCGTGCGTCCGCGGGTGGTCGAGACACTTTGCCAGATGCTGAATGCAAAAGTGCATCCGGTGATTCCTTCACAGGGTTCCGTGGGCGCTTCGGGCGATTTAGCACCTTTGGCGCATTTAGCACAAGTTGTAATTGGCGAAGGGCGCGCAACTTTTCGCGGCGAGGTTTTCTCCGGCGGCGAAGCGATGAAGCGTGCGGGCATCACGCCGATTGCGCTTGAAGCGAAGGAAGGACTCTCGCTGCTGAATGGCACGCAAGGGATGCTGGCGCTGCTGAGCCTGGCTTTGCGCGAGGCTGATGTTCTTGTGGACACGGCGGACGTGACTGCTTCCCTTTCGCTGGATGCGCTGCGCGGCAGCCCGGGCGCGTTTGATGCGCGAATTATGCACGCTCGCGCGTATGCAGGCGCAGCGACGACGGCGCGGAATCTGGCGCACTTGAATGAGGGCAGCCAGATTCGCGAGTCGCATCGTGCGGCGGAAAAAGATACTCGCGTGCAGGATGCGTACAGTTTGCGGTGCACGCCGCAGGTGCATGGCGCGGTGCGCGATTCGCTGGCACAAGCGCGCGAGATGGCCGCAGTAGAATTGAACAGCGCGACGGACAATCCGCTGGTGTTCGTGCGCGACGCGAACAACGGCGACATTGTCAGCGGCGGAAATTTTCACGGGCAGCCGCTGGCGATGGCGGCGGACCAGGTGGCGATTGCGATTGCGACGCTCGGCGGAATCGTGGAGCGGCGCATCGAGCAGATGACCAATCCGTTGACGAGCATGTTGCCGGCATTTTTGACGCCGGAGCCGGGGCTGAATTCCGGGTTCATGATTGCGCAGGTGACGGCGGCGGCGCTGACAAGCGAGAACAAGGCGCTGGCGGCACCTCATTCGGTGGATTCCATTTCGACTTCGGGCAATCAGGAAGACTACGTCTCGATGGGGATGAGCGGGGCGCGGCGGCTGGAGCGGATGCTGACGAATTTGCGGCATACGATTGCGATTGAGTTATTGTGCGCGTGCCAAGGGATTGATTTGCTTGCGCCGCTGCAGACCGGGCCGCTGGCAAAGAAGGCGTACGAAACCGTGCGGGGCAAGTCTCCCAAGGTCACCGAGGATAGGCCGCTGGCGTCGGATATCGAGGCGGTTTCGGCGCTAGTGGCCGATGGCAAGTTCTCATCGATTCTGCGTTGAACCGGAAGGAATTACGCGGACGAATCTGAAACCTCAGAGAATACCGCGCAGAATCCAGCAGCCTCCCAAGAAGGCAGCCCAAACAGAAAAGCTTCCCCTTGCGGAAATCTGACAAACCCAGCCCCACCCCCCTTTTCTCGGATGTGTGGCAAATACAGGACTTTAAGTTCAATGATTTTGGATGTGTGGCAAGCAAAGGAGTTATGGGCGCATTTTTCGGATGTGTGGCAGTCAAAGGGCTTAGCACTTTTCTGGGCGACATTGAAGCGCAGTTTCGATTTTCTTGGTTCTCCATTCACGGTGCGTTGAGCTCGATACGTTAGATGAAAACAAACGGCTTGCGTTTTTCGTACATGCAAAAAAAACGCAAAAGAGTGCGCAAGAGCCCGATTACAAGGCGCTTATAAATCGGCAGATTCCGGAAAAATGGAAAAGAATCCTGGAAGTTATTGTAGCAAAAGAGAGTTGCGACGAAGTGCTAGGCGAAAAAAGCGGCACACTCCGAAAGTCGCAGTATTACCTGACTCATAGTTTATCATGCGGGTATCACAGGTCAAGCAGAATTTCACGTGCAGGGCCCCAGCCTCTGGGGAGCCGCAGGACGAGCGGAGAGCTAGGCTTTGTTGATGTCGCGGGCTTCGAGGATGCGTTTCATAGGACGAGCGACGCGGGGTCGCGAAGGAAAGGATTGACGACTAGGAGGCCGTCAAAGTCTTGACCAGACTGCAGATCTTCGGTGAGAAGGAAACGGCAGGAAGCAGACTTTGCAGCGGCGACGATGAGGGAATCCCAAAAAGAAAGCTGGTAGCGGTCCTGAATTTTCCAGGCCCGTTCAATTGTGTCAGTGCCGATTGGTACGGGCCTCCAAGCTAAGAGTTCCCGAACGGTCGCACGAGCGTTTTCACGTGCGGAGGAATCCTTTCTGGTCACCATGGAATAGAATTCCTGAAGAACTTGGAAGCTGAGGCGACCGAGTTTGCTCTTCCACATTTCATCGAGCCAGCCCCGCGCTGCGATCTGTTTTTTGGGATCGGCCAGATCGATGGCGTAGATCAAGACGTTGGTATCAACGAAGATGGGAGCGGTCATGTAGCTCCTCGCGGGACAGATATCTGCCGTCCGATTTAAGAAAAGGCTTGCGGGCCAAAGCGCGCCGCTTGGCCGTCTCGTACTCGTCGACCTCTTTCATGCGCTCTTTAAGGAGGTTGGCGAGGAAGCGGGAGACGCTGACCTCGTTGGTAGCAGCTTGAATGCGCGCCCAGCGGGCAACATCTTCTTCCAGGGTTATAGTGATGTTGCGGAGACGCGTTTTCATGACACGGATGCAGTGTAACACGAATTCCGTGTAATGATCAAACGAAGCGTCCAGGGGCTGAATGGGGAGCCCGAGAACCGATGGTGTGACTAAGTATCAAGGAATCACCCTAAGCGCTTCCAGCTCAGGAACTCGTCAAGGCTGTCGGCAACTGTTTCTCCGTGTGAGCCGCTGCCATCGTAGTCGAGGAAGATAACGGGAGAGTCTTTTGCCCGTTGATCTGAAGCAGCTATCCAATACCAGCAACCCTGGCCCGTGGCCGCAAAACAAAACCCGGGACCGAACTCGTGCTCGTACTGCCATCCCTTAAGCGCTTCGGTGTCTAGTGGCTCGAAACAATAAACCGGCCATCGTTCCGGCTTCCAACGATTCTGGCCGGGCTTCTCCAGGCTGAAGCCGCCGGACTGAATCGTCGGTTTGTCCTCATATAACTGGAGGAGTCTTTCAGGGAGTAATTTCCCTAGTTCGCGTTCGACGGCGTCCACCTGGGGATTCAACAAGCGGCTCAGATAGGAGTCATGGGCAGCCTTGATTTGCTCAGGCGTTGGCCGAGACCTAAGGGCTACGACGACTCGGCGAATCGCGGTGGCTATGACGAGTAGCGCGGCGGCAACAACCAGAGGACCAAACGCCAGGAGAAGAAGCTTTTCCACGCCCTCATGATACAGCAGGGGAAACGCGCAGTCAGGCAAGGGACTCGAGGAAGAAGGTGAGCATGCGGTAGCCGGCGATGTAGGAGAAGGGAGCGAGTTCGAGGGAGTAGTGGCCGCAGGGGAGTTCGAGGATGCGGGGGTCGGCGCCGTGGCGGCGGAGGGAGTCGAGCATCTGGCGGGTGAGTTCGGGGAGCATGGTGGGGTCGAACTTGCCGTAGACCATGAAGCAGGCGCGGCCAGCGCCCATGCCGCGTTCGACATAGGGCATGGGGCTGATGGGGGCCCAGTAGTCGCGAAGTTCGTCCACCGAGACGTGCTCTCTTAGACCTGCCCAGACGTGGTTGGTGGTGATGCCTTGGCTGACGACGTCGGCGAAGTAGGTGGAAACGTGGAAGAAGCCGCCGGCACGGACGGCCTCGTCGTGGACGAGGGTGATGTAGCCGACCGAGGAACCGAGACTTGTGCCAAGGATGCCGAGCTTGGTGTAGCCCTGCTGTTCAAGCCAGCGAAGGCAGCGGCGGGCGTCATGGACGGCCTGGCGATTGGCCTGGAGGGTCATGCCAATGTTTGGGCCGCAGATCTGGTCGGCGCGTTCGTGGCCCTGGACCATACGACGGTCGTGGTAGGGCATGCTCATTTTGAGGACGGTGATGCCCATGCGCTGAATCCAGTGGCAGAGGCCGTTCTGGCCATGCCATTTGGCGTTCCAATTGGGGAGGAGGAGGACGGCAGGGCCGGGGCCAGAGTGATGCGAGTGGAACCGCGATGGGATGGACTGGCGAGCGGGAAAAAGCTGGGCGTGGACAAGGTTGTTTTCAGGCCAAGGGGAGACGATAGAGCTCGAGAAGGTAAGGACGTTTTCGCGATCCAGGCGATAGTCGCTGGCGGGAGTGGTGGCGAACCAATCTTTGCTGCTTTCGATGGCGTTTTGGGCGTAATCGCGGAGGAAGGCGCCGGGGTTTGGATCATCAGGGGAACCGCCGATGTGTTCGAGGCCCCAATGGAAGGGTTGGACGCGGCGGTTATCGTCGGTGGTCCAGCGGCGGTGCTCGTAGCGGCGGATTTTGCGTTCGAACCAATTCATTCTGAAAGTGCTTCAGACTTAAGTGATTCAGTTAGACTCGGGAAAATCGGCTTAACGCACTGATCAAGACTAACTTGCGGAAAGCATCACGCCGGGACGGGTGTTAGACGGCGCAACCGAGGGTGCATGTATTCGCGGTTCTTCAATACGAATTTTTCGTCTTTCCAGTCATTGCCTGTTACCAAATGCCGACACGTCTTACTGCCACAGCTGCACTTCATGGAGAAATTAGGATTCGATTCAATTAGTGAATAATCGTAAGTTAGTTCTTCACCTTTCTGGATGTTGCGTATTGCAACGAAGTCACCTTCATTGTCGAATCCACAATTGCCTTCGCACGAATGATTCAGGTACCACTCTAGCGAGAGTTTGTTGAAATCAAAACAAGGAGGGGGCACGAAGCCCTCCGGCGTACCGACACAGAAGGCCATGACTTTGCGCTGGAGATCCACACTCAGCCGCGGAAAACATTCCCACGAGACAAGCTCTTGGAAGTCCTCTTCAGCAACGCCATCTGCAGCCTTCTGCCCCTTTTCGATCCGGTGAACCGCAAACGTTCCGACTCCGCCAATGTCAATCTGTGAGGGACGTAGCTCTATCCGGACTTCTGGAATATGTTCAATCATTCGACTGGTTTTCTCCGACCTCCGATGCAATGAACATCTTTCTGGTCTATCTATACTCCTCCTCTATATCTGCTGGAGTCAGGAGCTTGGAGCGAGCTTTCCTCTTTTCGTTTCTTTGCTCAACTTCGAGCCGCAGCAATCTAGGATAAAGCTTCTCCAAGTCCTGGTAAAGCGTCAGATCGCCCTTTGGGGTCCAATTCAAGCGCAACTCCTCGATGGTGTTCTTGCAATAAAAGTAGTATCTCCCTGTGTACCAGCCGAACGTGTCCCAGATGAGTTGCTTGGTAATGAACCCATTCTTTGCGAGTGTGCTGACTTTTTCTAGGAATTCGAGGACCTCTTCAATGGTGTGAGGGTTGGGGTCGTCTTCCTTCCAAGCGGCTTCGCGTTTCTTGAGCATCTCTACGGAGTTCCACTCTTTGTACAGTTCAACCACGGTGCCGAGCAACATCTGCCTCGTAATGAGGTATCCCTGCCACCAGACTACGGCACCGCCGAAAAGCCCAACCGAAAGTGCCACCCGGTCGCCTTGGGAAAAGCATGGCTTATTGGAAACGGCAGAAGAGATCAACAAGATCAGCCCGAGGGCAAACACGCAGAGGAAAAACCAAAAAATCCGCGATTGCGTTGCAACCCAACGCCGGCATCGGCACCAATACGAATAAGAGCGAATCCACAGCGACATTCCGACCATCCTGTTTAAGCTGGGGCTTTCGGGTGCTAGTTTAACACAAGGTATCTTAATGATTGAGCAAAAGCTGATTACGAATATCGCGCCCCTCCCCATTGCCTTCTTGAGAGCACCAACGACACTCGAACGTTAGCCATGAGACACCTACACCAGGGGGTTTGTTGAGGGGGCGGGGTGAGTGTGAGAAAGTCGAAATGTGGTCACGATTCTGTATATCTTCATTTTTCTATTTGGGATTGTTATTGGGAGCTTCCTGAACGTCTGCATTACGCGGATTCCGGAGGAGATTTCGATTGTTTCGCCGGGGTCACGGTGCCCACGGTGTGGGACGCCGATCAAGCCGTATGACAACGTGCCGGTGTTTGCATGGCTATGGCTGCGCGGGAAGTGCCGGGCGTGCGGGGCGCCGATTTCGGTGATGTACCCGGCGATTGAACTGACTACGGGATTATTATTCGTGGCGGCGTTTCACGAGTTTGGCCTGACACAGACCACACTTAAATGGCTAGTTTTCACCTGCTTGATCCTGATTCTGACGGTTACGGACCTGCGTGTGAGGCTGCTGCCGGATTTAGTGAACTGGCCGGGGTTCGCGGCGGGGCTGCTGTCTTCCGCGTTTGTGCCGCCGGATCATGGATTTATGCAGTTTCTTATTTGGCGGTTCGTACACCGTGTGGTGCCAGGATACGCGGCGGGGCTTGCTGACGCATTGTTGGGTGCGGCGTTTGGAAGTTTTCTGCTGTGGGGGCTGGCGGCGCTGTACCGGGTCACTCGCGGGCGGGAAGGCATGGGGATGGGTGACGTGAAGATGATGGCCATGATGGGAGCGTTTCTGGGTTTGCGCGGGACATTCCTAACCATCCTCGTGGGAAGCCTTTTGGGGAGCGTGATCGGGCTTAGCCTGGTTCTGGCGCTGTACTTCGGGGGCTGGAAGAGCGGGCTGGCGAAACGGGCGGGCCGGCGCGGCTTGGGGACGGAGCGCGCGCTGCGCTGGACGATTGCGAGCCAATATCAGTTGCCGCTGGGGACATTTTTGGGGATCGGGGCGTTGCTTATTGTGTATGCCGTTCCGGCGTTCGCGGCGCACTGGCCGATTCTCCGAGGGATCGCCGTTTAGTTATGCGATTCGAATGGCACGATTGATGATGGCATTGCTCCAAACCGGGGGGAACACGCAGCACTTGTGGATGATCGCGGCGGCGCTGGGAATCGGATTGCTGGCGATCACGGGCTTCGTAGTGTTTCTGATGAGGCGGTTCCTCCAAAGCTCACGCGAAGTACATCAAGAGGAAGCGCTGGAACCGGCGCCGCGCACGCAGAATCCTTCGGCGTTCATGACCGCGTCGATGCAAGGGGTGATTCAGAAGCTGCGGGAGCAGGAGAAGGAACTGGAGCGGCTGCACAAGATCGAAAAGGAGCGCGCGGAAAAAACGGAGCGCTTGAGCGAAGAGGTCACGCGCAACATGCCCGCGGGACTGCTGGTGGTGAATGCGACGGGAATTATTTCCAGCGCGAATCCGGCGGCGGAACAGGCGCTTGGGATTCGCGGGCTGGGATTCCGACGGTACAGCGAGGCGTTGGGAGAAACGTCGGATCTCACGCGGCTGGTGGCAGAATGCCTTTCGACGGGAAAGATTTTCCGGCGCGAAGAGGTGGATCATTGCCCACCGGCGGGAGATACGCGGCGTCTGGGCGTGACGATTTCACCGATCCGGCGCGGCACGGAAAAAATCAACGGGGCCATTTGCCTGCTGACCGATCTGACGGAGCTTGCGGCGCTGCAGCAACGAATGCAGTTGAAGGAAAACCTCGCGGCGCTGGGGGAACTTTCCGCGGGCATCGCGCACGAATTCAAAAACGCGCTGGCGACGATTTCGGGTTATGCGCAGATGATTCCGGAAGTTTCCGAGAAGGATGCGGCGGACTATGCGGGGCGGATCCTGGAGCAGACGCGCAACATCTCGCATGTCGTTACGGAGTTTTTGAAGTACGCGCGGCCGTTGGAGATTTCCGGCGAAACGGTGACGTTGCAGACGATGGTGGAGCGGGTGGTCTCGGAAGTGGCAGAGGCGATTCCGCAAGTGAAGATTCGCAGCGAGGGGGAGTTTCTGGACTTGGGTGGAGACGAAGGCTTGCTGCGGCAAGCGCTGCTGAATCTGGCTCGAAACGCAGCTGAGTCCTGCGCGATGGCAGGTGACGGAGGGCGCGTGCTGGTCCGTGGGGAGATTATTCATGGGGAGGATTTGGGCTTCCAGCGCATTAGCGTTCTGGATAACGGTCCCGGTATACCGGCGATTGCACTGACAAAACTTTTTCGGCCTTTTTTTACGACGAAGGCGAATGGTACGGGGCTGGGGTTGGCCGTGGTCCAAAAGATCATCGTGCAGCACGGGGGCCAAGTGGAGGCGCGAAACAGGGCGGAAGGGGGAGCTGCGTTTATTGTTACGCTACCCCTGCCGCGGAGCGTGCCAGAAGCAGTAGAATCAAGACAGGACAGCATCTAAGAGACAGTCGGGGTCTGCCAGCCGCTCCGGGAAAGCAGGACCGCATGCGAGTGAAATCTTGCGTTACAGCGTTTAGCGTGGTGGTGGCATTGTGCCTGGCGGGACTGCCGGTGCGTGCGCGGGCGCAAGGCTCTTCGCAGCAGCCGGGCAGCGATCCAGTGGCAGACGCGGCGCGAAAGGCGCGCGAAGACAAGAAGACTGCTCCGAAACCGAAGAAAGTCTTCACCGATGATGACGTGAAGCCCGCCAATAGTCCCGCTTCGAGCAATCCGAGCGGCACGGCTGCAACCGCCGCTGTGGGAGCGCAAAAAGAGAGTGACGCTGGACAAGCAGCAGATCCAAATGGGGAGACGGCTTGGCGCAAGAGATTCAAAGATCAGCATGACAAGATAGATAAGGCCGAGAAAGAACTCGACCTCTTGCAGCGCGAAGAAGAAAAGTCGCAGGTGCAGTATTATTCCGATCCGCAGAAGGCCTTGACGGAACAGAACACGCGCAAGGACATCAACGACAAACAGGCGAAGATTGACGCGAAGAAGCTAGAGATTGCGCAGCTCAAGCAGGGACTAGATGACCTTGAGGATCAATTGCGAAAGTCAGGCGGGGATCCGGGGTGGGCACGATAGAAAAGTTGTTAGTTCTAAGTAGTTGGTATTAAGCTTTTTGGAAGAAGAACCCACTCACAAATCTCTCAGCTTCAGCGCTGCGTTGCAGCTCGACATTACAAATCACAGTTCGCGGTATCTTAAAGGCCGCGGCCTGCTTCCCTTCTCTGCACACTGCTCTCGCGTTGTTCCCTGACGACAGCTGGATTCGTGGTAGAAACGAAAGAGATGGAACCCCTCCTACTTGTAGAAGACAAGAATGAGCTGCGCGCCATGCTGCGCAAGGCGCTGGAGCGCGCGGGCTATACCGTGGATGAGGCGCCGGACGGCGCGGCCGCGATTCAAAAAGTGCGCGCGCGCCGGTATTTGCTGGTTATCACGGATTTAAAGATGCCCGGGGCTTCGGGGCTGGAAGTTCTGCGAGCGAGCAAGCAGGCAGATGCGACGATTCCGGTGATTCTGCTGACGGCATTTGGGTCGGTGGAAGAGGCCGTGGCGGCGATGAAGGAAGGGGCGTTCGATTTTCTTCAGAAGCCGGTGGATTTGGACCACTTGAAGCTGCTGGTGCAGCGGGCGGCAGGGCAGCAGGAATTGCTGCGGGAGAATTTGCTGCTGCGGGAAGAGTATGCGACGCGGTATGGGTTTCCGCGAATTATCGGAGAGCATGCCGCGATCCGGGAAGTGAGCCAGCAAATCCAGAAGGTGGCGGCGACGGATTCCACGTGCCTGCTGCTGGGGGAAAGCGGCACGGGAAAAGAATTGTTTGCGCTGGCGATTCATCACTTGTCGCCGCGGCGCGAGCGGCCGTTTGTGGCGCTGAATTGCGCGGCCATTCCGGAGGGGCTGGTTGAAAACGAGCTGTTCGGGCACGAGCGAGGAGCGTTCACGGGTGCGGGAGCGCGCAAAGTCGGGAAGATGGACTTGGCGCACCATGGGACGCTGTTTCTGGATGAGATTGGGGAGCTGCCGCTGGCGATTCAGGCAAAGTTGCTGCGCGTGCTGGAAGAAAAGCGATTCGAACGGGTGGGCGGAACGCAATCGGTTGAAGTGGACGCGCGGATTGTGGTGGCGACCAATCGAAATCTGCAGAAGATGGTGGAAGAGAAACTGTTTCGCGAGGACTTGTATTTCCGGATTTCGGCTGTGCCGATGACGATTCCGCCGTTGCGTGAACGCGGGAATGACGTGCTGCTGCTGGCGGACCACTTCCTGGGAAAATTCAGCAAGGAGTTTTCGAAAGCCGGGTTGGAGCTTGCTGCAGATGCGCGGGAGCGGCTGGTGAATTACAGGTGGCCGGGGAATGTGCGCGAGCTGCAGAACACGCTGGAACGCGCGGTGATTCTGGCGGATGGATTGAGCATTCGCGCGGATGGATTACAACTTCCGACGACGAAGCCGGATGCGGAGCATCTGCCGGCGGGTATGGTGCCGGAGGCTTTCAGTTGGGAAGGCACGCTGGAGGAAGTCACTCAGCGCGCGGCGGCGCACGTTGAAAAAGCGTTGCTTGAGAATACGATGCGAGAATTTAAATGGAATAAGACGCGGGCGGCGGAGAAGCTGGGGGTTTCGCCGAAGACGCTGTTGGCGAAACTGCGGAGCTCGGGGTTAGAGGAGTAACGACGCGGCAAAAGGTTGACGCGTGGCCAGGAGGCCGGGCTCAAGCCCGGCCTCTACAATTTACTGGGGGGGCGGCGGCCGGTGTGGAGGGCGACGGTGCCGAAGGTCCAAACGCTATAGGCGACAGAATCGTAGCCGACGGTGCTGAGGAGAGAGGCAAGTTCGGGCGGACGGAAGAAGCGGGCTACGGAGTTTGGCAAGTACTTGTAAGCTGCTGCTTGACCAGAGATTAGGCCACCAATTTTCGGCAATATCTTGCAGAAATACCAGCGATAGAGATCCCCCAACAACCCTTGGGGCGGTTCGGTGAATTCGAGAATGGCGATGGTGCCGCCAGGCTTCAGGACACGCTGAATTTCGCGGAGGCCGGCTTCGTAGTTGGAGAGGTTGCGAAAGCCGAACGCGGTGGTCACGAGATCAAACGAGGTGTCGGGAAAAGGAAGACGCAGAGCGTCGGCTTCGAAAAAAAGAATGGGAGGCGCGGAATCTTCTTTCGCCGAGACCAGAACTGCACTTTTTTGTTTGGCCCGAACGAGCATCGAGTGGGCGAAATCGGCGCCGATGACGCGGGCATACCCCGACCGTGCAAGGGAGAAAGCTAGATCGCCGGTGCCGCAGCAGAGGTCGAGAACAAGGGCGTCGCGCCGGGCGAGGATGTGGCAAAGGCGACTCGCAACGCGGGCGCGCCAGAGGCGGTCGAACTGCAACGAGAGAAGGTGGTTCAGCAGATCGTAGCGCGGCGCGATCTGCGTAAACATCTCGCGGACTTTTTTCGAGGCTTCGGCTTCGGAGACCGCGCCTTCGGGAAGGGTGCCTTTCGCGGGCGTGGACGGTTCAGGCACGTTTTGTTCCCGAGAGTTGGTCACTTGCGGCGATCAGGCGCGGCGTGAAATGCAAGACGCGCTCGACGACATGAAGAGGCACGGTGTCATAGGAGCGGGCTTCGCCGATGCGGGGCGAGAGCACGAAGCGGAGAATCCCGCTGCGCGTTTTCTT
>Ga0210409_10002972_pt1 | contig 19526 bp, 20 predicted proteins | sample IncBWH17MmetaG_FD_161649 | JGI IMG/M metagenome (GOLD analysis project Ga0210409, IMG submission 161649) | Forest soil microbial communities from Barre Woods Harvard Forest LTER site, Petersham, Massachusetts, United States - Inc-BW-H-17-M | ecosystem: Environmental > Terrestrial > Soil >... | reverse complement strand
CGAAGCAAGAAAAATTCCGGCCAATGGAGGAGTGTTTTTTCTTGACTTCTACCTTTATAGAACCTTACCCAATGCTCTGGGAGACTTTATCTCCTTCAAAGGCTGCTAAACTTTCACGGATAAGCGGGCGAGGCGTGTTGTTCGCAATGAGCCTCGCCCGTGGTCCCTGAGGGATAACGATAAGAAGATCGACCTACCTGTATGGATACGAAAACAGTCAATCGAGCGTCGCAAAGTTTGTAGCAGGCGGCGGTGGCGAACTCGTGTTGGAGAAAGTCGGCGAGGGAGAGGCAGAACTCGGCGCGCAAGCCCGAGTCGAGTCCAGGACTGGAGACGGCATCGGACATGGTGGCTGGACAAATAATGTGCTCGAAGTGTCACTCCGGGTTCTAGTCGATGTTCCTTCCTCAATAGAGGCGCCTTTGCGGCGGGAGCTGAGACAGTGAGCTCAAGCCTGTTCGAACGAGGGCTTACGGCGTTCGGCCGGGAGGGTCGGGAAGAGAGAAGTGGAAAGTTAACGAAGGGGGACGCAGCCCTGCTGAGGTTCGCAGCAGCAGCGGAAATCCTCGAGACAGACTTCTAGCTCCAGTACAACGAATTAGGAGGAGTCCAAGACAACGAAGTATCTGGCGGGATAGGTAACGTTCCGTATATCGCTGCCTTGACCAAGCTGGACTCTGATATGGCCACGTACATTCATGACAATACAGACGACGAGTTCACGCACCAGAATTTTCTGAATGCATACCTTGTGTCCAAGGGAGCGGATCCCGGGAGCAGCGCCACAGGATCAAGCGGAATCCTCTCTCCCGCATTGCCATTTTTCAGATTGCCCAAGAAACTTGAAGAAACCCGCATAAACAAAAGCGATTTGCAGTTTCGTTACAGAGTAGATTGAGGTAAAGTGTAGAACATTGTGCCCAGGAAAATGTGCCAGAATGTGCCAGATTTTGGTGGGCCTGAAAGGACTCGAACCTTCACCCCTTGCGGGACATGATCCTAAGTCATGCGCGTCTGCCAGTTCCGCCACAGGCCCAGCGGTAGATCCATTCTATCAGTTTGGGCCGCGTTTAGCAGATGCGGAGAGACGCGTTTCCCGATTCTTCTGGCTGGATTCCTTCACTTCCTCATAGCTAAAAGACCTACTCTGAAGTCGTGTTTCTCTTACATCGAGTTTCTGTAACCACACTGTAGGTACGGTCTCGCCCCCCGGGCAATCTCAGCCCATGCCAGTTCTTTCTGGTCGGCGTAGCCGCCATCGTCCCCCACATGCGTGGAACCCTTGATTTATGCGGGATTGATGGTGGGCAGGTCCACCGTTACAAGGTGAGCGTAGGGCTAATGCAGGTCAACATGGAGACTGCTCGGCAATTTCATTTGAAAGCGGAACAACTGTTGGACTCGTGCACTAAGCTTCGGGTTGCCGCAGCGGTCCTGACGCAGCTGTACACAGAGTCTGCCCGTGAGATGGGCAAGGGGTATATTGCGCTCGATGTTGCCTTGTCACTGTACAACACTGGAGATCCGGAAACCGGATTTCGGAATGGGTATGTAGCCAACGTGTACGCACATGCTGACCGGCCGGCATCGCTAGTCGCAGACTAGAGAATTCGACGAGAAATTTGTAAGAACGCTGTCCACGGAATGCCCAAACAATGTTTCAGTGTGACCCCCTGGTTGGAATCCAGGCTGTCAAATCGTGTCGAACCCACGACTGGGCATGTAGAATAGTTGTTCCTTACTGAGAAGACGGCGCTTACCCTCCGATTTAGCCCCAAATAACCCCTTAAGATCGTCCCAACAATCGTCCCAATGAAGACCCATGTCAACCTTCAACATGACGGAGTCCGTCCAATCGATTGGGACAACGTCGAGGCTGATTCCGCGCGCGAATGGGGTCCAGTTCGATGAAGACGATCAAGCGTACGTTAAGGCGAATTATCCTGACGATTATGCGAAGTTCTTCGCGCAGTTCGAGAAATCAACCTTGACAGCCTTTTCCCTCCTTTCCGCCGACCCTTGGGCGCGCACCCTGACTGGTATAAGGCTCGGCAGTTTGCTGCTCCTGTCATTAATCGAACCCCCGTACGAATAGTGCTTTTCCGCCCAAGTGACTATCCCATGTGTCGGAGCGCGCGGGTCTCTGTGCTCGGTTCAGCATGTTTCAATTGCTTGGACCGATTTGGGGCGTGTTAGCATCTAAATCCCGGTTCATTATGGGCGCTCCAAAGCCAAATCAAGCCGCGATGGAAGAGATCTGGAAATCGCGTGCCGATTCGCAGGAAAAGCTACGTCAAGATGAAGCCGAGCTTCGTCGCATTGTCGATCTCATTGCGCAAACAATCGTGGTTCTGAATCCCGCCGGCAAGGCCATCTACGCAAATCGCGTAACACTTGAATACACGGGGCTATCTCTGGACGAAGTGCGTGCCGACAACTTCCGGGATCGCGTGTTCCATCCCGAGGATATTCAGAGACTCCGTGAGGCTCGCGACAAAGGTCTCTCTGGAGCGGTCCCGTTCGAAAACGAGCAGCGGGCTCTCGGCAAGGATGGCAAATACCGGTGGTTCCTAGTCCGATACAACCCACTACTAGATGAAAAGGGGAACGTCTTGCGTTGGTATGCCACAGGCACCGACATTCAGGATCGCAAGCAAACGGAAACCCTCCATGCGGCCGAAAAACGGACCTTGGAAATGGTCGCCAGCGGGGCTTCCCTGGAACACATCCTGGAAAGGTTGTGCGAAACCATTGATACCCAGGCAAGTAGCGTCAAGTCGGCGGTAATGCTGATGGACGCGGACGGCATGCACCTTCGGCACGCGGCCGGTCCTCGAGTTCCGAAGGGCTGGTTTGAGGCCATTACTCCACTAAAGGTTGGCCCTTGTACAGGTTCGTGCGGCACTGCCGCGGCTCTGAAGCAGCGGGTGATCGTCTCCGACATCGCAACAGACCCGTTATGGACAAACTATCGGGAACTTGCTTTGAGCTACGGCTTGCGCGCCGCATGGTCTCAGCCGCTACTCTCCAAGAACCAAGACGTGCTCGGCACGTTCGGAATGTACTATCCGGAGGTCCGAACCCCGAGCGAGACTGATTTGCGACTGATCGAAGGAGCGGGTCACATCGCCGTTATCGCTATCGAGGGAGAGCGATCGCAGGAATCATTGAGAAGCGCTTTTGAAGAAATCCGAAACTCAGAAGCGAAACTTCGACAGGAAGAGCGCGAACTGCGGCAACTCATAGATTTCCTCCCTCAGCATGTGCTTGTGCTGGATAAGGATGGCACCTTGCTTCAAGCCAACAAGACGATGCTTGACTACAGGGGTTTGACCTTGGAAGAAATGAAAGGCGGGGGAACTCGCCAGCGGATCAACAGAGACATTCATCCAGATGATCTGGAGAGAGTTCAAAGCGAACGAAGTGCGGGCCTTTCGCGGGGATTGCCGTTCGAGATGGAAAAGCGTCTGCTGGGTAAAGATGGCCGGTTTCGTTGGTTCCTTTTTCGCTACAACCCGGTGCTCAACGAAGGAGGAGATGTCGTCCGGTGGTTCGCAACGGCGACCGACGTCGAAGATCGTAAGCAGGCCGAAGATCGCGTGCGAAATGAGGCCATCGCATTGCGAGAGCAAATCGATCGGGAGTCGATGTTCGAGGATATTGTCGGCTCCTCGGAAGTGCTGCGTAAAGTGCTTCGCCAAGTCACGAGGGTGGCACCATCCGATTCCACCGTCTTGGTTCTGGGCGAAACCGGCACCGGAAAAGAGTTGATAGCTCGCGCCATCCATAAACGATCGAAGCGCGCCGACCGGGCGTTTATCGGGGTGAATTGTGCCGCGATACCCACTTCGCTGATTGCTTCGGAGCTTTTTGGTCACGAGAAGGGAGCCTTCACTGGCGCGACGCAGCGGCGGCTGGGTCGCTTTGAATCTGCAAATGGTGGCACGATCTTCCTTGATGAAGTCGGCGACTTGCCGCCGGAAATCCAGATCGCATTATTGCGGGTACTGCAAGAACGGGAAATCGAGCGTGTTGGTAGCAACAAACCCATTTCAATTGATGTGAGAGTCCTGGCCGCTACTCATCATGATTTGGAGGCTCTCGTCGCCGAAGGCAGGTTTCGTCAAGACCTGCTATACAGACTGAGCGTCGTGCCTATTCAGATGCCCTCCTTGCGCGAGCGGGGCGAAGACATTCCGCTGCTCGTTGAATATTTCATTGGTCGGTTTGGGATAAAAGCTGGAAAGAAGTTCAGAACCATCGACAAAAAAACGGTTAGATTGTTCGAATCCTACCAATGGCCCGGCAACGTTCGAGAGCTGCAAAATGTGATAGAACGGGCCGTGATCCTCAGTGACGATGACACGTTTTCGGTGGATGAAGCCTGGCTGAAACAAAACACTCCGCAATTCAGTGATCCACCAACTGCGCTGAATGGAGTGCTGCTGCGGCACGAAAAGGAAATGATCGAGTCTGCTCTGGCAGAAAGCGGGGGCCGCGTCTCCGGTCCAAGCGGCGCAGCAGCGAAACTCAGAATTCCGACGCGGACTCTCGACTCAAAGATCAAACGCCTCGGAATCAACAAATCTCGGTTTAAGAAGCCGCAAGCCGTCTAAATTATTCCCAATCACCAAGCGCTCGAAAGTTGCTTCTCAAATCCTGATTAATCAGGAATCCTGATAATTCGGGAGGAAAATCCCCTGTAGGCCCCTTGGTTTTCAATCGTTTGAAAATGGCCCATGCATTGCCCAACCCAAGCTGCGGTCGGGAGCTAGCAATTCATGACGCTCAAGATCGAGCGGTTCCGGGCGCGAGTTCGGCTGAGCGGAGAGCTGCGATCCGAACACCTAGACCAGCTCAAAACTGAATTAAGGAAATGCGGCAGATCGGCCGTTTTGGACTTGGAGGAAGTGAATCTCGTAGATGTCGATGGCGTCCGGTTCCTCAACAGGTGTGAGGCGAAAGGGGTATCGGTAGTGCATTGCTCGGCCTACATCAGGGAGTGGATGTCGCGGGAACGCCCGCGAGAGACGACCGGCGAGAGGCGCAAAAAGGTCCGGATTTCTTCGGGAGACGAACACCGGGGGCACGAGTAGGGTGATGGACATGTCAGGACATGGCGTTCTCATTGCGGGCTTAAATGGGCAGCGCTTTACCGAAGCGAATGAAGCCGGCTTACTTGTGGTAGCAAAGCGCGGGGAAACGGCAGCCTTCGACCTGCTGTACCGCACCTACGCGAAGAGGATTTTACGCAAGGTCCACGGGATAACTCGGAACCACGAAGAGGCCGAAGATGCGGTTCAAGAGGCTTTCCTTAGAGCATTCCGCCACATTCAAACCTTCGACGGCAGATCAGCGTTTTCCACCTGGTTGACGCGCATTGGTATCAACTCGGCATTGATGATGCTTCGCAAGAAGCGCAACTCTCACGAAGTTGCGCCAGCTCAAGACAGCGAAAGCGGATCGACCTGGGAGGCGATGGACTCCGCGCCAGATCCGGAGCAGCAATACGCGGAACAAGAACGATTGAAACTGGTTCGTGACGCCATTGCGGGGCTTCGTCCCAGCATTCGTCGTGCTCTGGAGATACATGCGTTGCAGGGCCGTTCAGTCAAAGAAATGGCATCGGAGATGGGCATTTCGGTTTGCGCAGCGAAGGGTCGTCTGTTTCATGCGAGGGCAGCGCTGCGCAAATCGAAAGTTCTGCGCAGCATAAGTGATCGCCATCGGCGTCGGCAGTTCTCTAATCCGCAGAATCAACTGCAGCCGTAAAAGAGGGAAACAAGAATGAAGTCGTTGAGATGCAAGCTATGATCGACTACACACACGAAACAGTCCCGACGCAATTTGTTGAGGCGGAAGGCATTCGTTATGCCTACCGCCGCTTCGGCAAAGCAGGGACGGTTCCTCTGCTCCTTCTTGGTTACTTCAACTCCAATATGGATGCCTGGAATCCGGAGGTCACGAACGGTCTCGCTGCCGATCATGAGGCCATTCTATTTGACAACGCTGGTGTTGGCGCTTCGGGAGGAGAAACGCCGTACACAGTCGCAGAAATGACGTCTCAGTGCGCGGCTTTCTGTCGTGCACTCGGTCTCAAGGCGATTCACGTCGTCGGCTTCTCTTTAGGCGGGATGATTGCGCAGCAGTTGGCTTTGGAGCATCCCGACCTCGTCCAGCGCTTGATTTTGTTGGGAACGGCAGCGCGCGGTGGAGAAGGACTAACCTTCACGGAATTGTCGGCAGAGGAACAGGCTGATCCAGTTGCATTCTTGTTGGGGGCATTTTTTTCTCCATCGGAAAACAGCCAGGTGGCCGGACGCCAATATATGAAGCGGCTCGAATCTCGCACGAACGATCGCGACCTTCCCGTGTCGAGAAATTCTGCCGTGGCACAGCTCGCCGCAATCAGGGAATGGGGAATCATACCGAGCACCGGCCGTTACGCCACGTTAAAAAATATCACACAAGATATACTTATCGTTCATGGCAACAAAGACGTTGTGGTTGCGCCTATAAACGCCCTCATTCTGGCGGAGCGCCTACCGAATGCTCAGCTAATCGTGTACTCAGATTCGAGTCATGGGGCGCAGTATCAACATGCAGAGACATTCCTGCAGCATGTGAACCTGTTCCTGAGTACGGGAAACTCTCAGTTAGCTGCCCCGGCTTCAGCCTCGGTTAAGTCTTCCCTCGCGTTTTCGAAATGAGCGGAGTTGCCTGACATGAAAGATCGTGCACCGCAAGCGGTCCCCACGCAACTAACCGAATCCAAAGGGACAAATCTTGCCCGAGAGCTGTTTACCGGCAACTTCTGGATGTCTGGTCTTGCGATGCTGAAGTATATCCCCCGTTCATTCCGTGTGAAGCAGGTGGACGGAATGGCGTTTTTCACCGAAGCAAAACATGACGAGTTTCGAAACAGGGTCCTACGGATTACTCCTGCTAACCCGCGGCAATGGGGAACGATGAACGTCTCCCAGATGTTGCATCACCTCAATTTGGCTTGTGGCAGTGCACTTGGCTTCTACAGACTTCCGGATGAGAGCTATCCGGTATCGCGAACATTGCTTCGATGGATTCTGGTGGATTGGTTCCCTGAGCAACCCGAAGGGCTGCGACTACCAAAGGGTTTCAAGATTCCCCACGCCGCGGAATTCGACTTCGATTTTGAAAAGCAACAGCTGCTCAAAATCGTGGATGCTGCCCGGCTTGCAAGATCGCCCGACGATTGGGGACCGCACCCCATGTTCGGCGCGATGACAGTCGCGGAGTGGGGCAAGCTCCTGCAGATCCACATCGATTACCACCTTAAACAATTCGCGGCCTAATGTCGCACATCATCGAGTCAAGCGGAGGCGATATGAACGCAACATACAGAGCAATTGAAATCAGCAAGCCCGGGGTCTTCACTGAAGTTAGCCGGCCGCTGCAAGAGCCCGGTCCTAATCAGGTTCGCATTCGGGTTGAGGCTTGTGGCGTGTGCCATACCGACAGCCTGCTGGTAGATGGAGCATTGCCTAATCTTATTTATCCACGCGTACCTGGGCACGAAGTCATCGGGCGCATCGACGCCGTCGGCTCGAATGTTACGACCCGTTCCGTGGGTCAGCGGGTGGGTGTTGGGATCTGTGGTGGATGGGACGACACCTGCCTTTCATGCCTTCGAGGAGACATTGTCAACTGCACTAACGGTGTGCTCACCGGCATCATGATCGACGGCGGGTACGCAGAAGTCATGATCATTGAAGCGCGTACCACGGTAACGATTCCGGACGGTCTGGAATCTGTCAAGGCAGCACCTCTCCTATGTGCGGGTGTGACGACGTACAACGCCCTGCGAAATGCCGGCTTGCGTGCCGGTGCACTCGTCGCAATCCAAGGGGTCGGCGGACTCGGACACCTCGGGATTCAGTACGCAAGAAGGATGGGGTTCAGGACTATCGCCATTGGTCTCGGTCCGGAGTCGGGGAAGCTCGCAAAAGAACTCGGCGCGCACCAATACATCGACAGCGGAGTGGAAGATGCGGGAGCCAGGTTGCGAGCGCTTGGCGGAGCCGATGCCATCCTTGCCACAGCTCCGAGTGGCAAAGCAATGTCCGGCCTCGTGAACGGACTCGCCGTGAGGGGAAAACTGTTGGTGATTGGGATCGCCCCGGATCCCCTGGAAGTGAGTACCGGCTCCCTCGTTTTTGGCATGCACTCCATCTCCGGGTCGACCACAGGTAGCGTGCAGGACGAACAGGAAACGGTGGAGTTTTCTTTGCTCGAAAATGTAGACCCGATGATCGAAGTCATGCCTCTATCCAGGGCCCGCGAAGCGTATGACCGGATGATGGCCGCAAAGGCACGCTTTCGGATGGTGCTGGTTACAAAGAATGGAGCTGGCCAGAGTGGGCGTTGAAGACGAAGGAATCGGGAGTAACAGTGCAGAGAAAGAAGGAGAAGAACATGTCTACAACATCAAAACAGAAGATGGATGAATCTCAAGCAGACTCCATCCAGTTCACCCCATGGGGCGCGGCGGAAGAATTGTTTCGCAAACAGAAGGCATACTTCGACAGCGATGCGACGAAGACCTATGAGTGGCGAGTCGATCAACTCGATTGCCTTGCCCGCATGCTTAAGGAAAATTATCAGCGTTTTGCGGACGCCTCGTGCCGGGACTTCAAGACCGCCTCTCAGGAGAACGTGTTTGAAGTGTCCGCCTCGATTGCAACGAGTGAATACGCGAAGTCTCAGGTGAAGGAGTGGATGAAACCCGTCGAAGCTCCCCTTCCAAAATTCCTGGCTGCATCCGGGCACAAAGGAATGGTGTATCGCGAGCCGTATGGGGTAACGCTGATTATCTGTCCCTTCAATGGGCCCCTCTTGCTGTCACTACGCCCTGCCGTTGCCGCTCTATCGGCCGGGAACCCCTGCATCTTGAAACTTTCCGAAGCATTACTGGCGACGGACGAGTTGCTCCTCGAATTAATTCCCAAGTATTTCGAGCCCGAATCTTTCAGCGCCGTGGTCGGTGCCCGCGAAATAGTTACCAATCTCTTGAAGCTCCCGTTTGATTTCATATTTCTCACCGGGAGCGTGGCGGTGGGCAAAGTGGTGATGCGCGCGGCGGCCGAACACATCACTCCAGTATTGCTGGAATTGGGAGGCCAGAACCCCGCCATCGTTGACGAGACAGCGAACCTGCCGGATGCCGCCAAGAAAATTGTCTGGGGCGCGATGACATGGGGAGGACAGTGGTGCACCTCTCCCGGCTATGCTGTAGTTCATGAGTCCGTGGCAGAAGAGTTCGTGGCGGAGTGCAAAAAAGCTGTCGTCGAGCTTTACAGCGCAGACCCCAAGAACAATCCGGATTATTCACGTGTCATTAGCCCCTCCGCTGTTGAAAGACTCGCATCACTGGTCGATCCCAAGAAGATCATTTATGGCGGGAAGTCCGATCCTCCAGCCCGATATCTTGATCCCACTATCCTCTACCCGATTTCCTGGTCCGATAAAATCATGGAGGATGAAATCTTCGGGCCGCTTTTGCCGATCCTCACTTATTCCAATCTCGGGAAACTAATCGACAAAATCAAGTCGATGCCGAAGCCGCTTGCCGGCTATGTGTTTAGCCGCGATCAAAAGGCAATCGACCGGGTGCTGCAGTCTGTCTCTTTCGGAGGGGGCGCAGTAAATCAGACCAACGTTTTCTTGTTCATCGAGTCTATGCCATACGGAGGAGTTGGGACGGCCGGTATCGGAAATTACTATGGGAAGTACGGCTTCGACTCACTCACACACGCTAAGTCTGTCTTGATATCTCCCCCGGACGTAGCCATTGATCACCTATTCCCACCTTATACCAAGGAAAAGGTTCAAGCACTTAACCAGTGGTTCGACTACTAGAGCAATGCCACTTTATCTTTCAACGAGCTCATGATGGCCACACGCACTGTCCCGCTGATTAAGACCAAGACACGCACGATCGACGGCTTATCCATTCGTTATGCAGAAAGTGCTCCTCGTGAAGTGTCGGCGATTCTATTGAGCCCTTGGCCGGAGAGCCTATACACATTTGAGCAGACGTGGTCCCGTCTGGCCGAGCATGCGCATCTGAATCTATCCACTAGCCAGGCGGTTGCGGCACTGGCACCCGGAGCTCGCCTGGTGAAAGCGCTGAACAACTTTAGGGCTCCCTACTTGGAGGCGGATCCCCTCGTCAATGGGGCGAGACGAGTCGCATTTATTTCGGCGGACGATGACGGTGCAAAAAGCGAGTTGAAATCTTGCTCGATGGTTTCGGCTATTCGGTCATCGATCTTGGAAACCTCCGCGACGGAGGACTGATTCAGCAAGCCGGTGGCCCTCTCGCAGGCCGAAATTTGTCGGAGCAGGGAGAACGTCACAAATGAAAGCCAACACTTCGATCGAGCAGAATCCTTCGATAAGCCTGGTAACGCGCCGTAAGTTTGTCGGTCTGGCTGCATTGTCCGGGGTGGCGGCCGCATCATTGAGCGCTCGCAATCAACTAGCTCAGACCGCAGACGGGCCCACGGCGACTGGCGAGGCTAGCGAGCACCTGGCAGCGCGCAATGGAGACCGTATGACCGATGAGATCAAGAAGGAAAAGATCCGCCGTGCAGTATTGGCCGGTCCTCCGATTGTAACGAGTGAGGCGACGGTGGCTGAAATGGATCGCCTGGGGAACATGACGGTGCTTCGCGCTGGCACGAACGATTGGGTTTGTATCCCGGGCGATCAAAACATTGTTGGATGGCCGGACATGGCGATTGATCCGATGGGAATGGTTTGGTTCAAGGATCTTCTTGCCAGAAAGCCAAAACCAACGAACACGTCCCCGGGCCTAATCTACATGTTGAACGGCGCAACCCAGAGAAGCTTTACGGATCCGTTCGATATAACGAGCCCTCCGATTCCTATCGGCCCCCATTGGATGATCCTCTGGCCCTTCGAGCCGAAAGCCGCAGGTCTTTCCACAGTTATGCGGGACGCGGGCACGATGGTGATGTTCGCGGGTACGCCGTATGCGCACCTGCACATCTGTGGGTCTCCTTGGGAGGGAAATGAATACCGCCGGGGCGATCGCGGTGTTTGGACGATGAGGTACGAGCGCCAGTGACCGACATTAGGAGAGGAAATTCAAATGAACAATGCGAATGAGAAAAACAAACGGCTCGTTTTGGAAGCGTTCGACGCGTTGTTCAACAAACGGGACTACGCAGCGGCGGAGAAGTTCTGGTCACCCCACTACATCCAGCACAGCGCTCACATCGGCCCGGGGCGCGAAGGATTGTTCAATCTCGTCAAGAGCCTCCCACCGGCCCTCAGATACGAGCCAGGGACTGTCGTGGCGGAGGGCGAGTTCGTGATTATCCACGGGCGATTTTCGGGGTTTCAGCCGACAAACTGGATTGCAGCGGACATTCTTCGCATTAAAGGCGGCGTTTTTCTTGAACATTGGGACGTAATTCAGGACGAAGCCACCGAGGAGGAGTCCAAGAGCGGGCTGCCCATGTTTGGTGAAAAGTTCACGAAATAGCGCCGCGGGTATTCGCGGCCAGAGTGGACAGCTTCTCCGTTGGCTGAAGGTAGGTAGTTGTAAGGGAAAGGATTTCACCATGCCCATGATTGATGTATACGCCGCCGCTGGAACGTTCTCCGAGAAACACAAACTGGCTCAGGATTTGGCCAACGCGGTGATGCGGTGGGAAAAGATTCCGTCCATCGATCTCTTCAAAAACAATACAGCCGCATTCGTTCACGAGCTACCAGCCGAAGCGATTTCGAACGCTGCCGGCCAGCGCAATTATGTGCGCGTTCAAGTGCTCACTCCAGTTGGTGTCTTGGATCGTGAAAAGCAACTTGGCGTGGTGCGGGAGCTCACCAACATTGTAGCCGCTGCTGGAAAGGATCCGACCTTGGCGAACAGAACGTGGGTACTTATCACGGAATCGCCTGAGGACGGATGGGGAATCAACGGTCACGCGAATACGAGTGCGGACATCGTCGCGGCCGCACGCTCAGAACTAGCAAAGCAGGGTCGTTAGAACAACGAACATGCCCAACCACGTCCGCAACGCTCTTCTCACGCCATATCAACTCGGAGACCTGAATCTCAGAAATCGTATCGTCATGGCTCCGCTCACCCGCACACGAGCCGAAAATCCGGGTCACGTCCCGAATGACCTCATGGTCGAGTATTACGCACAGCGCGCCAGCGCTGGGTTAATCATCACTGAAGGAACTTGGGTCAGCGAGGAGGCGCAGGGGTGGTATGGCGTCCCGGGAATCTACAACGAAGAGCAGGGACAGGCGTGGCGAAAGGTGACCGACACCGTCCACGCACGCGGTGGGCGGATTTTCGTACAGCTCTGGCATCAGGGTGGGGTCTCGCATCACAGCTTCTATCCGGACGGCCGGCAACCCGTCGCCCCATCCGCGATCAACCTGGAACAGCATGTCCATATTCGCGGTGGAAGGGTCATGAGTGATATTCCGCGTGCGATGTCGAGGGAAGACATCAAGAGAACGGTGTCAGACTTCAAGAGTGCCTCTCGCATTGCCCTAGACGCAGGATTCGATGGCATCCAACTACAAGCGGGATACGTATACCTGTTCAACCAGTTCCTGCACGAGAGTACGAATCAGCGCACCGATGAATACGGCGGCCCGATCGAGAATCGTTCGCGCTTTTTTTTCGAAGTTCTCGACGCGGTCCTCGAAGTGTGGCCCAGCCAACGCGTCGGTGTGAAGCACGGACCGATGATGAATGAGTTGGGAGCCTTCAAAGCCGTTGGTTCCACGCTCGCAGTGAGCGAATACGTTAACGAAAAGCTTAGCTCCTACAATCTTTCCCACGCCCTGCTCATGCGTCAGATGGCCGACCTTACGGGCACGCCGATCGAAGCCCTCTCTGGAGATGCGGTGATCCATCACTTTCGCAAGCGCTTCAAGGGCTCCTTGATCGCAAACGCCGGCATCGATGCGGAACATGGTGCACAGCTGGTCAGTGAAGGTGCGGCAGACCTCGTGGCATTCGGCCGTGATTACATTGCCAATCCTGATCTGGTGGAGAGGATCGCTATAGGTGCTGCGTTGAATTCGGGACGGCCAGAGTATTACTACGGTTCTTCTGCTGTTGGATACATTGACTATCCGTTTCTGGGCCAAGAAACGTCGAGCCATGTCTCCGCAGCGGCGCAAGCTTTGGTAGAACCACAGACAACTTAACCGAGAGGAGAACAGAGATGATTCTAGCCCGGATCAGGGTCGTCGATACGCAACTGGTCCGCGATTCGATGGATTTGGCGAGGAGTTTGTCCGAGCCGTACATCTTCAACCACGTAATGCGCTCATGGCTTTTTGGTGTTCTGATTGCCGCGGACGCACAGCCTGCTCCGGATCCTGAGCTTTTGGCCGTTTCCGCGATTCTGCACGATCTGGGACTGACTGACCGCTACTCCGCGCAGGAGCGCTTCGAGGTTGATGGGGCCAACGCGGCGCGCTCCTTTCTGAAAGAACGTGGCATTCCAGCACATCAGATCCAATTGGTGTGGGACGCCATTGCGCTTCATACGACTCGTTGCATTGCTCTTCACAAAGAGCCAGAGGTCGCGATGACGCATTCAGGGATCTTCGTTGACGTGCTTGGGGCGGGATTGGAGCTGATTCCTCAAGACAAGCTTCGCGCAATTCTCGCGGAGTTCCCTCGCTTGTCGATGAAGAAGCAATTCCTGGACTGCCTCTGCGGTGTCGTTCGCCGGAAGCCGGCCACCAGCTACGACAACTCCCTGCGGGATCTCGGTACGCGGTATGTGGAGGGCTACGCAGCTCCAAGCGTTGCCGATCTTTTGGAAAATGCACCTTTTAACGAATAAAACGACCTGCCCGACGCCTATCTATCAACTTGCGGATTCCGTTTGCAGTTTTGTCTCCACCTTAACATCGTGTTTCTTCACGCCCATCCGACATTGGTCACAGAGGACTTGCCATCTTGACAGGGAGATCTCTCGGACGGCCGGCGGCGCCTTGGTTCGCGCTCTGTCGGTCGGGCTTCTATTCGGAAGCGCGAGCACATGCCAGGCGCAATGCTCCGCGATCGCATCAACCCCGCGACTCGCCTCCGACTGTGCCGCACGCTCAATTCCGGACAATAAGATCGCTTCGCTTGACGCGGCTCATCCGTATTCGCTGGCGGAACTCGTGGATATCGCCGAGCAAAATAACCCAACCACGCGAATGGCCTGGGAACGAGCTAAGCAGAGGGCGGAGTCCCTGGGCATCGCCAGAAGCGAATATTTTCCGATTCTCGTCGGGATCGCTGCTTTCGGGGATTCGCGCCAGATCGAACCGTTTCCCGCCGCGCTTATCCCGAAAGGATACACCATGGTCGAAGCTGCCTTCGCCCAACCGGAAATAACGCTCGATTATCTGCTCTTCGATTTTGGGAAGAGGGAGGCCAAGGTCGATGCAACAGTTGCGCAGAAGCTTGCGGCAGGAGCCAATTTCATCCGGACAAATCAGGAAGTGGCATTTCGCGTTGCAACTGCCTACTACAACCTAGTCACCGCCCAAGAACGGCTGCAGGCTGCACGTGAGACTCTGCAGACCGCACAGACAACGCAAGACGCCGCCGAGTTCCAGCTAGCCAATGGTCGTTCCACCATGCCCGACGTGCTCAACGCTCGGGCGGAAACGGCCCAAGCCACCTTCGACTTGGAGTCCGCCCAAGGCGATGAGATGGTTGCCCGAGTGCAGCTGACGGAAGAAATTGGAGTGGAGCCTTCGCCAAGCATTCTGATCGACGCACAACAAAATGCCCCTCTTCCCCAGACACTAAGCATTTCGATCGACGAACTCATTGACCGCGCCATTCAGTCGCGCCCGGATCTGGCCGAACAAGCGGCGAAATCCGCGCGGCCAATGACGAGGTACGCTCCGCTCGCGCGGACTACCGTCCGCGGATCACGCTCTCGGCTTCCGGTGCGCAGACCTCCCTCTGGCCCACATCCGACTCTGGCCCCTTAGGAAAGGCCAGCCAGCCGACCTGGTCCGCCACCGTCGCGGTCCAGTGGCGAATCTTTGACGGCGGCGCCAGAAGACACGCTCTCAGGGAGGCGGAGTCCAAAAAGCGAGAGGAACAGGACAAAATGATCGATCTCCACGATCGCACGACGCGTGAAGTGTGGTCCGCCTACATCGGATTTCGAACCGCGGTACAAAAGCAACACGCTGCCGTTGCGCTTCTGCAGTCGGCCTCCACTTCCTACGACGCGTCGCTCGATGCCTACAAGTACGGCGTCCGGACTTTAGTGGATGTCGTGACTGCCCAGCGCCAGTTAGCACAGGCGCGCCTGTCCAGCGTCGCGGCCCGCTCCGAACTGTTCTTGGAGGCGGTGGACCTCGAGTTCGTCACTGGCAATTTGCTGCGAAGTCAGCCGCCGGCGACATCGTCAGCAAAGCACGAGGACTCAAAGTGAAAACGACTAAGAAAAGCCTGACTGTGCTGGCGATCGGTCTATTGTGCGCAGGCTGCAACGGAGCGCCCGCGATCGACGTAATCGGCAGTTTTTTCCCTGCATGGATGGTCTGCATTATTGCGGCGGTGGCCTTGGCGTTCGTCGTGCGGTATTTCCTCCTCAAGTACCACCTCGAGAGCGAAGTCGGGCACCTTGCGATCTTCTATCCGTGCGTAGTGGTCTTCTTGACCTGCGGGCTGTGGCTGCTTTTTTTCAGGTAGGTGCGTGATGGAACCGACTACACCAAAGAGTTCGAAAGAGCGCATTGGCCAGTGGATGAAGATAATCGCCATTGCAGGCGCTGTACTTTCGTTGCTTACTGCCATACTGATCACCGACTATCACCCTCGCACCGACGACGCAAGCGTGCGGGCCAACTTTATTGAGATCACGGCGGAGGTTAACGGGAAACTCGTCGCGCTCCCCGTCAAAGACAATGCCTTTGTGAAAAAAGGCGACCTTCTCTTCGAAATCGATCCTCGGCCCTATGAATATGCACTGCAGCAGGCGCTATCAGATCAAGACGCGTTAGAGCAGCAGATCATCGATGCCAAACGAAAAATCGCTTCCGAAAAAAGTGCCGTCGAAGCCGCCACGGCCGTCGAGTTCAATTCGAAGACCGGCATCAAAACCGCCGGAAGCGGCGTGAATGTGGCCAGCGCCTCCGTCAACCGGGCCAAGGCAAACGTGGCTGCAGCCGAGGCCCAGCTCACCTACGCAACGAACAACCTGCACCGGGTGCAGCCCTTGCTCGAAAAACAGTACGTCACCGTTGACCTGGTCGACCAAGCAAACACAGCCGTTCGAACCGCGCAGGGAAACTATGACCAGGCACTCGCCGCCCTCCGAGAAGCTGAAGCCCAGCACGAACAGTCGGTCCTGCGCCGGGTTGAAGCCGACGCCGCGGCCACCGAGGCGACAGCCCGGGTCGGCCAGGCGATTCACAACGTCGACACCCTTGACACTCTGATGTCGCAAAGGCCCGGGCGAGCGTCCAAAGTCGATCAGGCGCGCCTGGATTTCGAGCGTTGCAGGGTAGTCGCGCCTTTTGACGCGTATGTGACGAACATGAATATTTCCGTTGGCGCCTATGCCCGTCCGGGGGCCCCGATGTTCACGCTCATCGATACAACTGTTTGGTATGTGGTCGCGAACTATCGCGAATCGAAGCTCAAACACGTGCACCTCGGCTCGAATGTCGAGGTTTTCCTGATGGGCCACCCCGACCGCAAATTTCACGGTGTCGTCGAGAGCATCGGGTACGGAGTCTTTCCCGAGGATGGCGCGGTTCAAGCGGGCTTGCCAAACATCGAACGTACCTTGAACTGGGTCCATCTTTCATCGCGGTTTCCCGTGCGGGTTCGCGTGAAGGATCCCGACCCAGCGTTGTTTCGCTTGGGAGCCACGGCCGTGACGGTCGTGAGATAGGTTTTCTCCTTGACGTCTTCTCTGCCAACGGTCAGCCAATGGTATAGGTGGCTGCTGGAGGATTTGCAGCCTACGCCGGGACGCTTTGCCAGTTCCGTGCGAGTCGTGTTGGCCGTTATTTTGGCTCTGATTTTATTACTGGTTCTTCAAGTGCCGTTTGTTAGCCTGGTCCTCTACCTCATCTTCGTAATAGGACGCGAATCCCCTGCAGTCTCGCTGCGATCCACCGTGCTTTCCATTATCGTCGGAAGCGTGGCCGTGCTTGCCGAGTTGGCTGTTGTGATAGGGACGGACAACGACCCGATGCTTCGTCTTCTGAGCGTTGCCGCGATGACTTTTGTCGCTGGCGTGCTGACGCAGGCCAGTAGTTTCGCTCCTCTGGCGCCCACACTCGGACTTCTGTACTGCACGGTCATTGCGCTGTGGGAAAGCCAGATTCCGGCGGACCGAATCGTCAAAACTTCCCTGCACTTGATCGCCGCGGAAGGCGTGGCTCTTGGTTGCGCGGTCTTTGTCGAGTATCTTTTGGCAACCCGAAGTGCCGTCGACCGATTGAAAGAGGAGCGCAAAGTCCGGTATCGCGCGCTGGAGACCATGTTTCGCGCCTATGCCAGGGCCGTGTCGCCGGACGAACGCTTCGCCGCGTATTTGCCAGTGGCGCGCCTGGCGCTGGCCGGACAGCGGGGCATGCAGGAACTGTATCAAGTCATCGTTCAGCGCAACCTGGATCCGAAAGGTCTACCTTTGGGGATGCGCATTCGCATTACCCAGCTTTCCGAGTTCGTGGATGTCTCGGCCGCGTTCGGAGGCGCCCACATATCGGCCGACGACCCGCAACTGCGAGAACGCTGCGCATGGATCGCCGATCGCTGCCGTGAACTGGCAGAACGCTTTGGCCCGCAAGAGGATTTTCCTCGAATGGCGAAGCCGGGAATTGCTAGCTTGCGTCGCGTGGAAGAAACGTTGGAAGCGATTATGGTGATGCCGGTTCAATCCGCTGATCCCGGCGACGAAAAGCTGATCGTTCTTCCCGCTAACAGAGTTCCCTTCTTCGTGCCGGGTGCGTTGAAGGCCAAAAGCACCTTCGCGTTCGGCTTGAAAATAAGTTTCTGCGCGACCCTTTGCTACATCTTGTATCACGCTCTTGACTATCCAGAAATATCCACGGCCGTCACGACGGTCCTCGTAACAGGTCTAACCTCGTCGGGAGCCATGAAACAGAAACTGGCCCACAGGCTTGTGGGGGCAATTGTGGGCGGGCTCCTTTTGGGCCTTGGCTCTATCGTGTTCCTATTCCCTCACATGGACTCGATTACCGCGCTTTCCGGTCTCGTTGCCGCGGTCACCTTCATTGCGGCGTGGAGCGCTGCCGGACGTAGATTCGGATACGTCGGGCTGCAGATCGCCTTTTCGTTCTTCGCCGTGGCACTCGCCACGCCGAGCGCACCCACGGAATTGGCGCCGGCAAGGGACCGGCTCGTTGGCATCGGTCTGGCGCTGGTAATCATGTGGTTTGTCTTCGATCAGGTCTGGCCGGTCCGCACGATAACGATGATGCGCCAGACTCTGGCATCGGTCCTGCGCGGTGAAGCGCAACTGTTATCCATAGTGGGCGGGGAAACGCGATCTGCTGACCTGAATTCCCGGATCGATGGCTTGCGCCACCAGGTGAGCGCCAGGATTTCCGAAATTCGAAGCTTGCATGAAGCCGTGCTATACGAATTCGGTATCGACCACGAAACGCACAAGTCTGCGGGGGAAACCTTGCTCCGGGCCGCCCTCACCTCCGGTTCGCTGTTTTGGAATGAACTGGCCGTGTTGGAGCGGAAGCAAGACCGCGACCTGGTCACAGATGAGGAGTTACTGAAGATTCGGCGGGCGGTGGCGAAGGAACTCGAAGCGATGGCCGACGCCGTTGTCGAATATAAGTCGATTGCTCAACTCGGCGAAACAGCATTGGAGACGGACCACTTTCCGCTGTCCCCCCGGGAAGAAGAATACGCGAATAGCGTAGTGTCCCGCTATAGAGAGGTTGAGTCCATTTTGCTCGACTTGCCGACATGAGAGGCAATGCTGCCCATTTTCGAGGCTCGACTCCCAACTGAGCTTGCCTCTCAGCATGGAGTGGTTTCAAATACCGTTGAGATCTGTACTTTGACTCAAACTGGGTCCATAGTTGGGAATCTTTCCTAGCTGGGAATTCGGTACAAATTCGGTACACCTGAGGGAGAGAAAGAATGGCTTTCTGGATCCTAAGCGACGCCAGATGAAGCACTTGGTTTTTTTGATCTTATTGTTGGAATCCAGGCGGTCAAACTGATTTGCAACTTTGCTCCAAAGGACCAACAGCCTGTAGGCCCCGGAAACCGTGCTCAGGACGTGGGTTCGATTCCCATCGCCCGCTCATTGTTTCCCTTTAATAATTTGCTTTCTCGATCGCGATTTCGTGTCTGCATTCGGCCTCCCTCTGTCATCCCACGAGATTGTAGGCCGTTTTGCATTTTGACGACGGACGGGCAAAATCTTGTCTTGACTCAAGCCACGGTGGACGAAACACCTATGCCGATTTTC
>Ga0210409_10002971_pt1 | contig 19527 bp, 18 predicted proteins | sample IncBWH17MmetaG_FD_161649 | JGI IMG/M metagenome (GOLD analysis project Ga0210409, IMG submission 161649) | Forest soil microbial communities from Barre Woods Harvard Forest LTER site, Petersham, Massachusetts, United States - Inc-BW-H-17-M | ecosystem: Environmental > Terrestrial > Soil >... | reverse complement strand
CTGTGAATGTCGTAGGGCCAGCCATGCAGCAGAATGACGGCCGGGGCGCCGGCAGGCCCCGCTTCAGCGTATCCGACATTCAGCACGCCGGCATCCACCTGTTTGATTGAGGCGAACGAGTTGCTGGCGTTCATCTCCGGCTCCCTCGGCGGCTGCGGCGATGTTGTGGTCCTGTCGGTCTGCGCCTGAGCAAGAGTCACCACATCCAACTGGCTCGCGGCAAGCGTCAGGGCGGCTGCACCAAAGAACCGACGCCGTTCCAGGTCAATTTGGTCCGACATGAGTCGTCCCCGAGATGACACGCCACGCAAAGCCGCCAATCCCGTGTTGGATCTGAGCAGATGTGCAGCGGAGTGCCGATTGTACGATGGTATCGATCCACGCCTGCACCGACCATCAGCTGCAGCCAGCTTGAGCGCTGCCGTGCCGGTGTCGAATCCGGCAGTTGGCCGGCTATCGGCTGCTACCATGGTGCAGCACCCCGGACCTCTTGAAGGCGCTCGCGGCCGAACTCTTCGATTGAGCCTGCACCCGTCAAATCACCACGAGAGGAGATCTATCATGATCCGCAAAGCCAAGGCTGTATGGCGCGGCACCGGCCGTGACGGCAACGGTGATCTTTCCACCGACTCCCAGATCCTGGCCCGGACCCCCTATTCCTACAAGACGCGCTTCGAGAATGAGAAGGGCACGAACCCGGAAGAGCTCATTGCTGCGGCTCACGCCGGCTGCTTCACCATGGCGCTCGCCTTTGCCCTGCAGCAGGCCGGGTTCACGCCGACCGAGCTCGCGACTGAAGCGGCTGTCAGACTCGAGCCCGATGGAAGCCAGGGCTTCAAGATCAGCCGTTCGGCGCTGACTCTCCGCGCGCAGATCCCCGGCATCAGTGAGGAGAAATTCTCGAGCATTGCGCGCGAGGCAGAGCGCAACTGCCCAGTCTCCAAAGTGCTGAAGGCCGAGATCACACTCGAAGCCAAACTCGGCTGATCCCGTGCTCGTCCACGGCACGTTCGACCTGCAGGCCTGCCGCGAGGCATCGGGGCAATACCATGGTGCAATCGATTCGTAGTGCGCGTTTTGGTGTCGTGGCCGTATGTGTGCCCGTCGACTGCTGATCGCCGCAGCCGGCGCCAGCATCGTCCTGTTGCTGAGCGAAGTGAGCGGCGCGCGGGCCAAGCGGCAGGCGCAGTCCGTGTCCACAACGGCTCATCTGACGACAGAGGGAGCGTTGCCGTCGCTCGGCGGTGCGATCGAATGGATCAATTCGCCCCCCCTGACGGTAGCGGGCCTCCGCGGAAAGGTCGTGTTGATCGATTTTTGGACCTACAGCTGCATCAACTGGCGACGCACCCTGCCCTACCTGCGTGCCTGGGCCGAGAAATACAAGGACCAGGGCCTTATCGTCATCGGCGCGCACACGCCGGAGTTTGGCTTTGAGAAGAACCTCGACAATGTACGGCGGGCGACCACCGCACTGGAGATCCACTATCCGGTCGCCGTCGACAGCAACTACGTGATCTGGCAGGCCTACAGCAATCAGTATTGGCCCGCTCTCTATATCGCGGACGCTCAGGGACGCATACGGCAACATCAGTTTGGCGAAGGAGGCTATGAAGAGGCCGAACGGATCATCCAGCAGTTGCTGGTCGAGGCCGGTAACGCCCAGGTACCTCGTGAGCTGGTTCACATCGCTCCTCGTGGAGTGGAGGCTGCTGCCGATTGGCGCACCCTGAAGTCGCCGGAGACCTATGTCGGCTACGCGAGAGCCGATTCCTTTGCCTCGCCCGGCGGTGCGGCACGAGACAGAGCGCATGTATACGCCGCCCCCTCGCAACTGAGGCTCAACGAGTGGGCGCTCGTTGGCGATTGGACCATCGGAGCTGAGTCGGCCGCGCTCAACGGTCCGGGCGGCCGCGTTGTGTACCGCTTCCATGCGCGCGATCTCAATCTCATCATGAGTCCTTCGGTGCGCGGCACTCCGGTCAGGTTCCGCGTGCGACTCGATGGCGAGCCCCCGGGCAGCTCTCGTGGCATCGACGTTGACGAGCAGGGCAATGGCAGGGTCAGCGAACCGAGGATGTATCAGCTGATCCGTCAGACCCAGCCGATTGCCGATCGGGTGTTCGAGATTGAGTTCCAGGCCACGGGCGTCGAGACCTTCGACTTCACCTTTGGCTGACTCGAGCTGGGACCTGACCTCCCGCCTCCGGGATTGCAGCAAACCGAATGACTATCTATGGCTGGCTGATCTTTCCACTCTGGCTCACTCTCGTCGTGTATTGGGGCCTGTCTACCGCTGTCGCGGCGCGAACTATCGGCCGCCGGTGGATATGGTGGCGCGAGATCGCGGTACGCCTTGGCTTCTTCGCCCTCGTTTCGCAGGCCTTGCAAATCGCTGTCTCAAGGCATGCGCTACCGAGCACAGGGCTATATTGGCCAGACACGAGCGTGGCGCTGGGCGTCGTCGGGTTGGTACTCTGTGCGGCCGGAATCGGGTTCGCGATCTTTTCCCGCGCGTATCTCGGCCGAAGTTGGAGCCTGTGCGCGGCGAATGAGCCGATTCCGGAGCTCGTCACCAGCGGCCCCTATGCGGTGGTGCGCCACCCGCTCTATAGCGGATTGCTTCTTGCGATCCTCGGCTCGGCGTTCGCTCAGAGCGTACTCTGGCTGTTGCCGATGGTTGTGTACGGGCCCCTTTTCTTGCTGAATGCGCGGCGCGAAGAAAAATTCCTCCTCGAGCAGCTTCCGGACCGTTATCGGGCCTACATGGAACGGACGAAGATGCTGCTGCCCTTTGTGCTCTGATTGGACGACCATTTCGATATGATTCCGCCATTGAGTGCAGCGACTCGATTCTGAGAAGCTCAGCCCGAGACTCCGCTTTGGATGATCGATCGACTAAGGAGCAACCGACATGAGTGACGTCAAGACACCATTTCTCAGTGATGTGAAGACACTGCGCGACCGCGCACGACAACACCTCAGTCGTGGCGCCGTCACTACGACCTACGTCGGCGATGTCGGCAAGACCATTGAACTGCTGCAGGGTGTGCTCGCAACCGAGATCGTGTGCGTGCTGCGCTATACCATGCACTCCATCGCGGCGACCGGGATTTCGAGTGAAAGCGTCAAAGCGGAATTTGCCCAGCACGCCAAGGAGGAGCAGGAGCACATGAATGCAGTCGCCGAACGGATCAATCAGCTCGGCGGCAAGCCAAACTTCAGTCCGGAGGGTTTGGCGACACGCGCCACCAGCCAATATGTCGAAGGTGAGAATCTGATCGACATGATCAAGGAAAATCTCATCGCCGAGCGCATTGCGATCGATCACTACCGCGAGTTGATTCGCTACTTCGGTGACAACGACCCGGGCACGCGTGTGATGCTCGAGCACATCCTTACGGTCGAAGAGGAGCATGCGAACGACATGCATGACCTGCTCGTGAACCATGAGGGCAGGCCCATGCTCGAGCGCTAGATAGCGGGGCTCGGGAGCAACAGGTTGCCACCTCCCCGAAGGGCTCTGTTTGCGGGACTCGCACGCTTAATTTGAAAACACGCGTGTCGCGGGAATGAATGCGTACTCTCGCAAGACCGTGGCGACGCTTTGCGCGTTGGTCGTGTGGACGCAGACGCCTCACAGCGGAGCACAGTCACGGCTCGATACCCTCCCTGCGTCGCCGGACTACGTGAGACGAGTCGAGGCCGCATTACTGGTGCAGACACTCAATGCCGATCTGCTGAGTCACGACAGCGCGAGCGTCACTCTGGAACACTGGTGCAGTGTTCATCACCTCGCCTCCCCCGCGCGGATCACTGCCGAGAGAGTGCGCGCTGCAGAGAAGCCACCCACGGATATTCAGCGTCAGCGATTGCGCGTGGCGCCGATGGATGAAGTCCGCTATCGCAGGGTCCGATTGCGTTGCGGCACGGTGCTGATGTCAGAAGCCGACAACTGGTATGTCCCTGCTCGCCTGACGCCGCAGATGAACCAGCTGCTGGACAGCACTGATACGCCGTTCGGGATCGCGGTGCAGCCTCTACACTTTCAGCGTCACACGATTTTGTCGGAGGTGCTGTGGCAGCCTCTGCCTAGCGGGTGGGAAATGAGCCCGCCCACTGCGACTGACGGTGCGGGCGAACTCTGCCTTCCGGGACAACTGCTGCGGCACCGCGCAATGCTGACATTGCCCGACGGCACACCATTCAGCGAGGTGGTGGAGACCTACACGAGCGATGTCCTCGCCATCCCCAGACTGGCCCCACTGCATCCTTGTTGAAATGGGGCGTCGAGCGTCGTCACTTGCATTCCCGTGTTACCGGCCGCATGCTGCGCGGCGAAAAACAGAGGCTGAACGCCCTGACGGTCAGCAGCCGGTGTTGTGGCGCTCTCCGCTAACGCAAATCACTGGTGCACCGCGATGACTAAACTGCCAACGCTGCCCTGCGCCGTCCTGATCCTTCTCTGCTGCGCCGAGCCGCTGGTGGCGGCAGACGAGCCGACACCGATCTCAGCAGCACTGCGAGCACTTGAGTCCGTCCACGCCCTGAGCGAGGTAGCCATCTCACCCGATGGCAGATACGTGGTGTATGGCACCGAAGTCAGCGGTATGCGCGGTGGCAGCGAGGTGGAGGTGTCGGCGTTGTTCCTCGCCGACGCCCGCGACGGTTCGCACGTGCAGCGACTTACCGCGTGTCCGGGAGTCGCATGCGATGAGCACAGCGTTGCCTGGTCCCCTGATGGAACTCAGCTCGTCTTCGTCACCACCGACGCGGCGGAGCAACCCCAGCTGGCACTCGCCGCCGCAAATGGCAGCGGCGTGCACCTGATCACCCGCGCCCACGGGCCCCTCGATACGCCGCGCTGGTCACCAGACGGGAAGCGGGTCGCGTTTCTGTATTCGGCCGGGGCGCCGAAGAGGCCTGGGCCGCTTAATCCCTTGCCTCGCGATGCGGGCCTCCTCACCTCCACCGTCTACGAGCAGCGTCTCGCGATCATCGCCGCGAGCGGCGGTGATCCCGCCCTGCTCGGCCCGGCGGATCTCAACATCTACGAATATGACTGGTCACCCGACGGCCGGCGCTTCGTTGTCAGTGCAGCGCACGGATCGGGCGATGCCAACTGGTGGATTGCCGAGCTCGATCTGCTCGATGCACAAAGTGGTGCACTCACCACGCTCGTCAAACCGCCGCTGCAGGTCGCCTCCCCTCGCTGGTCGGGAGATGGCAGGCGAATCGCGTACATCGCCGGCATCATGAGCGATGAGGCGCTCACCGGAGGCGATGTTCATGTCGTCTCCGCAGGCGGTGGTGAGCCCATCAACGTCACGCCCGGCCTCAAGGCTTCGGTACACACGATCACCTGGAACGGATCCGCCAGGGGGCTCATCGCTACCGAGTTTGCCGCAGGCGAGGAAGTACTGGCCGTGATCGACGCCGACGCGAGGACCCAGCGCGAATTGTGGCGTGGAGCGGAGATGATCTGGGCCAACAGCCTGTTCGGCTTCACTCCAGGGGATGTTGGCGTAGCATTGTCGAAAGATGGTGCATTCTCGGCCGTCATCCGCCAGTCCTATACCTCGCCGCCGGAAGTGGCGACGGGTCCGCCCGGTAAGTGGAAGCCGCTCACTCGACTGAACACCGCAGTACGCCCGCTCACCGGCAAGGCCACCAACGTTCATTGGCGGAGCGATCAGTTCGATGTGCAGGGCCTGCTGATCGAGCCACCGACCGTGACACCGGGTGTGCATTATCCGCTCATCGTCAAAGTGCATGGTGGCCCCGCCCACGCGCATTACCCGATATTCCCTGCGAGTCCGGACTCCTACGATACGGTGCTCGCAAACCAGGGATATTTCGTGTTCAAGCCCAATCCACGCGGGAGCTACGGCCAGGGTGAAGCGTTCGCGCAGGCCAATGTCAAGGATTTCGGTTACGGCGACCTGCGCGATGTGCTGAGCGGAATCGATGCTGTGCTGCGCACCGCGCCGATCGATGCCGCACGCATCGGCATCTGCGGCTGGAGCTACGGCGGCTATATGACCATGTGGGCGCTCACGCAGACTGAGCGCTTCAAAGCGGCAGTGGCTGGCGCGGGACTGTCAGACTGGCTGAGTTACTATGGCACCAACAACATCGACACCTGGATGATTCCGTATTTCGGTGCGTCGGTCTACGACGATCCCAAGGTGTACGAGCGCAGCTCGCCCCTTACCTTCATCAACAAGGTACGCACGCCCACCCTGCTCGTAGGAGGGGACCGCGATGCCGAGGTGCCGATCACGCAGTCGTATGAATATTGGAACGCCTTGCGCCGCTTGGGAGTACGGACTGAGTTCGTGGTCTATCCGGATGAGGGACATCTCTTCTTCAAACGTAGCGATCAGGTCGACCTGATGGAACGTATCGTAGGTTGGTTCAACACCTACCTGAAGGCCGGCAGCTGAGCTGCAACCCCCAGGCCGGGTCGGGCGAGCCACACGCTGCGTCGCAGAGCCCTCGCAGCCTCACCACGGATACTCGCGGCCGTTGTAGTTGTAGAACCGGCCCGAGTCTCCGGGGCCCAGTTTCGCGATGAGACGGCGCATAGCGCCGATACTTTCCTCGGGGGACAGCTTCGCATTGGGGCCGCCCATGTCAGTCTTGACCCAGCCGGGATTCACGACGACGCAGGTGATCCCGCGAGCTTTCAGATCGATGGCGATAGTGCGCATCAGCATGTTGACCGCGGCTTTCGAGGTCCGATAGAGAATGGAGCCGCCGGATGTGTTGTCGGCCAATGAACCCATCCCGCTCGTGATCGTTATGACGAGCCGACGGTCGCTGCGCTCCAGGCGATCGAGGAATGCCTCGCACATGCGAGCCGGGCCCATGAGGTTGACCTCGAGAACCTGCCTCCAGTCGTCGTAATCCAGCGAACCGAGGCTTTGCGCGGTGCCGCCGAAGAGCCCGGCGCCGTTGATCAGGACATCTATGCTGCGCGCCTGCACGCGAGCCGCGGCGCGCTGCACGCTCGCGGTGTCCGCGACATCGACCTCGACCACGGTCAACGCGCCTTTGGAGTTGCCCTCGAGCTGCTGCAGTCCCTTTGCCGTGCGGGGATTGCGACAAGCAGCAATGACTTGCCAACCCTCCGCCAGGTACTGACGGGCGAATTCCAATCCCAATCCGCGGCTCGCGCCGGTGACGAGAATCGTCGGCATGAGCAGCCTCCTTATCAGGGCTTGATCATGACTTTGAGCGCATTGCGCTCATCCATGGCCCAGTATCCCTGCGGCACCTGCTCGAGGCTATCGGTCGGCTGCCGGCACCTGGGCTATGCGCCGGGTGTCTGCTGCCCGGCCGCGGCAGGCCGCTGTTGCACAGCGAGACTCTGATTCAGGGTCTCATTCCGCCGCCGGAGCGGCAGGAGACGAAAGACTACGAACGCCAGCAGGGCAACGGCCATCGAAATTACACTCGTCCAGAACTCGGTGCGGTGCGAGGGCGTCACCGCCATCGCGACCAACACTCCCAGCATGCCGGCGATGGCGACGTAGCTGAGCCAGGGAAACAGCCACATCGGCAGCGCCGGCGGCGGTCGGCCCGCGGCTTCCCGGGCCCGCCGAGTCCGCACCTGCGACACAGCGATGGCGAGATAAATCGCCGCAATGATGGCACCGGATGAGTTCACCAGGAATGCAAATACGACGCTGTACGAGAGAAACGCCACGATCACTCCTGCGAATCCCACTGCGCTCGCGAGCAGCACGGCGCGCGCCGGCACGTGGCGCCTGTTGGTGCGCACCAGCCAGCGCGGTGCATCGCCGCGGCTGGCGAGGACGAACAGCACGCGCGAGGCAATGTAGAAGGATGAATTGAGGCACGACAGCACTGCGGTGAGGATCACCGCCGCCATGATGGTGCTCGCGTAGGGAAACCGGATGTGATCCAGCGCGAGGGTGAACGGCGACTGACCCGGCACCACGTGGGTCCACGGCACAACGCAGGTGATCACGAATATCGAGGCTACGTAGAAGAGCAGAATGCGGCTGATGATGGTGGAGGTCATTCTGGCGACCGCGCGCGCCGGCTCCGGCGACTCCGCTGCGGCGATCGTCACCACTTCGGCGCCCATCATCGACCAGATGACCGTAGTCACGGAGGCCAGCACGGCAAACGCTCCACGCGGTGCAAACCCACCGTAAGCGACCAGATTCGAGAAGGTCGGCCCGCTGGGCGAGCGATATCCGCAGGCATAAGCGCCGACGGCGATAATGAAGGTGATGATCGCCGCCACCTTGATGGATGAAAACCAGAATTCGAACTCGCCGTACGCGCGTGCGGACATGAGGTTTACGGCGGTCATCAGCACCATCAACGTGGTCCCGATCTGCCATGACGGCAATGGCAGCCAGCGCTGGATGATCACGGCTCCGGCGATGGCTTCGACCGGGATCACGATCACCCAGAAGTACCAGTACAGCCAGCCGACCGAGAATCCGGCCCAATGCCCGAGTGCCGCGCGGGTGAACTCGGTGAACGAGCGCACCTGCGGCATCTCGACCGCCATCTCTCCCAGCATGCGCATCACCAGCAGTAGCAGGAAGCCAGTGAGCACGTAGCTCACGATGATCGCCGGTCCGGCTGCGGCGATGGCTACGCTGCTGCCCACGAACAGCCCCGCTCCGATGATGCCGCCGACCGTGATCATGGCGACGTGGCGCGGCCGCAAAGAGCGGCTGAGCGCATTCTCATCGCCGGGCTTGACTGCCGTGAGGTCGTTCATCGGACGCTCAGTATACCGATGAGGTCGCACAGCGTATGCAGATGCAAGGAAATCTCATCCGCCGAGCAGCCCCGCCGAGACATTGACGGCGAACCCGAGAATCGACAGGTTGAAGAGAAATGAGATCAGTGTTTGGAAAGTGACCACGCGGCGGATCGATACGTCGACGGTGGTCACATCCGAAGTCTGACAGGCAGCCGCGATGGTGAACGAGAAGTAGATGAAGTCCCCGAACACCGGTCGAGTCGTTTCGGGGAAGCGCAGGGGCGGATTGTCCACTGCACGGTAAAACATGTTCGCATAGTGGATCGTGAACACCGTCGCGACGAGAACCCAGGAGTTCACGATCGTCGCGGTTGCGAGTGCGACGTGCATGATGCGCTGCGTGCTGGCGGCATGTTTGACGGTCGCGAGCAGCGCCACGATGGCGACGAGACTGGCAAGAGCCGCGACCGTGACGACGAGCAGGATAACCGGGGCGGTTGGATCGCCGTCTTGGTAACGCGCGTGAATGTGTTTCGCGTCGAGGCCGAGCATCCAGGCGTATATCAGCCCGAGAAACAGCAGCACTCCGCCGTTCCAGGCGGTCAGCACGCGGGCCAGGAACGGCCATTCGCCGGGAGTAAGAAGAAAAATGAGAACGCCTGCGATCGTCCCCAACCAGAGTCTGGTGTGACGGACCGCAGCTTTGTGAGGGGTTCTCAAGGTATCTTCCCCTTCAGTGGCCTGGCAACTGACTGCAGTCGGTCCTGTGCATCATCGGAGCGTAACGGAACAGCCACTTTGCCGATACCTGCAGCAAAGCCGACCGCGCCCATGGAGCGGGAGTTGCGTGGCGATTCGTGCCCCTGCGGACCGCCGGACCGCTTCACTTCGGCCGGGCGCCTGCCCAGATCCGAGGGTGCCGTTGCGTCCAGCCGGTAGCCTCCTCGAGCGTCGCCGCCAGCTGCAGGAGCAGATCCTCGCGCAAGCGGTGCGCGACGAACTGGATACCGATCGGAATGCCCGCGCGTGAAAGCTGGAGCGGCAGGCTCGCGGCGGGTTGACCGGTGACGTTGAACACTTCGCTGAAGGGCGCAAAGCCATAAGCGGCCGCTGACCATCTCTCGTAGCGGAAATCCGCCGCGCTCGCCCCCAATGATCCGACAGCGGGCGGCAGCGTCGCGGTCGCAGGCGTCATGATGATGTCGAAGGCGTCGAACGCGTGTGACATCGCGAGCCCGGTGAGGTGTGCGGCGCGCTGTGCCGCGAGGTAATCGCGCGCACTCTTGCCGGCCACGTGGCGGTGAATCCAGCGAGCGAGTGGCTCGATCTCATCGGCCGCCGGTGCCCGGCCGAGCTCGGCAGCCCGCTCCTCGATCGCAAGTGCCACATCGCTCATCCACAGCAGCGTCCAGCCCTCACCTTGCGCAGCCTGAGCCACCTCGTGCGGGTAGCGGCTCAGAGTCACCGAGTGACCCAGCTCCCGCAGCAGTGCCACGGCCGCCATCAGGTTCTCCTCGATCTCGGGAGCCACTCTGGTGTCATCCAGACGCTGCGACAGACAGACGATGCTCAATGGCTGCGTGCGTTGCGTGAGCGCGTCGAGATACGAGTCGACCGGTCGTCGCACACTGTACGGCCCCCCGGGCTCCGGCCCTGCCGTCACGTCGAGGAACGCCGCGCTGTCGCGCACACTGCGAGACAGAACGTGCTGGCAGTTGAGCCCGCCGCCCTGTGCCCCAAAGTACGGCCCCATGGGATTGAGCCCCCGGGAGGGTTTCAGTCCAAAGAGGCCGCAGCAGGCGGCCGGCACCCGTATCGAGCCGCCAACGTCCGAGCCATGAGCGGCGGGCACCATACCACTTGCGACCGCGGCGGCTGCACCGCCGCTCGAGCCGCCCACGGTGACCGACGTGTCCCAGGGGTTTCGGGTCGTGCCGCGAAACGCCGGTTCGGTGGCAAAATCGTCCGCGAACTCGGGCGTGTTCGTTTTCCCGAGAAAAATTGCGCCCGCCACGCGCCAGCGCCTGACGATCTCGCTGTCGGATCGCGGTTTCGCCGTCGAGAAAAAACGCGATGACATGGTCGTCGGCCATTCTTCGGTAAATACATCGACGTCCTTTATGAGGAATGGAACGCCGCTCAGCGGACGGTCGCGAGGCGCTTTGCGCGCGTTCGCGCGCGCCCGGTCGAAGTCCGTGAGCACGAGTGCATTCAGCGTCGGATTGACGGCCGCGATTGCCGCGATAGCGGCGTCGATGACTTCCAGCGGGGTAAGCTCGCCCGCCCGCACAGCGCGCGCGAGTGCGACGGCATCCATCGACGCGTATTCATCCACCCGCACGTGCCGGATCTCTCTCTGTCGACTCCCGGCAGTCGAGTATAGCGTTGCCCGGGTTACGTGCAGCCCACCCCGGGCGGTAGTATGAGCGCTTGCTACCGCTCATCCGCACAAACAGGGAGATGATGCCGTGTCCTCTATGAGACGAATCCATCGCCACCGCGCACTGGTGCTGTTATTCGCTGCGGCTGCTGCGAATGCCATGGCTGCGGACTCCGCTCACGATCCGCTCGCCGCCGCCATCGCAAGTCCCGCGCGCACACCGAAATTTGTTGCGCGCGACGTATACCGGCATCCCCTGGAGACGCTGCGATTCTTCGGACTGCGGCCGGATCAGACGGTGGTGGAGATCTGGCCCGGGCGCGGCTGGTACATGGAGATCCTCGCCCCCTACCTGCGCGATCGCGGCAAGTATTACGCCGCCATCGAAGCTCCAGATGTTGCCGGTGCGTCCCAGGAAGCCAAGGACGACGCAAGCTTGCTGCGCAAGCGGATTGCCGACGATCCGGCTCACTTCGGCAGGGTGATCGTCACCGACTTGCACCCGCCGCAGCTTACCGAGATCTGCCCGCCAGGCACCGCAGATGTGGTACTGACCTTTCGCAACGTGCACAACTGGATCGAGCAGGGCAGTCAGCAGCAGCAGTTCGATACCTTCTTCAAGGCCCTGAAGCCAGGAGGCGTGCTCGGAGTCGTGGAGCACCGCGCCAAACCCGGTACCAGCCTCGATGAGATGAAGAAATCCGGTTACGTCGATGAGGCTTACGTCAAGAAGCTGGCGGCCACCGCGGGCTTTCGTTTCGATGCCGCCTCACCCGTCAACGACAATCCCAAGGACACCAAGGACTATGCGGAAGGCGTGTGGACGCTGCCCCCGACGCTCACGCTGGGCGAGAAGGATCGGGACAAATACCTTGCCATCGGTGAATCCGATCGGATGACACTCAGGTTTGTGAAGCCCGGCAAGTAAGTCGCATACCGGCAGAGCGTTCAACCCCAGAGTGCCCGGGAGGGTGGATACATGAGCCCGTGCTCGAAGCGTATCGGCGGGGAGTAATCGAGTCGCTGCAGCAGTGGTCCATCGAGGTCGACGTACTCGCATCGCTGCGCTAGCAGAAAGGCCGGCGCCATCGCCAGCGAGCTGCCACACATGTTTCCGACCATCAGCCCGAGCCCACGGCGCGTTGCCTCGGCGCACAATGCAAGAGCCTCGGTCAGGCCGCCGCACTTGTCGAGCTTGATGTTGATGTACTGATAGCGACCGAGGAGTGCGTGGAGGGATCGACTGTCCGTGCAGGATTCATCGGCGGCGAGAGGTACGCCAGGCATCAGACCGTCGAGGGAATCGTCGTGACCGCACGCTACGGGCTGCTCGATCAGCTCGACTCCCAGCGCCTGAAGCTGCGGCAGGAGCCGTTCGAGCAGGGCCCGTGACCACGACTGATTGGCATCGACCAGCAAGCGTGCCGCCGGTCGCTCTTCGCGGACAATGCGCACAATGTCGATGTGGCGCTCGGCATCGAGTTTGAGCTTGAGCATGGGATACGCTTCCGCCTCGCGCGCTCGGCGCCGCGTGTCGGCCTCGCTGCCTAACCCGATGGTGAACGCCGTGGTGACAGGCCGGAGCGCCTCGAGACCAGCGGAGGCAGCAGCCGGCAGGCTGCTCTCCTTCGCGCGCAGATCCCACAGTGCACAGTCGAGCGCGTTGCGCGCACCGCCGGCGGGCAGCAGTTCGAGCAGATCCCGCCCCGTGACCTCATCGTGCAGATGCGCCTGGACGCTCGCGAGCTGCGCAGCCATGCCCGCGGGTGTCTCGCCGTCGTAATCGACCCCCGCAGCCTCGGCGCGGCCGCGCGCGCCGTGCTTGCCCGTCAACTCGATGAGGATCACCGGCAGGTGAGTCAGGCAGTCCCGGGCCGTCGCAAAAGGCTCGCGCAGTTCCCAGCTGTGGAGATGTGTGTCGATCGAGATCATAGTTGGCGCAGCGCCTCGGCCAGTGGCGCCACGCCGCTGCGCAACGGATCGCATACGGGCAGCGCGAGCTCACGCTCGAGCCTCGCCCGATACGACCGCCACTCGGGCTCTGCGAGCTCGGATGAGTTGATGCTGATGCCCACGCAGCGAATGGCGCGGTTGGTCAGGCGGCCGGCCCGCAGATACTCGTCGATCACCGCATCGAGCGGCGGAATCGGATAATCCGGATACTCCTCGATGGTGGTTCGCGTGGGATCGTGGCACAACACCAGCGCGTCCGGCTGCGATCCGTGCAGTAATCCGAGCGTGACCGCCGCGTACGCCGGATGGCAGAGGGAGCCCTGCCCTTCGATCACGTCCCAGTGATCCGGTTGGTTATCCGGCGAGAGCGTCTCCGCTGCACCCGCCACGAAGTCAGCGACCAGCGCGTCCATTGCGATGCCACTGCCCGCGATCAGGATTCCCGTCTGCCCGGTGGCCCTGAATGTGGCAGAAACACCCAGTGTCTCGAGTGCCCGCGTCAGGGCGAGCGCGGTGTATTTCTTTCCGAGAGCGCAATCGGTGCCGACCGTGAGCGCACGCTTGCCGGCGCGCTTGCGGCCGCTCGCCACGGGATAGTCGCGCGTGGGGTGGCGCACATCGATGAGCTGCACGCCGCGCCGCTGCGCAGCCGCACGCAGCCGCGGAAACGAGCTGAGCCGGGTATGCAACCCGCTGACCGTATCGAGGCCGGCCTCGAGCGCGGCTTCGAGATCATCCTGCCAATGATCGGGCAGCTGTCCGCCCGTCGGCGCGACGCCGATCACGATCGATCCCGCCCCCTTGGCGGCGGCTTCCGGCGGTGACATCCGCGGCAGACCCAGCGCTACCCGTCCGTTCGGATGTGACCACTCGCCGAGGACATCCTCACGACACCAATCCCGCAACCCGAAGGCAGTCTTGCAGTCGGACTTGAGCACGGCATCGCCGAGGTAAAGGAGATAAGGTTTGCGAAGCACATGCATGGGGCAGAGCTCGAGCCTGAAGATGTTGAGAAAACCCCATGATGCCACAGCCAACGACACCAGCCTCTGCGGTAACCTGTCGCTGCAAATTGGCAGGTATCCACTATGTCCATGCCCCTCGAGCCCCTCGAGCCCGTTCGACCGATCACGCTCCAGGATATTCAGAGCGCACGCGCACGAATCGCGCACACCGTCCTGCGCACACCCCTGGTGCGGCTCGAACTAGGATCCGGCGGACCTGAGATCCGCCTCAAGCTCGAGAATCTGCAGCCAACCAATTCATACAAGCTGCGAGGTGCAGTGAATGCCGTGGCCATGCTGCCCGAGTCGGCGCGCAGACAGGGAGTGTGGACCATCAGCGCGGGTAACGCCGGGCAGGGCGTTGCGTATGCAGCCCGGCAGGCGGGAGTATCGTGCTCGGTCGTGGTCGTCGAAACCGCGCCCGCAGCGAAGATCGAGCGCATGAGGGCGCTCGGTGCACGGCTGATTCCGGTCCCCTATGAGGTTGCCTGGAGGGCGCTCGATCAGCGCGCATTTCCTGGAGTGGAAGGGACGTTTGTACATCCGTTCGATGATCACAACTTCATCGCGGGCCATGCAACGATAGGACTCGAGATCCTCGAGGATGCTCCCGACACTGCCGCAGTCGTTGCCGCAATCGGTGGTGGCGGCCTGATCACCGGTATTGCCAGCGCCATCAAGACGAGCAATCCGCAAATCAAGGTCTGGGGAGCGGAGCCAGAGACGGCCGCCCCCGCCGCGCGCTCCTTCGCGCAAGGATCGCCGCAGGTCTTTCCGGGGTGGACGGCCTCGTTCGTCGATGGCGCGGGTGGCAAGAGCGTCTTTCCGCGCATGTGGGAGCGTATGCGCCCGATCGTGGACGGCTCGATCATCGTAAGCCTCGAGCAAACGAAGCAGGCGCTGCGCATGATCGCTGAGAAGTCACGCGCCGTTGCGGAAGGCGCGGGCGCCCTCGCGCTCGCCGCGGCTCTCACCGGCCATGCGGGACGCGGCCCGATCGTAGCCATTGTCTCGGGCGGCAACATCGACCTGAGTAAGTTCTGCGAGATTCTCGCGTCGACTACGCCTCGGGAGTCCACCCGCTGAGACGGGTGGGGGTCACAAATGCTCAGACGTCAGCGCACGCGCGTCGAGCGCACGCACTCACCCGGTGCGGCCGCCGTGCGCAAGGTAGCGAGCGAGATGCCCGACGAGATCACGTGCGTCATCCTCAGCACCCAGGATGAAGGTCGACTTGCGCCGCCGTAACACCGGCAATCCGATCGCGTAGATTCCGGGGGCGTCGACGATTACGCCGCCATCGTGGCGCAGTTCGCCCTTGCGATCGAGCACGGGTACCTCGAGCCAGCGATAGTCGGGACGAAATCCCGTCGCCCAGAGGACCGAGCGGATTTCGCCGCTGCGCAGATCGAGCGTCAGCCGCGGCGATGCGGGTGCGCGTGTCGGCTCGAAACGTTCCGCAGGAGCGGCTTCGACATCCAACGGGGTCTGGGACGCCCAGGCATCGAACGTATCGAGCAGGCGCTGCATCTTGAGGTCGGCCAGCGCGAACTGATTGCGGAGACCGCCGGAGAACAGCGCGCGGCCGTCGCGTATCGCGGCCAGCCGGCCCACGATCTCGACCCCCGCAGCCTGGAGAACATTCAGATCGAGAGTCATGTGCTCGGGCGTGCCGACGAGCTGCGGCGAGGGCAGTCCGCGGGCACGCTCGAGATCGTCGACCTCATCGTAACGCTGGCTCCAGACCCCGGAATGTTCCATCCACCACAGCACATCGCGCCCGCGGTAGGTCCGCGGCAGCCTCACGTGCTCGCCGACCGCTAAGGTCACGGGGCGCCCCGAGCGGTGGATCTCATCGGCGAGCTGCACGCCGGTGGCCGAGGCGCCGACCACGAGCACCCCGCCCCGAGGCAGCCGTTCCGGGTTGTGGTACTCGAAGGGCGTGACGCATTCGATCGGCTCGGGCACCGCCTCCCGTACCTGCGGCACCCGCGGAATATTGGCGGCGCCACTCGCGAGCACCACACACCGGCAGCGTATCTCCCCGTCATCGGTCGCGACCCGGTAACCGTCGTCGATCCGCCTCACCGAGGTGACGGCCGTATGGGTGCGCACGGGTGTCGAGATCACCGCGGCGAAGTTCGCGATATGCCCGATGACGTCTGGCATCGTCATGAAGCCATCAGGATCGGAGCCCGTGTACGCGTAGCCGGGCAGCCGGCTCTGCCAGTTTGGCGTCAACAGGCGCAGCGAATCCCAGCGCTCGCGCCGCCACGAGTTCGCCACCTCGCCCCGCTCGATCACCACATGGTCGATCGAGTGCTCGGTGAGTACGCGGCTGATCGCGAGCCCGGCGTGACCGGCACCGATCACGACCGTCGTGATGTGTTCGATGGCGACCCCCCGTGGCGGGCGCCGCAGTCCCGCTAGACGATCTCGACGGTGACGTTGGTCGGATTGGTCACGATGTCGTATACGGCCGAGCGTTTCTGCGACTGTGCGACGAGTGCCTCGATGTCTTTCTTCGATGCGTCGGCGTCGATGTGAAACGTGACCTTGATGTCGTCGTAGCCATTGCGCACGTCGCTGTCGATGCCGAGTATGCCGTAGAGGTTCATCTTGCCCTCGAGCTTCGCCTCCACCGAGCGCAGCTGTATGCCGCGATTCTGCGCGACCGTCGCCACACCCGCCGTCAGGCAACTCGCGAGACCGACCAGCACCAGCTCGACCGGCGTCGCGCCGTGGTCCTCGGAGGCGAAAACCTCGGGGTGATCGGTCTCGAATGAGAACTGCGTTTTGTGCCTCTGCTCGTCCCCGAGCCCATGGAATCCCTGCACCGTCGATGTGGAATGGGTACCGTTCTGCCACTTGCATGATGCACGCCAGGTGAACTTGGCGGCCTCGGGCGCGTTCTTCAGTGCTTCCCGCGCGGCGAGCAGTGCATCGATGTTGACACCGTTGTTGACATTCTCCTCAGCCATGTTCCCGTCTCCTCGATGATGTGGAAGGTCTTATGGATGCCTTCGCACCCGTGCTAACCCACCGAGACTACCCCTGCGTCGGGGGTCGTACAAGGAGCAACAACCCGCAGGAACGACCGGGCAGACTATCTTTCGGATATATGGTTATAAGCCCACCAGGCGCTGCAATTGGAGGCAGCGCAACACAGGCCTATGATTCCGTCGTCCATCGAGTGACCAGGAGCCGCCTTCCGTGGAACAGTCACGTCATTTCGGCTTCGAGACGCGCCAGGTTCACGCCGGCCAGCGGCCGGATCCGAATACCGGTGCGCGTGCAGTGCCTATTTTCCAGACCACGAGCTACGTGTTCGAGGACCCGGCCGCGGCTGCCGCCTACTTCAATCTCCAGGAGTACGGCAACACTTACAGCAGGATCATGAACCCCACCCTCGCGGTGTTCGAGGAGCGTGTGGCGAGCCTCGAGGGTGGTTGCGGTGCAGTAGCGTTCGCGAGCGGTCTTGCCGCCCAGGCGGCGGCGCTCTTCACGCTGCTCACCCCGGGCGACCACGTCGTCTCATCTGCGGCGCTGTACGGCGGCACGGTGAATCAGTTCAAGCACGTGCTGCGCAAGATGAGCGTCGAGCTCACCTGGGTCGATCCGGATGATCTCAGCGCGTGGAAATCCGCGCTGCGCGACAACACCAAGGCATTCTTCGGCGAGACGATCGGCAACCCCGGCGGAAATGTGCTCGACATCGAGGCGATTGCGGCCATCGCGCACGATCACGGTCTACCGCTGCTCGTCGACAATACCTTCGCGACTCCGTACCTGTGCCGCCCGATCGAATGGGGTGCTGACATCGTGCTGCACTCGGCGACCAAGTACATCGGCGGACACGGCACCAGCATCGGCGGGGTGGTCGTGGATTCAGGAGAGTTCGACTGGTCGAATGGCCGCTTCCCGGTGATCGCGGAACCCTCGCCCGCGTACCACGGCCTGCAGTTTCACGAGACCTTCGGCACTTACGGCTACCTGATGAAGCTGCGCGCCGAGACCTTGCGCGATCTGGGTGGCTGCATGAGCCCCTTCAATGCGTTCCTGTTCTTGCAGGGACTCGAGACGCTGTCGTTGCGCATGGCGCGTCACGTCGAAAATGCCCTGACGATCGCGCGCTACCTCGAATCGCACGAGCTCGCATCGAATGTGAGGTACCCAGGCCTGCGCGCGAGCCCGTACCGGGCGCTCACGGAGAAGTATCTGCCGCGTGGCGCGGGCGCGGTGTTCTCATTCGATATCCGGGGCGGCCGCGAGGCGGGACAGGAGTTCATCCGCGGAGTCACCCTGTGGTCGCACCTCGCCAACGTGGGTGATGCCAAGAGCCTCGTCATCCATCCGGCGAGCACTACGCATCGGCAGCTCGATGAGCGGGAGCTCAGGGCGGCCGGCGTCGGTCCGGGTACGATCCGGCTGTCCGTCGGCATCGAGGACGCAGACGATCTCATCTGGGACCTGGAGCAGGGTTTTGCGCGAGCCCGTGCATCCGGCGCACTGGAGCGCGCGTCATGACCTTCGACCTCGCCCGCTACCAGGATCCGCTCGCCATCCAGCGGGTGCTGTTCGATGCAAAGACCATTGCAATCGTCGGCTTGTCGGGCAACCCGCTGCGCCCCAGCAATTTCGTGGGGTTTTACCTGCAGCGGCACGGTTACCGCGTGATTCCCGTGAACCCGCGTGAGCCGGAGATCCTCGGCGAGCGAAGCTTCGCCAGCCTGCGCGAAGTGCCGGTGCCGGTGGATGTCGTCGATGTGTTCCGCGCTCCGGCGGCGCTGCCCGAGATCGCAAGAGATGCGGTGGCGATTGGAGCCAGGTGCCTGTGGTGTCAGTTCAAGGTGATCAACGAGGAAGGCGCGCGCATCGCGGAGGACGGCGGCTTGACGGTCGTCATGGACCGTTGCCTCAAAGTCGAGCACGCCCGCTACGCCGGACGGATGCACTGGCTCGGCTTCAACACTCAACGCGTCACATCCGTTCGCGGGGGTGTGCAGTAGGGCCAGGAGCGGAGCATGGCGGCCGATAGCGGTGTTGTGCTTCGGCCAGGTAATCAGCGATTTTTCTTGCCGCCGTCCCTTTGCTCGTACACGTTCAATCGAACCAGGACCGTGGACAAGAGGGGCGTCTCAACGCCTTTGGCAGCCGCCCGCGTGACCAGATCCCCAATGATCTGATCCGCCTCGATGCGGTGACCCGCCTTCATGTCGCGGTACATGGACGAGGTGAGGCTGGAAGCCCTGTCGGTGAGCAAAGCCAGCACCTGGGATTTGAAGGGGTCAGCGAGCGCTCCCCAGGCGGCGCCAATCGTTGCCACGACTTCGGCGAAGAGACGCTGCACGAACTCGGTGCCGCCCGCAACCCTTGCGACGCTGCCGATGTCGCCATCCATCAGACACGTGACGGCACCGAGGCTCGCCAGCATGGCC